>JAEEGL012428098.1_pt1 | contig 12227 bp, 9 predicted proteins | sample 9134231 | NCBI WGS metagenome assembly JAEEGL01 (sample SAMN16246548, study PRJNA631951) | gut metagenome | biome: gut microbiome; feature: rumen; material: fiber-attached | host: Bos | place: Iran: Karaj | collected 2018-10
ACCTGACCGATGGCCCCGCGGATCTGCTTTGTAGACAGATTCCTGATGTTGACGCCGTCAATCAGGATCTCACCCTTCTGGATGTCGTAATAACGTCCGATCAGGTTCAGTATCGAAGACTTGCCGGCACCGGTAGCCCCGACAAAGGCCACCTTTTCACCAGGCTTGATGGTAAATGATACATCTCGTAAGACATAATCCTCATTTTCATAGGCAAACCAGACATTGCGGAATTCAATGTTGCCCTTTACCTCATCCAGAATGACCGGGTCAGCCTTTTCCACGATGGTGTTCTTTTCATCCAGCAGAGTAAAGATCTTCTCAGCAGAAGCGAAGGCATTCTGCATCGTAGAGAACTGTTCGGTCAGAGCCTGGATCGGTTCAAAGAATGAGCGGATGTAGCTGGTAAACACATACAGCGTTCCCACACTCAGGACACCTTCCAGAACGGAATGAGCCCCACGGTAAAGAATGATGGCCATGGCCAGGTTGGCCGTGAAGTTCATCAGAGGTCTGAAGACTGCATAGACCATCAGTTCCTTCCTTCTGGATCTGTACAGATCATCTGTTGCCCGGGCAAACTGATCATACTTGGCCTGTTCACGGGCAAAGATCTGAATCAGCTTCATACCGGAAATATGCTCACTTAAGAAGGTATTCAGAGCAGATACCTTGGTTCTGATCTTACGGTAGATGCTGCGTGACATCTTGGTAAAGGCATAGGTCGTTGCCACCACAAACGGCAGCAGGATCAGTCCTACCAGGGCCATCCTGACATTGAGCATGAACATTACCACCCCATAGCCGATAATCATGATGACATTTCTGATCAGGCTTACCGCCACGTTGGCATACATGTGGTTCAGCGATTCCACGTCATTGGTCACTCTGGTCACGATCTGACCGACCGGGTGGGTATCAAAGAACCTTAATGGTAAGGTATGAATATGTTCAAATATCTGATTGCGGATGTTATAGATGATGTTCTGACCGGTACTCTGCAGTATCCAGGTCTGGGAAATGTTGCAGATGGTCATTACCAGCATGATCACCACATAGGTAAGTGCTACCTTGATGACCCCGACATAGTCCATGCTTCTTAAGATGCGCATGTCTTCCTTATCAAGCTTACGGGCACTGTAGGTCTGTGAAGCACCCTGGATGACAATGCCTTCAGCGGTCTTGCTGACAACCGGCAGGGCATCATTGGCCAGCAACTGCACTTCAGCTGACTGATCATGGTCCAGATCGGTAATGAAATAGTATTCATCTTCGTGATAGAACATCTGAGCATATTTGCCAATACTGACCAGATCATAGTCAAAGTCAAATTTCTTGGTCAGATACTGACCCTGATACTGGGTCTGAGCCAGAGAGTCAACCGTTACGGCATACGGTCTGCTGTAACCGGAAATGTAGGTATCAATGGCTCTGGCTATTAACATTGGTTCATACAGTGAAATAGCTGAAACAACCAGCACCATGATAAGAGCGATAATAAACTTGCTCATATACGGCTTCATGTAGCCAAACAGACGGGAGTACAGCTTGCCGGTGTAATTGGTTATGACCTGTTCTTTTTCAATTGCAGCCATGTTACACCTCCTGTTCCCGCGCCAGCTGTTTTTCCAGCTGCTGCTTGCGGACCATGCGGGCAAACTCGCCATCTTTAGCCATCAGCTCGTCATAGGTACCGTATTCAACGGTATTGCCGTCATCTAGAACCAGAATGTGATCCGCATTCTGGACCGTAGATACTCTATGGGCAATCATTATGGTCGTCTTGCCTTCTCTTAACTTCTTCAGATTGGCAAGGATCGTATCTTCCGTGTCGGTATCGACCGCACTTAAGGAATCATCCATGATCAGGATTGGACTGTCTTTCAGTAAAGCCCTGGCGATGGATGCTCTCTGTTTCTGGCCGCCGGAAAGAGTAACGCCTCTTTCACCGACCATTGTCTCATATTTCAGCGGGAATTCACTGATGTTGTCATGGATGTCAGCCATCCTGCAGGCTTCAATGATCTCATCCATGGTCGCATCCTGCTTACCGAAGGAAATGTTCTGCTTCAGGGTTTCCGAGAACAGGAAATTATCCTGCGGAACATAGGCGATGTTTTCCCTTAAGACCCCTAACGGGATCTGCTTTATCGGGTGTCCGTCCAGCCTGATCTCACCGTCAGTAACGTCATAGATCCTGGTGATCAGATTGACGGTACTGGTCTTACCTGCTCCGGTACGGCCCATGATCGCAAAGGTTTCACCCTTTTTAATCGTGAAGTCCAGATCATGCAGAGCTTCCGGAAGATCATCGCTGTATTTAAAGGAAACATGATCAAATTCAATTTCCCCGCTCAGTTTCCTGACATCATCCGGGTTTTCACTGTCCGTGATCTCCGGAATTTCAGCAAAGACCTTATTGATGCGCTTTACCCCGGCATAGCCCAGAGTAAAGGTATTGATGCAGTCACCGAAGGCCAGCATCGGCCATACCATGGTTCCAACATAGCTGGCAAAGGTGACGAACTTGCCTAAGGTAATGACATTGATCAGCGTATAGTAGCCGCCGACCAGAATGGCTATTACATAAGCAACCCCGATGAAGACCTCCAGAACCGGCCAGGCATAAGCTCTTAATCTGACCAGTTTCAGGTTGATCTGTCTGTTGCGTTCATTTGCTTCCTTGAAATGTTCAAGCTGCTTTTCTTCCTGTACAAAGGCCTTGATGACTCTTTCAGCTGAAACACTTTCCTGAACTTCATCGGAAAGCTTGGCAAAGGCATCCTGCTTCATTTCGTAGCTCTTGTCAAACTGCTTGAAGATGAAGAAACCGTAAAACCCGATGCAGATCATCGGAGCCAGAACATATAAGGTCAGCCTGACATTGACGTACACCATCATGCGGTACAGACACATTAAGGTCAGTACCAGAGCATCAACGGCAGAGACAACGCTCCAGCCGATGGCTTCTCTGATGGCTTCCAGGTCATTGGTGAAATAGGCCATCAGGTCGCCGGTCTTATTCAGATTAAAGTAACGCTGGGACAATGTTTCCAGCTTACCGAAAATGTCATTCTGCATTGAACGTTCGATCTTACGGGAAGTACCGATAATGAACTGTCTGTACCGGAACCTTCCAACAGCCAGCAGAAAAGCGCAGCCAACCAGTTTCCAGACGGTGCTGGAAATGCCTGCACTGTTGATGGTATGGGCCGTCAGACCGTCAGTTATCTCACCGGTAAACTGCGGTATGAACAGATTGAGGTAGTCAATTGAAAGCAGAATGGCGATACCGAGGAGGTATTCACCGGCGTGCTTCTTCAGATACATGCCGAGTCTGCCGGTCGTTTTTCTGGTGTCCATCGATATCATCTCCTTTCCAGACAATACTGTTATTATACCCAACATTACAGGATGTTTCTATTTTTATTATTTAAAAATATGCAAATATTGCCAAATAATAAGTTTTTTCTGTCTCTTCTCCACAGAAAAAAGGACCCTGACGGTCCTTTGAACATATTTACTGAATGCTCTTCAGTGAGTACTTGTCGAGATAGTACTTGTAAAGAGCCTTGAAGGCATCTGACTCATGCTTGACATCATTGAGGTACTGGTGAGTATAGTACTCATCATCGGAAACTTCGATGACGCATACCGCAATGTTGGAGCAGTGATCAGCTACTCTTTCGCAGTTATTGATCAGATCGCTGAGCATGAATCCCAGTTCAATGGTGCATTCTCCTCTGACCAGTCTTTCAATATGAGTATCCATCATGTCACTTGTAATGGCGTCAATGACTTCTTCCAGAGGTTCTACCTGAGCAGCTGAAGCCAGATCGCTGCTGTTGAATGACTCAATCGCAAAACTCATGATTTCCCTGATGGCCGTCGTCAGCACTCCAACTTCCTTAAGAGCCTGATTGGAGAAACTGCTGTTTGTTTCATGATACTTTTTAGCCAGTTCAGCTACGTTAAGAGCATGGTCACCGATTCTTTCAAAGTCGGTAACGACATGCAGCATCTTGGAAACACTGGTGCTGGCTTCATCAGATAATGCGATCTTGGAAAGCTTGACCAGATAAGTATCCAGCTGGTCCTCATACCAGTCCAGAATATCCTCGTTTTCCACGATCTGGTTATAGATGCTTTCATCATATTCGGTAAACAGACTCAGAGCCTTATCCATTTCTTCCTGAGCCATCATGCCCATTACCATCGTATTGCCCAGACACTCGTTAACGGCGATTGAAGGCTGACCCAGCAGTCTGTCGTCGATGAGGATCTTAGGCAGATCACTTGGATCGTCCTTGACAATGCTCTTAACAACCTTGATGAGCAGAGGTTCAACCAGGAAGGCAACGATGGTGACAAAGACATTGAACAGTGTATGTGTCAGAGCAACGCCGACATGGTTCGTTGTACCCTGCAGGAAAGGCATCTTGCCGATAACCAGCAGAACGATCAGTACCAGAATGGCACCGGTGCAGTTGACCATTACCTGCAGTACACTGACGCGCTTGGCGTTCTTGGCTACACCTATGGAGCTGATCAGACCGGTAACGCAGGTACCGATGTTGGCACCCAGAACCAGTGGAACAGCCATACCTAAAGTGATCTGACCGGAAGAAGCAAAGGCTTCAACGATACCGATGGTGGCATCGGAAGACTGAATGACGGCAGTGACCAGAATGGAAATCAGTACTGCCAGAATAGGGTTGGTAAACATCAGCAGGATGTTGGCAAACCAAGGTTCATTAGCCATCAGCTTGACGGAATCAGACATGAAGGTCATGCCATACATTAAGATCGCAAAGCCCAGGAAAATGGTTCCCAGATCCTTCTGCTTTTCCTTCTTGGCCACCATTCTCATGATGACACCGGCCAAAGCCAGAACAGGAGTGAAGAACTTAGGACTGAGCACTGACATGATTGAGAAGCCGGAGCTGTCAATGCCGGTCAGAGTAAGGATCCAGCCGGTAATTGTCGTCCCGACGTTTGTTCCCAGGATGATTGGCAGAGTATCCTTAAACGCAATGATGTTTGAGTTTACCAGACCGACCAGCATGACAATGACGCCGGAAGAAGACTGGATCGCACATGTTATCAGCATGCCCAGCAAAAAACTCAGCCATTTGTTGCTGGTGACTTTCTTCATTGTGAGTTCGAGTGAACCGCCGGCCATCTTTTCCAGTGATGATGACATGACGCTCATGCCATATAGGAAGAAGGCCAGACCGGCTACTACCTGCAGTACCGAGTAAATATCCATATAAACTCCTTTTCAGTGTTTTACACTAACTTTAATACATTGATCAGCAGGATCCAGGCCAGACCGTAATATGAGACTACGGCAACCAGGTCGTTGATCGTTGTGATGAATGGTCCGGAAGCTACGGCCGGGTCAATGTTAAGCTTATGGAAGATCATTGGAACCGTGGTTCCTACCAGTGATGATATCAGCATGGCTACCAGTAATGCCACACCGACACAGAAGGATACCGCAAAGGCAAAGCCCCACTGATACCCCTTGAAGAAATGCACATACAGACCGATGAACAGGAATGAAGCCGCACCCAGTAACAGTCCGTTGGCCAGGCCTACTCTGACTTCCTTGAGGATCAGTCCCCACTTCTGCTTAAATGTAACATCTTCATCCATCAGTACTCTGATGGTAACGGCCAGAGACTGTGTCCCGACGTTACCGGCCATGTCCAGTACCAGTGACTGGAAGCAGACAATGATGGCGATCTGAGCTACGACACCTTCAAAGATGCCTACCACTGAGGAAACCATCATGCCCAATACCAGCAGAGCGCCTAACCATGGCAGTCTTTTCTTCATGGAATCAAACAGTGACTCATGCAGGTCTTCTTCAGCGGTCAAGCCGGCCAACTTGGCGTAGTCTTCCGACAGCTCTTCATCAACTGTTTCAATGATGTCCTGAGCAGTCAGAACACCAAGCAGCCTGTTATCCTCACTGATTACCGGGATGGACTGCTCCGCATATTCCCTGATGTAAGTCAGGGCATCGGCGATCTTCTCGTGGTCATGAATGACCGGGTATTCAGTGATGATGAGGTTTTCCAGATTGGCATTGGCTCTGGCCTTGATCAGTTCCTTCAGAGGGATCTCTCCATAGAACTGATCCTTTTCGTCAGTAACATAGATTGGATCGATGTTGTCGTTGTCTTCTGACTGTCTGACCAGTTCCTTCATCGCTTCCTTGATGGTTGAAGTACGTGGAATGGAAACATAGTTGGTTGTCATCTTGGAACCGATCTCATCTTCATCATATGATCTGATCAGTCTGATGTCACGGCTGGTCTTCTTTGTCAGTAAGGAAACCAGTTTGTCCGCAAATTCATCGTCGATCTGTTCCAGTACGTCAACGGCATCGTCAGAGTCCATTTCTTCAATGATCCTGGCGGCATCATTCAGGTTGATCTCTGAGAGATACTCGTCAACATCATCAAGATAGGAGAATACATCGGCGGTTCTTTCCAGGCCGATGATCTGATACAGAGAGAGTCTTTCTTCTTTGGTCAGTCCTTCCAGGGCATAGGAAATGTCATTGTCATGGTAATTCTCCAGTTCCCGGCGCAGCTTACGAGGCTGCTTAATGGTCTTGATAAGTTCAATTATCTCTTTGACATTCTCGTCCTGTAAATAATCCATGTTCTGCATGCGGAAAATCCTCCCCCGGAAAACAACAGAAAAAGCATTGTTATCAAGTAAATTATATATTCTGAAACAGTCAAAAAAAAGCATTTCAACCTCTATTTTGGAAAAACCGGACAATAAAAACACCGAATTTGCACAAAGAACCAGTCAGAATGCAGCCTGGCAGGAAAACTGTAACAGAACACTGATTTTAACCGTAAAACAATTTATAATTAAATATAATGAACTTCATTTCAGGGAGGCAAAACTCATGAAAACAATACCGTCCGTAAAAACAATGTCATTTTATGTTCTGACAGTTTTCATCATGCTGGCATTACTGATTCTGCCGGTATCAGCCGAAGAAAGCGATGAACTGCCTGATAACGGGATCCCGGTAGTATAAATCAATATCGATAGGGTGAAGAAACCGTTCTGGAAACCATGGTAACCGTAACCGTCAGTGAAAAACCTGAACCGGTTGAAATCATATACACCGTTACCGCAGGTGAAAAAGTAACCTGGCAGAAAGGCAGCAGGGATCCTCTCATCATTACCGTAAAACGTAATGTGGAAGATGAAACCTGCTTCGCTCACTTCACCTCCATGACAGTTGATAACACTGCCATGACAAAGGATAGTGATTATGCTGCTGCTTCCGGAAGTACGATTGTTACCGTTAAACCGGAAACACTGGAAAAACTGAGTGAAGGCGAACATGAAGTAAAACTCTCATTTGATGACGGTGAAGTAATTGTAAAGCTGACCGTTGAACCGGGACAGATATCACCTGATACCGGAGATAACAGTAATATGATCCTGTATGCCGGAATGTTCACTCTGGCCCTGACAGGATTGGCAGTGTTGCTGCTATACCATAGAAGAAAACCTGAATAACAGTTAAGGATCTGCACCTGCAGATCCTTTTTTCATGCATGAAAAAAGAACAGATCTTCTCTGTTCTTCTTTTCATTTAATTACTTAATTACGGATTCCCCGCGCTTTACTTCAGCCGGATCAATGAAGGTAATTTCTCTGCCGTTGGCATTGGTTACGATCAGCATGGTGCTCATGTCATACCTGGCAGAAAGTTTCTTCAGGTCAACTTCAACGATCGGATCGCCGGCCTTGACAGTATCGCCCTGTTTCTTCTTCAAAAGTTTGAAGCCGTCACCATTGGCATTAACGGTATCAATGCCGCAATGGATCAGCAGTTCAACGCCATTGTTGGTGGTAACGCCAAAAGCATGTCCTGTCGGGAAGAGAACTGTCAGTGTTCCATTGGCAGGTGCGCATAAAACAGTCTTATCACCTTCAAATACAAATGCTATGCCATCACCCATCATCTTCTGGGCGAAAACAGGGTCTGAAACTTCAGCGATGTCAATGACCTTGCCGTCGTTAAGAGCGACGATGGCATCATCATCTACGTTTACCGGTTCCAGAACTACTTCTTCTTTTTTCTTGAAAAAATCAAATAATCCCATTCTATACCTCCTGTTTTGAAACGATTATTATCTCTGCGTTTTTACAAAGACATTATAAAATACTGCATACAATTTGACTATAAAAACCGTTAATTGTTTCTCAGGTTAACCGTTGATCTTTCTGGCAGCGCTGTTGGCGGCAATGGCACCGTCATTGGTGGCCGTTACAACCTGTCTGAGATCCTTGGCCACGACATCACCGGCGCCATAAAGTCCCTTGATGGCTGTTTCCATGTTCCGGTCAACTTCCATGTACCCGTTCTTGTTGAGTACACCGAGATCCTGCAGAAAACCGGTAGCCGGATCTGCTCCGATGTAAGGGAATATTCCGGCACAATCCAGAGTCGTCAGTTCACCGCTGTCAACATTCTTAATGACCAGACCTGTGACCTTATTGTCTTCAATGACCAGAGCATCAGGCAGTGACTTGGTGATCAGGGTGATCTTCTGGTTGTTTCTGACCTTTTCCACAACCTTCGGTTCAGCACGGAAAACATCTCTTCTGATCACGATGTAAACCCTGTTGACCAGCTGAGTCAGATAGAGTGACTCTTCCAGTGCACTGTTTCCTCCGCCGATCACGACGACATCCTTGTTCTTATAGAATGCCCCGTCACAGACGGCACAGTAGGAAATGCCTCTGCCCGTAAACTCAGTTGCGTGAGGCAGATCAAGCAGTCTTTCCCTGGTTCCGCTGGCAACGATGACGGTTTTAGTGGTCATGACATTGCCGCTGGTTAAGACGACTTCAAAGTATCCCTCGTGAGGAATGACCTTTTCACAGCCGTCATATTCGATTTCAGCACCCCAGTTTCCGCTGTGTTCCATCATCTGCATGGCCAGATCGACACCGGATATTTTGGCAATGCCCGGATAATTCTCGATTTCATAGGTCTTGGTCAGCTTTCCACCCGGAGTGTCAGCTTCCAGAATGACGGTCTTCAGATTGGCACGGGATGCATAGATTGCTGCAGTCAGCCCTGCCGGGCCGCTTCCGACGATTACTACATCATATTGTATGTCCATGGATGATCCTCCTTCAGTATCTCCCTGATTTCCCGCATGTCATCGATCAGTCTGTTAGGCTTGGCATCCAGCAGTTCCTGCCTCTTCAGTTCATTGGAACATAAGGCAATGGAGAACACGCCGGCATTGCGTGCACATTCCACGTCCCCGGCTGAATCGCCAACATAGATGCAGTTGGACAGACAGCCTTTCTTAGCCTTGCAGGCCGTCACGATCGTTTCCTTATCAGGTTTATGCTTTTTGACGTCATCGACGCCGATAATTGTATCAAAATAGTCTTCCAGTCCGCATACTTCCAGGCCCAGTCTGACGGTAGCGGCTTTCTTGGAAGAACCAATCGCAATCTGATAGCCTTCCTTCTTCAGCCACTCCAGCAGTTCAGGTACGTTCTTCATTGGCTTGACTGCTCCCTGGAAATGCATCTGCCTGTTGATCTCGCGGTATTCCTCGACCAGTTTTTCCACATCCTGGCCCGGGGCATACTTTTCAAATGATTCCTGCAGCGTTGGTCCCAGGAAACCGGCATAATCCCGGTCAGTCAGGACAATGCCCGGAACATGCTTCTTCAGAACAATGTCAAATGATCTGGTAATGCACTCCTCAGTGTCCAGCAGGGTTCCGTCATTGTCAAATACCAACAGCGGCTTTTTACCCTTGATCCATCTGTCAAAGGCACCAAGCATGCCAGCCAGACCGACAACGACTCCGACAACTGAAACGACCTGAGCCATCTTGAACGGTCCGATCATCAGAGAGTCGGTACGGAATGATTCGATCCAGAAACGGACCGCTCCATACCACAGAATGTATCCGAAGGTACCGTCCCCTCTTCTGACACCCTTGCGTCTTTGATAAAGACGGATCAGGAAGAAGCCCAGCACGCATAACACGCTTTCGAAGAAAAACATAGGCATGCGGTAGGCACCGTCAATGTACATGTCCTTCTTGATGAAGCTGAGGATGCCGTCAAAGAAGCTTTCATCAACTTCCGGACCGTAGCACTCAAAGTTGGCAAAATTGCCCCAGCGTCCAGTGGCCTGAGCCAGCAGAACGGTTGGCAATACAATGTCAGTAATGTGCAGGAAGGCATAATTATGCTTTCTGACATACCACAGTACAAATAACCGGCCGCCAATGACCCCGCCATGGATGGCCAGACCGCCTTCCCAGACCTTGAAGATGCTTAACGGATCAGCCAGATAGGCACTCAGATCGGAAAACAGTACATACCACAGGCGGGCACCGATAACTCCGCAGCTTAAACAGCCGACAAACAGATCATCAGCCACATCATCATCATAACCGGCCTTTTTCAGGCCTCTGTTTGTCAGAAAATATGCCAGCAGGGCACCGGTCATGATCAGAAAGGCATACCAGCGAAGTTCAAAGTTGCCTATCCTTAACAGTACCTGATGGCTTGGGAAAAACTCCATAATCTTACTCCTCTTTGTTACTGTCGATCAGTCTGGTCACCTTCTGTCCGAAAACATCGGAAGAATTGATGCCCTTCTGACGCAGAATTATATTGGTAACCGTGGCCTCAATGATGGCAGCGATTGAACGGCCTTCCCTGACCGGGATGACCATCTTCGGCAGATCAATGCCGAAAATCGTTTCAACCTGGCTGTTATTGAGACCAAGTCGGTCAAAATCATTATCCTGAGTCCAGCGCTTCAGCTCGACTACGCATTCAATTGATGACTTCTCCGTTGAAGCCATCACACCGAACATGTCGACGACATTGATGACGTCAACACCTCTTAACTCCAGCATGTCTTTTAACAGTTCCGGCGCTTCGCCATAGATCCTGTTATGAGCTCTGTATACGTCAACCCTGTCATCAGCGACCAGAATGTGTCCCTTCTTGATCAGTTCCAGGGCGATTTCACTTTTTCCTATACCGCTTTCACCGGTGATCAGAACACCGCGGCCATAGACCTGCATCAGAACACCGTGTACCGGTTCAACTTCCGCAAAGTAATCCTCCAGATAGTTCAGCAGTTCCATGATCAGGGAAACCGTATGAGCATAGGAAGTGAAGATCGGGAAGTTCTTTTTCTTCGCCGTCTCCAGCAGAATATCCGGACATACCATGTCCTTGGAAATAAGGATCATCGGTATTTCATCCCTGGTCAGAAAATCAAAGGCCTTCTCCTGCAGTTCACGGTCCATCATCGTATTGATGAAGTTCATTTCCTTGCTTCCGAGAATGACTATTCTGCCCGGAGAATGTTCAAAATGCCCCGTCAGCTCCAGACCCGGTCTCATTACGTCGCTTTCCGTAACAATGCGGTCCAGTGAAGAATCATCACCGGAGATCTGACGGTAACCGAAATAGTTGTAGATGTCTCTTACATATACTTTTCTGCTCATGACCTGCCTCCCAGAATCTTCTTAAGATACTGACCGGTATAGCTCTTTTCAACTTTGGCAACAGCTTCCGGAGTTCCCTTGGCAACCACCGTACCGCCATCGTCTCCGCCTTCCGGTCCAAGATCTATAATATAGTCTGCATTCTTGATGATGTCCAGGTTGTGTTCAATTACCAGTACGGTATCACCGTGTGACACTATCCTCTGCAGCACTTTCAGCAATCTGTCCACATCATAACTGTGCAGACCGGTAGTCGGTTCGTCAAGAATGAACAAGGTCTTTCCGGTAGCCTTCTTCTGGAGTTCGCTGGCCAGTTTTACTCTCTGTGCCTCACCGCCGGAAATGGTGGTCGCACTCTGACCGAGTTTCATGTATCCCAGACCCACGTCGATCAGGGTCTGCAGCTTGTTTCTGATCTTAGGTACTGATGAGAAGAATTCCAGTGCCTCATCCCCGGTCATCTCCAGGACATCGTAAATGTTTTTGCCCTTGAATCTGACCTGCAGAGTCTCCTCATTGTATCTGGTGCCGTGGCATTCCTCGCAAGGAACGTAGACGTCAGGTAAAAAGCTCATGGAGATCCTCTTGACGCCATCACCCCCGCAGGCTTCACAGCGTCCGCCCGGGACATTGAAGGAGAAGCGGCCCTTGTCGTAGCCTCTCATCTTGGCATCCGGAGTC
>JAEEGL012711224.1_pt1 | contig 12227 bp, 9 predicted proteins | sample 9134231 | NCBI WGS metagenome assembly JAEEGL01 (sample SAMN16246548, study PRJNA631951) | gut metagenome | biome: gut microbiome; feature: rumen; material: fiber-attached | host: Bos | place: Iran: Karaj | collected 2018-10
ACCTGGTTTCCGTATGCGTCAAATACCTTGATCCTTAGGTTAAGCGTCATTTCTTTAGCCGGGATCTCGCTGTAAGATACAAGATAGTGATCGTAATTCTGCGGGTCAACTACGAAGTGACTGCTGTTCAGAGGCACTTCCGCTACCTGCGAGAATCCGCTCTTTTCATAATACAGCTTTGCTACGAGACCTTCATCTTCGGTCTGCAGTTTAAAGTTGATGCTGATCTTGCCCTCCAGAGTAAGGTTGGCCGCCTTGAGCGTAACGTCACCGGCCGGAACAGAAGTCTGTATCGTTGTCGTTTTATCTATTTTAAGATTTTGATCGTCCTTACTGTAACCTTCGTAATCGGAATGCGTTGTATGCGTGCCGTTAAGATAAGCATCCTCAATAAGCGGTGCTCCGCTGATATCAAGCGTTGGGATACTATTTTTGTAACAGGTTAAAACGAACATTTCCGGATGAGAGCCGAGCGTAAGCGTCTCCATTCCGTTGTTTTCGCAGGTGACGCCTTCAAGGGCTGTAAGGCCCGTAAGGTCCAGGGCAGCTATTGTATTATTTTCACAGAAGAGCTGCTGAAGCGCGCTGCAGTCGCTCACATCCAGCTCGGACAGATTGCAGTCCCAGCACTGGATCGTTTTGAGATCGGAGATGCCGGAAAGATCTATCGTTTCCAAAGGATTTTCATCGATACCGATAAGTTCGATCCTGCTCAGTACCTTACCGTTTACGGAAAGATCCAGAGTCCTGATATTGCCTTTCCCCCACGCCAGCCATTTGTTATTCGGGAACCATTCGATTCCTGCAAGGCTGTGTATCTTTGCGTTATCGGAAACGGATCCGTCCCTGGAATCGACATCTATCACATTGTTCATCTCAGTCTGTGTAAGCCAGCCGTCTTTGTTTTTGTCGATCTGATCGGCAACATAAGCACAGAATCCGGGATCCGGGAAGTAAGCGCTGACAACAGGTATTGCTCCTGACGGGCTGCCCTTTGCGCTCAGTATAAACGATTGCGCATCATTCCCTTCAAACGACTTAAAACCGTAGTCCGGAACAAGGCCGTTCTCAAGGGCGTTCATCAGATGGCTGGTTGCCGCATATCCCTCATTCGGCATTCCTACATAAGCCACCGAAACATACTCGGCATTGAGCAGGTTGAACCTGCTGCTTCCGTTAGCAGATCTGAAGTTGAACGGCCAAAGCGCATAAATGCTCCTGTACATCGTACTGGACCAGTCGCCCCTGGAATACATGGCGACATTAACAGTACGATCCGTGGTGATGGTAACACTGCCGTGTGCGCCCACTCCGTAGAAAGTTCCGGAAGCATCATCGCCGTAGTAGATCTTTACATCGACCTTAGCGTGGTCTTTGATCACGAGATCCTTCTCCGCAGTAATGCCTTCTATCTCTTCGTTGGATCCGGTATCGATGTTTATCTTTGCATCCCCGGATATGGTGATGGTTCCTCTGTCGTGAGTGCCGGACCAGTTTGTTGCGATCGCGGCGGAGCCTGCCCCGTTGGAATTCTGATAATCGCCTGTGATGTTTAGAGTGCCGCCGCTGACGGACGTGATCTCAAGATCGTTTCCTACTGCGTCGATACCGAACTGGGCATTCGTCTTTGTTATGGTATTCGTACCGGAAAGATCTATAGTCAGCCTTTTGTTGTAATCATTAACATATATGCTTCTGTCTTCGTAATTCCTGAGATACAGAGTTCCGGTCTCGGGCTCATAATGCGCGTTCCAGTCGGAGGTGAAACCTGTTGTTGAGTCCGCGCCATTGACATAATACAACCTGTCGGAAGCGAACCGGCGGCCCCCTCCGACTGCTACTATGTTTGCCGCCAGTGCATCGTTATTCGTAATAGGACCGACGACCACGTTCTGCGCTTTATTGCCGGAGGCATCGGTAATGAAGCTGCAGACATACTCATCACCGGACATCTGCTCCGTTATCTTTCCGCCTGCAGGTGTAACGATCTTGGAAGTATATGGATTAATATATGCGTAATCCTTGCTGTACACTGTTCCGTAGGTGCTCCACTGACCCGAGGTGCTCCTGACAGAAGCTTTTAATACCGCCTGGCCTCTGATATCGAGGTTGCCCCCGCAAAGCAGCGCACAATTCTTACCTGCTGTTACAGTAACAGCGGCACTACCTGCTATGTTAACGTCGTTATCCGTTCTGGTATGTATTCCGTAAGCAGATCCGTAGATGTTTATCGAGCCGCCGTCCAGACTTAGATAATTTCTGGAATCTTCGTTATAAAGAGTATATATACCGTATCCGCTTCCATACGGAGCATTTGCGTTTATGGATACATATCCGCCGCTGATTCCGATCGTACCGTCCGTCGACGATGCGGTCCCGATACCTTTAGCAGACTTGCCCGTTCCCGAGGTATATGCATTCAATATCACATGTCCGCCGGAAAGGTTTATACTCCAGGCAACGACAGCGGACGCATTTCCATTACCGGTTACGTCAACGTTCAGTATCGCCTCAGAAAATATCTGAAGACGCTCGACATTTATACCGTAAAGATCGCCGGAACTGGTGCTTCTGTTTCCTTTCACTTCCAGTATTCCGTCTTCCATCTGAAGCAGTCCGCCCGGGCCGATCATAGTTGACGAGCTTACATCTTCACCGCCAACTATGACATGCCCACCCTTGATAAAGAGATTACCATTACTGGTAGTTTGAATAAACCTGCCTTCCTCAGACCCTGTAATTCGCAGCGTGCCTGCATTGCTGCCTTCAATTATCAGTTCCCTGAGATTGCCGTTGTTATTGTAATCCAGCCTTATGCATTTGAGTGAGATGTCGTCTCCATCAACAAGATGGATATGTGTATTGCCATCGATATACAGACTATCGTAGCCTTCAAGATCCGAGGCATATAAGTCTCCGTGAGCGATCTTGGTCCCTGAGGCGTACACCTCCCTGCTGCCTGCCGCTGACGCTATGCATAGCATAAGCACAACGGCAAATAGGAAGCACAGTATTCCTTTGATGCTTTTCTTCATGTTGCTTACCTCCGGAATGTTAAAATAATGCCAATTTTATATTTAGATTATACCGCAGTTGTCCGACTATTTCCATTCTTCATAATGAATATTTTATAATAATGATGTATAATACCATGCGGAGAACTATCATGCGCACACCTGTACAAGAAGCATTCCTGAGCATAATTAGGTACGAGATCGCCGGCACGCCGCTGCCTGAGGGTTTTAGCGTGCCTGACATGGACACGCTGCTGGAACTGTCTGAAAGGCAGGACGTTACGCATATGGTATGTGATGCTCTGCTGAAGAACGGTATTCCCTGCGGCAACAATATCCTGACCAGCCGTTACTACGCCGCCATATGGCGCGTGGAGCAGATGGATCATGAAATGGCTTGCATGTCCGACTTGTTCGAAAAACACGGGATAGACTTCATTCCGCTGAAGGGCAGCGTTTTGCGGGGTCTGTACCCGCAGCGCTGGATGCGCACCAGTTCGGACATAGACATTCTGCTGCGCGCGGAACAGGAAAAAGAGGCCGAGGAGCTTCTTGTAAAAGAACTTGGATACGAATACGACACGAAACACGAATACATACATCATGGAACGCTTTTCTCGCCTGTGAATCACGTACATGTGGAGCCCCACTGGACTCTATTCCACGACACACACTCCCGCAGCAGCTGTTTCGAAGTCTTCGACAAAATATGGGATCGCGCCGTGCCGGATCCCGCCGGTAGCGGTCACAGATACGCTCTAAGCGATGCGGACGCGTATACCTATCTGGTCGCCCACATGGAGAAGCATTTCCATCAGTCCGGAGGATGCTCCATTAAAGGACTTTTAGACTTATGGCTCATGGACAGGATCCCGGATGCAGACATAGAAGGCCGGAAAAGAATGATCCGCGAAGTAGAGCTTTCAAGATTCGAAGACAGGATAAAGGACCTTATCTATTGCTGGATGGAAGGACGAAACGCAGAAAACGAGCAACTCGAACAGTTTGTTCTGCAAGGCACCCTTTTCGGCACAGCCAGATCGATCACAGAGATGCAGGCTGCAAGAAAAGGCCGTCTGGGCTATATGGCCAGCCGTATATTCCTTCCCCTTTCACAGATGAAACTTCTTTATCCGGTCCTGGATAAGCATCCTCTGCTCCTTCCTGTAATGTGGATACGCCGTCTTGGAAAGGTCGCAGGCAAAAACGACCGCCGCCGAATAGAAGAACAGATAAAGACCACGATAGATGCCGATAAAGAAGATCTGCGCAGGCTCCGCGAGCTTGGCGATTATCTCGGGCTGGAATGATCTGCCGACAGAAAGGACATTGCCTTTTTCATGTATACATTCAAATATACATTCAAACTTGACATAGCCGGTTTCTGCATAAAATGCATCGTAAACTACGAATACTCCGTTAAACTCTGCCGTGACTATCTTACCGACAGGGATGAGGAAACGTCGGTAACGGTTTCTCCAGATGAAATAGCGGCTGAGACTGACCGCTATCCCGAGGAGAACGAACATTCTGCCGCATATATGGAATCACTTGCCCTCTACCGCAAGATATGCACGGAACTGGCTTTAAGGGACACGGTCCTTATCCACGGCTCCTCGCTGATGGCAGACGGAGAAGCAGTGTTGTTCTGCGCGAACAGCGGAACAGGCAAGAGCACTCACACACGTCTGTGGCGCGAAGTGTTCGGAGACAGAGTCCTGATGATAAACGATGACAAACCTCTTATAAGGCTGATAAACGGGGAACCCTATATCTACGGCACGCCATGGAACGGAAAACATCACATCGGTACTAATGTTTCTGCGCCGCTCAGGCACATCTGCTTTCTGGAACGGGGAGAACAAAACCAGATACAACCGGCAGACAGTGCTGATGTTTACACTCGTCTGCTGAGGTTCACGTTCCGTCCGGACAGCCCGCTGGAGACCATGGCCATGCTGGGTACGGTAGAAAAGATCGCCGGATCTGTAAGATTCTGGGATCTTGCATGCAACATGGACCCGGAAGCCGCGACGGTGTCCTACGAAGGCATGATCGAAAAAAAATCGTAAGCCCAGCAGCATAATGGATCACGTATACAAAAAGACCACGCATTAGGCGTGGTCTTTATTGCTACAGCATGCTTACGGCGCCGACGGGACAGACTTCCCTGCAGTTTCCGCAGCTTCGGCATTTCGACGCATCTATGTAGTACGGCACTCCGTCGTGGACAATGCAGTCCGCCGGACACACGTACAGGCATTTTCCGCAGCCTATGCAGATTCCGGTAACGGCATACTCGTAGTCCGGAAAAGACTCTGCTGAAGCGTCCTTGTTTCCGGTCTGATTATTATTTACATAATCTTTTATTGTGTCGACTTTATTATTTCCCATATTCCGAAAGCCGTAAACAGAACGGTTTTCTGCACCGGAAGATCCTATTCCTTGGGCTTTCCGTCCGCGCCGAACAAAGGCAGCTTGCCCAGATACTTAATGTTGAACCTTTCGCCTGCATCGCCCTCCGCAAACACGGTAACGCGTCCGGTAACGGTGCCGCCGGCAAGTTCCACAAGATGTTCCATGGCCTTGAGCGAGCCTCCGGTGGAAACGACGTCGTCCAGGATAAGGATGCGCTTGCCTTTGATAAGCGCCGCGTCGTCGCTGCCAAGGTACAGAGTCTGGGTGCCGCTGGTGGTTATGGAATGATCCTCCACGTGTATCGGATCCGGCATGTAGACCTTCTGCCTCTTCCTTGCCACGAAATACTTCTTTGCGCCGGACTGGCGGGCCATTTCGTGGATCAGAGGAATGCTCTTGGCCTCTGCCGTAAACATGTAATCGTAATCTTCCGGCGGGACAAGCTTTAAAAGCTCTCTTGCGCAGGCTACAGTTACCTCCGCATCTCCGAAACAGATGAACGCAGCTATGTACAGGTCGTCCGCGACCTTGCAGAGCGGCAGCTCTCTGTGGAGTCCTGCTATCTCTACCGGGTAAGTCATGATGTAACTCCTTTCGTTTGAACCCGCGGTTTTATTCGGCGCCTTGCGCGCCTCCGCGGTCTATTTTTCAAAAAGCTTTAACAGCTTCATTTTGAACTTGCTTTTTTCGCCTGTGTAAGGATGTTCCCGCAAAGGCAGGTTGAACCTTGTCTTTCCGAAGAGCACCGTGGACGGATGGGTGAATTCCCTGAATCCCCACTCTCCGTGGTACGTTCCTATGCCGGAATGACCGGCGCCGCCGAACGGAACGCCCTTTACCATAAGGTGCAGGCATACTTCGTTGACGCAGCCTCCGCCGTACTGCTGACTGGACATTACCTTCTTTGCCCAGGCTTTGTCCTTTGTAAACAGGTACAACGCCAGACCGTGCTCGCGCTCCGCTATCGTATCCAGCAGACTGTCCGCATCTGCATCCTTAAATGTTACAACGGGAAGCAGCGGGCAGAACAGTTCGTGTTTTACCATGTCCTCGTCCTTGCCGACCGGATACACGATGGTCGGCTGGAACTTAAGGGCCTTGGGATCTCCTTTTCCGCCGAATACTATGCGGTCCTTATATTCTTCCGCTTCGGCCGCGCATTTATTATACGCTTTTTCAGAGATCAGTCGAGGGTATTCTGCGTTTTTAAGCGCATCTTCCCCTATCTGCCTTTCGAACTCTTTCTTCAGTTCTTCCACGAAGCGGTCCGCTACCTCTTCCGCGACGGCAGCCTGGTTAACGTTTATGCATATCTGGCCGCTGTTCAGAAGCTTGAAGAACGCTATCTTTCTGGCAGCGTCCTTAATGACCGCGTCCTTGCGCACGACAGCCCAGTTGCCTGTCTCCCCTCCCAGCTCCAAGGTCACAGGAGCCAGGTTCTTTGCCGCCATCTCCATGACGTGCCTGCCTACGGCCGGCGAACCTGTATAGAAGATCTTGTCGAAGCGCTGCTCCAGACAAATGTCCGCAACGTCGTGACCGCCGTCGATCACGGTGCAGTATTCCGGCGGGAAGGTGTCCGCTATCAGGTCCTGCAGGACTTTGGTGCATGCCGGAGACTTGGAACTCGCCTTTATGACGGCGGTGTTTCCGCCGGCGATGCTTGCCGCCAGCGGCCCCAGAGCCAGAAGCACAGGGAAATTGAACGGACTGATAATAAGCGAAACGCCGTAAGGCATCTTGTAGACTTTGGTAATTACGCTGGGAAAGCAGGTAAAACCGCTGAAATGGTTCTCAGGCCTTGCCCATCTGCGGATGCCCGCGATCGCCTCGTTTATCTCCAGGACGGTGCTGCCCACATCGCAAAAATAGCCTTCCGCCTCGCTTCGTTCCAGGTCCGATTTAAGCGCTTCGATCAGCTGCGGCTCGAACTTAAGCACGGCAGCCTTAAGTTTCTTAAGCTGCTCTTTGCGCCAGGACACGTCCAGAGTCTTTTCACTGCGGAAGAAACTCCTCTGCGCCTCCACTATGTTCCGGATCTGCTCCCTGTCGTAAGCCATCGCACCCTCCTGATACTATATAATATCACAGCGCGGGGCCGGCTGCCTCATTCTTTTTGCTGGCTGCGTCCGCAGACCAAAATACAAAGGTCGGCGCCCTTTTACGTTTGCTGATATGTTATAATGCTTTCATGTTCAACGGACTGCACTACAATTCAATATCTTCGTATCTTAAAGAGAAGTTCGGCTGCAAAGTGGTAAAGCTTTCGCTGGACGCGGGGCTGACCTGCCCGAACAGAGACGGTACCAAAGGCTTCGGGGGATGCACGTTCTGCTCGGACAGCGGCTCCGGAGACTTTGCCGGGACCATGGAGCAGCAGATAGCTTCGCTTTCACGGAAATGGCAACGCGGCGATACACAAGATGCGCAGGAAGCCGGCTCTCACATCAAAGATGTCTCCGCGGATCTTAAATACATCGCCTACTTCCAAAGCCACACCAACACCTACGCCCCCGTAGAAAAGCTGCGCGCTCTGTGGGACGAAGCGCTTGATCACAAAAATGTTGTGGGACTGGCGATAGCCACGCGGCCGGACTGCATGGGACCGGATGTTCTGGACCTGCTTTCGGAATACAACGAAAAGACTTTCCTGTGGGTGGAACTTGGCCTTCAGACTGCAAACGAGCAGACTGCGGAAAAATGCAACAGATGCTGGAAAAACGCCGATTTCGAGGATGCGTCGTATGATTTGTCGACCCGCGGCATAAAACGCGTCACACACCTTATTTTGGGCCTTCCAGGCGAAGATAAAGAGCAGTATCTATCCTCCGCAAAGTACGCAGCATCCTTTGATCCGTTCGGGGTAAAGATACACATGCTGCACCTTATGGAAGGTACCGCAATGGGTGAGGAATACAGGCGCGCGCCCTTCCCTCTGCTTACCCGCGAAGAGTACGTCTCCTGTGTCTGCGACATACTGGAGATCCTTCCGCAGAGCATAACGATCCACCGCCTTACCGGCGACGCGCCGCAGAACAAACTTATAGCCCCGGACTGGACCCGCAACAAGCACGCTGTGCTCAACGCCGTGCAGCAGGAATTCAAAAGGCGCGGCAGTTATCAGGGCATACGCTGCGGAAACGATACCCGGACCATTTGATAATCGTCCCGGAAATTGATATAATTATTAAATTAATTAAGGTCAAATAACAACATCAAGGAGAAACCAAAATGCCAAACCCGAAAATAGAAATAATCGTAAAGGACTACGGCACCATGACAGCGGAGCTCTATCCCGAGACCGCGCCCATCACCGTGGAGAACTTCCTTAAGCTGATCGGAGAGAACTTCTTCGACGGTCTCATCTTCCACAGAGTCATCCCGGGATTCATGATCCAGGGCGGCGGATACGACGAGAACTTCCGCGACAAGGACGCCGCAAGCATAAAGGGCGAGTTCGCGGCCAACGGCGTGCCCAACGATCTTAAACACACCAGAGGCGTTCTTTCCATGGCAAGGACCAACGTTCCGGATTCAGCGTCCTCGCAGTTCTTCATCATGCACAGGGACGCTCCGCATCTGGACAGGCAGTACGCGGCCTTCGGAAAGCTTACGGACGGATACGACGTTCTGGACAAGATAGCAGAGACCCGCACCGGCACCCGCGGATTCTACATGCAGGACGTTCCGGTGAACAACGTTGTGATCGAGACCATAAAGCTTATCGAGGAATAAACCGTGCCTCTTGTCAGTGTTATAATACCGGTTTATAACGTTGAGAATTATCTTCCGGAATGCATCGAAAGCCTGCTTGGCCAATCTCTTAAAGATATTGAGATCATTCTGATAGATGATGATTCTACTGACGATTCTGGTAAGATCTGCGACATTTACTCGGAAAAAGACGATCGGATACGTGTTATTCATCAGAAGAATTCCGGAGTATCATCGGCGAGAAATACCGGCATCGATTTTGCAAAGTCGGATCACATAATGTTTGTGGATTCCGATGATTTCGTCGATAAAGATTTCTGCAGAGCACCTTACGAGATCGCAAAACAGTTGGATTCCGACCTGGTCATGTTCGGATACAAAAACACTGACGCATCAAAAGCACATCCCGATCCAGCCGGGTTCCACGCGAGATTGCTTGATCGTTCCGAGGCTATGGAACAAAACAACAACAAGATCATCGTCTGGAATAAGCTCTACAAAACTGAATTGTTCAGCGATATCCGCTTCCCGGAAGGTTGTGTCTACGAAGACATAGGAACTACATATAAACTCGTACACAAAGCAACGCGTCCTGCTCTTCTTAATATGGATCTGTACTATTACCGAATAAAACGATCCGGGAGCATAACAGCATCAAAAGATCCTGATCTTCTGAAAATACGGACCGAGATGCAGGAGACTCGCATAAAGGATATGGAGCTCTGGGGGTATGATGTGCGGAAAGAAAAGGTCAAAGCAGCCTGGTGGTCTTTGGTCTACGAAGGGAGAAATACCCAGCATTCAAAACGGTACGATGAAATGATCCGGAGCATCAAAGGATTCCCTGAATTCTTCAGCATAAAGCAAAAGGCGGCTCTTCTGGCCTACAAAATATCACCATTTCTCTTCGATAATCTTTGCAGCCTGACCGGAAAAAGGCCCTCAATCCCGTGAAACATAAAGAAAAAGTCCGGAGCTTATGCTTCGGACTTTTTGGTGCCCAGTCTCGGAATTGAACCAAGGACACGTAAATTTTCAGTCTACTGCTCTACCAACTGAGCTAACTGGGCTTGTGTGGTGGGCCCTCAGGGACTTGAACCCGGGACCTGCCGGTTATGAGCCGGATGCTCTGACCAACTGAGCTAAGGGCCCACACTAGCCTATTGGTAATGGTCGGGGTGACACGATTTGAACGTGCGGCCCTCTGCTCCCAAAGCAGATGCGCTACCAAGCTGCGCTACACCCCGGCGCGACAATGGGAGGAGCCGTAAGCTCTAGCCTTTACCAACAGAACATTCAAGATTTTAATCTAATATCCGTTGTTTGTCAACAACAAAATTGCCGAACAAGGGACAGTCCTCGTTTCCTCCGCAAACCTTGCGGTCCGAAAGCCGAAGACCGTCCCGATCATTCTATTTCCGATGCGCGGGGACACAGTTCCCAGGGCCATCAGAATTCCAGTTCGTCGTCCATGCTGAGGGTCCTGTAGCCTGCTTCGTTCAGGACCTTCTCAGCCGCGGCATTGTCCGCAACGCGAAGCACCACGTAGGCGCCCTGTCCCTTGGACGAAAGGAACGCGTAGAGGTATTCCACGTTGACTTCAGCGTTTGCCAGAACGGTAAGCGTAGCGTTGAGCGAACCCGGCTTATGCGGAAGCTCCGCGGCCACTACGTCCGTTATCTTTACCATTACGCCGTTCTCCGCAAGCACCACCAGTGCCTTCTGCGTATCGTCCACGATAAGACGCAGGATCCCGAAGTCCCTTGTGTCCGCAATGGACAGAGCCCTCATGTTGATGCCGTTCTCTGCAAGCATCTTCGTGATCTCCACGAGCTTGCCCTTCTTGTTCTCTACAAAGATCGTAAGCTGCTGAATAGCCATCTTTTTGCCTCCTTAATCGTGAAGTTTTCTTCTGTCTATTACGCGGACGGCCTTGCCTTCGCTGCGCTGGATGGATTTAGGCGCCACAAGGTGGATCACCGGGTGTATTCCCAGAATGTTGGTTATGGCACCGGCAAGTTCTCTTTCCATCTTGTCGATCTCGCTGACGGTATCCGCGAAACGTTCCGGTGTAAGCTCCACGTACACGTCCAGGGTGTCCGTGTTGTTTACACGGTCCACCTCTATGCGGTAGTTGGGAGCGTAGCCTTCGTTGAGCAGAACGGTCTCGATCTGCGACGGGAATACGTTTACTCCGCGGATTATAAGCATGTCGTCGCTGCGGCCCTTGGGCTTCTTCATGCGGATGAAGGTCCTTCCGCAGGAGCACGGCTCGCTGGTTAAGACGCACAGGTCTCTGGTGCGGTAGCGCAGAAGCGGGAAAGCTTCCTTGTCCAGCGAAGTGAACACCAGCTCTCCCTCGGAGCCTTCCGGAAGCACCTCTCCGGTCTCCGGATCTATTATCTCCGCGTAGAAGTGGTCTTCGTTGATGTGCATTCCCTTCTGCTCTTCGCACTCGAAGGATACGCCCGGGCCGGACGTCTCGGTAAGTCCGTAGATGTCGTAAGCCTTTATTCCTAGAGCTTTCTCGATGTCCCTTCTCATCTCCTCGGTCCAGGGCTCCGCGCCGAAGATGCCCGCTTTAAGGGTATTGTCTTCCGGCTTTATGCCCTTCTCCTTCATGGCCTCGCCTATGTAGGCAGCGTATGAAGGAGTGCAGCAGAGTATGGTGGCCTTAAGGTCCTGGATGAACTGGATCTGTCTGTCCGTATTGCCGCTGGACATAGGCAGAGTAAGAGATCCAAGCTTGTGGGAACCGCCGTTGAGTCCGGGGCCGCCGGTGAACAGTCCGTAGCCGTATGCCACCTGGACAACGTCGTCCGGGGTGCCGCCTACAGCAGCTATGGCTCTGGCGCAGCATTCTTCCCAAAGATCCACGTCGTGCTGGGTATAATAAGCTATTACCCTCTTTCCTGTGGTTCCGGACGTGGACTGGATGCGCACGCAGTCCGTAAGAGGAACTGCAAGCATTCCGTAGGGGTAGGTCTCGCGGAGATCGTACTTGGAGATGAACGGCAGTTTCTGAATGTCGTCCAGAGTCTTTATGTCCTCCGGCTTAACGCCCTTCTTGTCCATAAGATC
>JAEEGL012912229.1_pt1 | contig 12227 bp, 13 predicted proteins | sample 9134231 | NCBI WGS metagenome assembly JAEEGL01 (sample SAMN16246548, study PRJNA631951) | gut metagenome | biome: gut microbiome; feature: rumen; material: fiber-attached | host: Bos | place: Iran: Karaj | collected 2018-10
ATCACGGAGAAGACAAAGGTGATTGCACCTGTGGATCTGGGAGGCATTGTTGCTGACTATGACCGTGTATATGAGATTGTGGAGGCAAAGAAGGGGCTGTTTAAGCCTAACAATGCTTTGCAGGCTAAGATAGGTAGGATTGTGGTGTCTGCGGACTGTGCGCATAGCTTTGGCGCCAACCGCAAGGGCAAGATGGCGGGTGAGATTGCAGACTTCTCTTCATTCAGCTTCCATGCGGTTAAGAACTTTACGACTGCTGAAGGCGGTGCTCTGACTTGGAATCTGCCCTTCGGAAATGAAGAGGTTCCTACTGACGCGAATTATCTGCCAACGGTGCCAAAGAAGGAAGGAGAGACCTGGAATGAACTGCTGTATCGCTTGAGTCAGCTATTCTCGCTTCACGGGCAGAATAAGGATGCGTTGGCCAAGACTAAGCTGGGTGCCTGGGAATACGACATCATCGGCCCGTGGTACAAGTGCAATATGACGGATATCATGGCTGCACTGGGGCTGGTGCAGATGGAGCGGTATGATGGCTTGCTGAAGCGTCGTCAGGAGATTGTGGTCAAGTTTAACGAGGCGCTTAAGGATCTGCCCGTTGCAGTGCTGAACCATAAGGACGCAGACCATTGCAGCTCGCACCACCTATATCTGGTTCGCCTGCTGGGCAAGACCCGCGAGGATGCCAATAAGGTGATTGAGCAGATGGCGGAACGTGGCATTGCCTGCAACGTGCACTACAAGCCGCTACCTATGATGACGGCTTATAAGGCTCTTGGGTTTGATATCAAGGATTATCCTAATGCTTATCATCTCTTCGAAAACGAGGTGACTCTGCCGCTTCACACTCGTCTGACAGATGAAGACGTGGAGTATGTGACAAGCAACTTTGTGGACATCGTGAAAAATCTCTAATGGTTATCGACGAGCAATTATTGAATCTAGTTATTGCGCAGGCCAAGGCATCTCCCCGCCTGCGTATGAACTATAACTTCCACCAGTCACTGGAAGACAAGTGTCACCGGATGCTGAATGCGGTGGAGCCAGGGACGGAGGTGCCCATTCATCGGCACCCAACGAAGGATGAATCCTTCGTTATCCTGCGAGGCAAGGTTAGAGCGACTACTCACAATGATGATGGCTCTATCATAGAAGATGTGGTGTTAAGTCAGGAGAGTGGCAACTATGGGGTTGACATCCCTAAGAATGTGTGGCATAAGCTGGAGTCGTTGGAGTCTGGGAGTGTTATCTTTGAATGTAAAGAGGGGCCGTTTGTGGAGCATGAGGTGGAAGGGGTGATGACGGTTAAGGGTTAACGATTCAAGGTTCATGGTTAAGAAAGTATTAAAGGCATTTTGGCAGTTTTGTAGTTATGTTTTCTGGCCGCAGTGGGGAAAACAAAAAGGATCACGATTAAGGTTTCATGGTTAAGGATTTTATAGTGTATGATAGATAGTAAAGCAAAACAAATACTCGAGAGTACCTTCTGGGATGTTCTTGCATTGATGAAACTGCCTCCGCTTCCATATACTTTTGTATATGAAGAGATAGGAGGCCGTTTTAAAACTATGGATAATGCTGAAGAAGTAAGTATTGCGGAGATGAAGATGTATATCAATGAGGATTGGGCTAACAAAATGGTGAAGGATTACGAATATGACCTTTACTATATGATGGCTCATGAAGCAAGACATGTGTATCAGCAAATTCAAATATCTCAATTGCGTAGTGGGAGGCAATATACAGAGACTCCTGCACTAATTGTATCGTGGGAGGATAATTTTCTTCATTATCAACGCAATGAAGGAGGCGATACTGTCAAACCATATCACCGCCAACCCGTTGAGGTGGATGCAGACGCTTTTGCCAATTTATATGTGTTGTTAAAGGGAATAGGTCAGGCTCGGATCTCTGATGATGCAGATGAGCTGGTTACTCAGAGACTAAAGGAAATTGCTACACAGTATAATTTAGAAATCCGTTAGTGAATTGCAGATTATGGAAAGTGTTTTAACCAGATAATTGTTTAAACAAGAATACAAAATATTATTATGAGATTTGAGGTTTATTCAAACCGAAATGATGAATTGAGAAGGAATATCTTGTAATAGAAAAATAGATTATGCCAGTAATTACAACAAACGTGGTGGGAGGTGCAGGCGAGAACTTGACTGCGCTGAGATTGGAGAAGGACGGATACTTCAATGTGTATTTCTTGGGAGAAAAAGCTCCGATAGAGGATTTTCTTTTGGAAATAAGGGATGAAGACCATCCTTACCATTGCTTGCTTCAAGTGAAATCAACAGAGATGGAAGAGAGGTATCTGGCAAATGGAAATATTAAAACGCCAGTACCTGAAGATAAACTCAAAAAACTACTTCATCGACCTCTGCCAACTTATGTGGTTGGAGCAGATGTAGAGGATGAAGTAGTGTTTATAGCTCCGGCATATAAGGGAAATGTGAAATATCCATCGATTCCAACGAAGTTCAGACTGGGCAACAAAGACAAGGCTCTGCGTATAGCCAATCTGGAGAAACTTAGAGATGATATTATCCGATACTGGGAGGATTCCAAAATATTTGATTTCAAGTATAACAAATTCGATAGTGCCTTATGAATAAGAGTGCGGAAGAAGTGATATTTTGCAGAATTGTAGCAAATCTATTGTACAAGAGAATAACAGGCATTTCTATTACATTCTCCAATCTGCCACATTATGATTTGGTAGTTGAGGAAAAACAATCGGGCCTTGTTTTTGGTGTCAAGGTCGGAATGATGGATTATCCTTCAACTGACATGTATAGGGAGTACTTGGAATTGTTAGAAAAAAGCAAGTATGTACTAAAAGAAGAACGCTTGCCTATTATTCTTATGTGTGCTGATAAGGAATCGGAAAATATACGTTTCGGTTATCAGCTTACTTGGGAAAGATACATGGCTTCTGTTCAAACAAAGGTGACATTGCGCGATATTACTCCTGAAACATGGGACGAGATGGTTTCCAACCTGAAAGAAATGGACAGGGTGATTAGGGTGCTGGACAGTGAGAAAATCAGCATCATAAAGCGTATCGCAGTGGAAAAGAAGATGCAATGGGGTGGCATTGCTCATGGTGAAATCATCTATTTGAGAAGGTTTACCGAACATTATAAGATGCAGACAAAAGAGGTGAAAACCGAACAAGAGCAGTTCCACCGCATGATTTCAGGAATACCCGAAGATGAGTATCCCAATGATATTCTGGATGAGGTGATTCTCAAAGGTGTTGATTCCGTTTATCCCAATCCAAGAAGGATAAGTCAAGTGCTTTTGTTGAATACTGAATTGATGGACTTAAAGAGAAATCTTGTATGTTCAAAGAAGGCTTTCAATATTCGAATTGAGCCTGATTATAGCGACTTGATTAATTATAATGGCTTCATTCAGTCTTTCCGTGTCTTGGAGATTCCTCTTACTTTATATCATGAACCGATTAAAATCTTTGATGATACGTTTAGCGATGAATATCCTGCAGTTACTGCACCCGTTACAGAATGGATACAGAACTATGGAATTCTCGAAAAGTTGAGGAACGAGACGCTGAGAAGTGTCTGTGACGTTGTAACTGAATTGACCTAATCATAGTTATGAGTATTTACCGCAGAACCATAGTAACTCTTGATGATACACAGACGGGCATTGACTATATGCTGTACTGTGTATTTGAGAAGCTGTGGCCGGATTTGGTGTCGCCCCAACCATTGCATCAGCACCAGATTGGGAAAGATTTCAACGGTGACGGACAGTATAACATTGGTATTCATGTTGATGAGGAAGATATATCCGTAGAGGTGCTTGACGACCCCATTCCTCATGTTCATCTTAAGGACAAAGTGACAATGTTATGGGGGGACATGCGAAGAGACCCTGATCCGGGAGTTCAAGGTTTTCTGCTGAAAAAAGATCATTACGACATAGACTCTGTGACGGATATGCTGCCGGAATCGCAATCCGTGCACCAGACATGGGCATGGTTTGATATGCAGAGGAGGATGTATAACTATCTGGGCGAACACAATATCAGTCTGAATAAAATAGGAACGTTCACTCAAAGGTACCTGAAGTTTAATCTGGCAGACAACCAATTGCACATAGGATGCATTTACGTGGTACATTATAGTCCCATAAAAAACGTGCATATTGAAACTGTACCCTCAATACCAGCTGTAAGATGTGAAATAGACTGGCGGCATGGAGCTATGCGCGAAGACTTGTTTGTGAAGGTGAAGGAGCAGGTGACAGAAAAACAAAGTATACCGAATGTGTTTACACAAGAGGTGAAAAGTCACGAAACGTTTGCTCTTGTTCAAATGACAAGCAGACCAAGAAGGATTGATATAGACTTAGAGAACGCTGCCGGTGATAGGCTTTTCTTCTTGCGTGATATTGTATTCCTGGGTTCTGTAATGAGTCTGGAGTCAAAAACTCCTCAAAGAAGAGGAAAGCCGGGGGCAGTGCTTGTGAAAGCCGTTGGGCTGGAACATTATCTAAGACCTGCCATCCTTGAAAGAGAAGCAATAATTAAACGGGCCAAAATGGAATTCGTTTTCTTTGATGGCGACCCGAATAAGAAAGTTGAAAACAAACAGGCCGCGAAGGAATGCGTTGAAAAGATACTGAGCAGGGCTAAAGCAACTAATCATAGCAGATCCATATCTCGCCACAGACCAGTTAAATGAGTATATTGCTCCGCTTGTGAATGAGAAGGGGCTTGATATAACAATAGTGAACTGTAAGGACCAACTGGAAGCGGTAGCTCACGCACAAGGAAAAGTTTTCGCAGACATAGAAAATGAGTTGAAGACGGTGGTAGCTAGTTTCAATGCTAATATAAACGGCAATAAAGTGGCTGTCTTCTGTGTTACCGGACAAGGAAGACTTCACGACAGATTTATATTGACTGAGAGCGAGGGATGGCAAATAGGTTCATCTTTGAGCGAATTTGGCAACAGGGCTTGCAGTATTATTAAGCTGATAGACAGCGCACACATGGAATTGTGTAAGCTTCTCTATGGATGGTGTGCTGATGGAGCGGTTTCATACAAAATTGAATAGCCCACATGGAAAGGAAAGATTTATTTTACAATAACGACCTCTCCATGATGCTTTCAAGAGAGCAGAATACAGAACCTGATTTTGGAAAGGAATGGGAAGAGGAGCTGCAGGCAATGCGGCAGAAAGCAGATGAAGTAATCAAGAATCCGGCAGGAATGATTGATGCAAAGCAGCTGATGGAGAGGAGTGCGCGGTATTCTGAGGCAGATGGCTATTTCTTGAAGTTATATATAGAAGGCTCGGATGAGGAGCAAGTGCAGGATTTAAGGAGTCTGGAATATGCGGCCTCCCTGATATTACTGCCTGATGCAATCCTGATAGCAGGTGGTGATTTGGTAGAAAAAGGGTATTATGCGAAATGGCTGGAACTGCTCTATGCACTTCATTACGTCCCATTGCAAAAGTCTTTTTGCTATTGCTTGACTAAACATCGGGATTTCGTGGCGCTTTTAAGTGGTCTCGATATAAAGCAGGTGGCATTTCCTCAAACTTTTCTATGGTCATTGTTGGATCATTGGTTTGAGTGGCTTACCCGTGTGGGAGGTCATCTGCTGACTTACGAAGATGAAAAAGACTTTTACGCCAAAAATGAAAAAGCGCAGGAACTGAAAGCGGAGGCGAAAGTTCTAAAGGATGAATGGGAGAGAGACCTTCCAGGAATGATTCATGAAATAATGGCTTGTTTCTCAAGGTATTTGAAGCCAAGCAGCCTGCTATCTTGGGCAACCAAAGAACCAATGAGGGATGATTCAAGGACTAATCCATATAGTGCGAACTATAACCACTGTTTAGAGTTGATATATGAGGATTTATCAAATGTCGTGGCTTTGCATATCATTCCTGCTGATGACCTCAATCTGAATTTGCTGTTGTTGATGGCCGGAAAGGCTGTTAAGGATAATGATGCTGACTTTGGAAAAGAGGTTTATGCCAGATTAAAGGAGTACTTGATGAATGAGAACTTCTCCGGCATGGAGAAAAAATCGGAACTGGATGAGAAAAGACAGCGAATCATTGCCCAACTTGTGGTTTTAGTATTTCCCTCTTTGGAATTTGCCAAATGTATTAATGAGGTAGCTACACGCTTTCAGGGATGGAATTTGGATTATCAGGAGTTATATGCAGAAGCACGTCGTGAGGCTTTCCTTCTATGTTCTCTCTTTAGGGTGTTTGAAATAAAGGAGTTTACAGAAGAAACTCGTTTGGCACTTTGGGCGACTCTTGTGGATATTTATGTTTGGGAATACAGAAGGTGTGAGAATGAATACATTATGAGGGATGACTTCACTGTGCCATTTAGGGTTGCAGTGGAGGTGGTAGAGAAACTACAGGATGAGAAATGTAGGGAATATTTGCACGAAATGATGCTGGAGAATATCTTGAGCATAGTGTCTCTCTTGACTGTTTTTTCTGAGTGTAATATGTCCTTGTCAGATAAGACCATAGCAAGGATATTAGAGAGAACCGATAAAGAGTGGCCATCTGCCAAATTACTGATGGGTGTGAGAGGACAAAGGTACTTGGAGACTAGGATAGAGGATTTGATTAGGCAATTAAAAGGATTCGCAAAGAAGTAATCTATGGAGCAGTCTCCTATCATAAACATTCTGACCTACGGATTGCCAGGAAATGTTACTCGCCCTATCTATCTTGAATATAATAGTAGAAGGCGGGAACTTGATCGGATATGGGCTAACCCTGAGAATCATTATCAAATGCTTCAAGGATATGTGCCCACTGTTGAAGCTTTGTTGGCAATCAGTTTGTTCTACAGACATGTGATGGGACACATGCAAGGGGTAGTTTCGTTCTATAGCTCCGTGAACAAAAAGACTGGAAAAGAGAAAGAGTGCGCTATCAAAGTTGGAAAAACAGTACTTGACAGCGAACAGCAAAGACATCTTCTTTCTGCTGTAATCAAGTTTAGCCAGATTCAAGACAAGTATCAATTGGCACCTATATTTTTTGAGTACTCGGAGACCATTCAGTTCCTGAGAAATTGCAGGGAATTGTTCTATCAGAAGGAATATGAAGAAGACGACACCGTTTAAGGCCCCTGCTGATTTTGAAAAGGATTTGACAGACTTTTCAAACAGGTATAAAGTGTTGCTTGCTGAACACGCAAAAAGAATCAGCGATTATTTTGAGATGACTTGTTATAATCTTGTCATTCGGTACTATGAGAAGAAGGGCTACGAGGTGGAAGTACAGAATCAGCAAGGTGGTAAATTCAAGTTCAAGTGTAGCCCTACAGGGCTTTTAAAGAACTTCTCTTTTTTTAAAGCGACAAAAGAGGATAGTCAGGGTGTTGAAGATGTTGTATATATCTACCACAATGCTACAGCGCAATCTGCTTTTGATGAAAAGGTATTTACCACACCTGATATAGTTGTTTCCAACTCTAATGTTCCTGTAGAAACAAGAAATTACTATAGCACGAAGAAAGCACTCTCATATATACCCAAAGAGAATCTTGTCTCCTTCTGCGAAGCAAAGCATCTGACACCTTTCCCTGAGTTGATGGTGAACTTCATTGGGACTGTTCACGAATTGAAGCCAGAGTGTGTGGATAATACAGTGGCTCATCCTAATTCTAATCATATAGCGCCATCACTTATGATGTCGGGGACATTTGGCAGACCGACAAGGAGAATTCAGCATTCTTTCGAGAAAAGGTATTATGTGAACTTTTTCGATAATTTGTTTGAGGACGTTTCAGTCAGGTTGTTCTTATCTAAGTATGGAATAGATATGATAGCTACATTGGGTAAGAAGTGTGATAAAGCTCCTCTTCTGGAGGACTCTGCAGGTATGCCAGAGGAATTAAAAGGTATTTTGGATTCGGTATAAGAAATTCAGTATGTATATTTCAAAAATTATCATAGACGGTTTTAGAGGTTTCAAACATTCTGAGATAGAATTTCAGAATGGCTTGAATGTAATCATAGGTCATAACAACGGGGGTAAGAGCACTATTATGGATGCCCTGAGATTGGTGATGGAATATGGTTCACCGAAAAATCTTAGTGCATGGGATTTTTGTCAGGCGGTAGATTTAAGCATCCTGAAAGACAATCCTCCGTGTGTGAAAATATCCGTATTAATTATGGAACAAGAAGATGAGTGTATGTCTGATGATGTGGCTTTGTTTACTAACTATGCAGTACAAACCTCGCCCTTGTTGGAATCATGTCTGACTTACGTGTATAGTTTACCTCAAAGCGAGGTGGATAAATACAAGAACGATGTGGCAGCAGCGAAAGACAAGTATTCGCTATTTAAGGTTATAGAAGACAAGTATATCCGTAAATACACTCATACTGTCTATGGAGGGCCAGCTTCTTCTCAGAACCAGGCACAAGGCGAAGATCTTAAAAAGATAGATTTTGAGTTTGTGAATGCTTTGCGTAATGTGGAGGACGATATCTATGGCGGTCGTGCTGCTCTTCTCAGGGATGTGCTACGCTATTTCCTGGATTATGACTTGAACGAAGACAAGGATAGGGAACTGAAGGTTGCTGAAAGGCATCAGGGCTTTATGACGGATACCTACGATGTTATAGAAAAGCTCGTTAAGAGAATCAATTCTGGCAAAGACAATATTGTAAGTTATGCCAATAAGACTGGTGCACTGTTCACTAATAGCAAGCTTGAATTAGAGGGTGATGTGTCGGAAAGCGACCTTCTTGCAGTTTTGAACCTGCTTGTAGGTGACGGTAAAGAAGAGAAGATTCCGGTGGCTTTGAACGGTCTGGGTTATAATAACCTCATTTATATTTCACTGCTTCTTGCCAAGATGCAGTCGAATGCGAAGGTGGACTTTATGGGCAGTTCGAATGTGAAAGCCTTCTCTGTTTTAGCCATCGAGGAACCAGAAGCGCATTTGCATCCTCAGATGCAGTATCAATTCTTGGAATTCCTCAGGAACAACATTAAGGACAAGCATGTGAAGCAGGTCTTTGTAACCTCTCATTCGCCAAGTTTAGTGGCAAGTGTAAAACTAGATGAGCTATGCTGCCTGCATAAGTCAGCGGATGGCGAGGTAAAGGTGTATTCGCCCAAGAAAGTGTTTGGAAAGGATGATAAAGCCAAGAAATTCATCCAGCGTTATCTAGATGCAACGCGAGCAGATATGTTGTTTGCCGGAGGAATAATTTTCGTTGAGGGTTTAGCAGAGCAGGTTTTGCTGCCTGTATTTGCAGGAATATTGGGGCAGTATGACAAATGGCTGAAGAAACATATTGTGGTAATCAATATAGGTGGAAGGTATTTTGATAACTTCCTGAAACTATATGATAGCACCAATCCAGAGGCCTTGTCCTTGAAGGTGGCTTGTATTACAGACAGAGACCCTGTTAGGAAAGAAAAGGGTAAGGAGAATGCTCGGTTTGAGTCATGCAGGCCAAGTGAATATAATGCGGACACTGCCAAGTATGAATATAGCAATCATTCAGAATCGTTGGTCGAGAAATATAGGGCACATCAGAATGTACATTATTTCAGCCAAGGCGATGAAGGATGTACTCTGGAGTATGAGATCGCGTTGTGTAATCCCACCAACAAAGCTCTTCTTGTTCCGTCATTGAGGAATACAGAAGAACTGAAGAAAATGATGGAAGCGGATAGTGTAGATAAGGTTTCAATAGCAGTTCGGTATTTGGAGTCAGTTTCGAAAGGTGTGAATGCATTAGAGTTATCAAATGCCATTATGGAATTATCCGAAACTGATAGAGAAAAGTTCAATGTGCCCACTTACATCAAAGATGCTATCGAATGGGTGTTAAGTTAGACGGAACCATACATTCCGAGGATATTCAGCCTTTCGACACCTGTGTCAAGGTGCTAGCAGGCCCTGGGGCTGGTAAGACGCATTGGCTTATCGGTCAGATAAAACATATTCTGGCTGATGCTACAGATTTGGGTCTTAGCAGAAAGGTGGGGTGTATCACTTATACCAATAAGGCTACAGAAAACATTCTGAATCATGTTGGTGCCAACAATAACCGATTAGAAGTCTCTACTATACATGCATTTCTCTATAAAAACATCATCAAACCTTATTTCCACCTGATTGCAGAGGAAGAGGGGTTTGCCATTGATAAATTGGACGGACACGACGAAACGATTATATCCGGTTATGGCTTTGTGTCAGAACTGATGAAGGTAAACAGAATGGGAATGCTTGTGAAGTATGCTAAAGAATCATATAAGCTGAAACAAACAGTAGAGGACTACAGATGGGGGTTGACGAAGAAAGGGATTGTTTTGCAAAAATCAATAATCTTTCTCAGATTACCTGGTGTTGGGGATAAATATGTGCTGGCATATAAGAAAAAGGTATGGAGTGAATATGGAATTATGCATCACGACGACGTGCTGTATTTCACATATAAGCTGTTAGAGAAAGAACCAAGGATTATAAGGCTCCTTGTGTCAAGGTATCCTTATTTGCTGATAGATGAATATCAGGATTCCTCCTCCATCCAGCACTGGCTGTTTACAAAACTGGCAGAAGCAGGATGTAAAATAACTCTAATAGGCGATAAGGCTCAGTCAATATATACTTTTGCGGGTGCAGACATTGCGAATATCGACAATTTCACGGCTCCTGGAATCAGGACTTTTACGATAGCTGATAACCACAGAAGCACACAGAGCATTATTGACTTCTTGAACATACTGAGAACTGATTTGAAACAAAAGTCTTTGAGAAAAGAGTGTTTTGAGAAAGTAACAATAGTGTGTGGTAATAGCGTTGATGCATACAAGAAGGCATTGGAGAACTGCGGTGATGAAGAACTATATGCTCTGACGTGGAAAAACGAGGATGCAAATGTGATGAAATTGGGTTTGGAGGCAAACGGGAAGAAAGAAGATTTACTTGGCCATTTGTCTGAATATGACTCAAATTCTGATAGACGCAGAATGGTGGTGAATGTTATCACAGGCATAGAGAATGCCCGTCAGTTGATAATGGATGATGCAGTGAAGTATATTGCCAAGGGTTTTCATCTGAATACGAAGCATATCAATCAGAAGAAAGCGGCAATCGTTAATATGTATGCCTTGCTGAAGGCATATGATGAATACTGCAATGGTTCGTTGCTTGATTTCTTGAATAAGTTGAGAGAGATTGATGATAGTATCCCGAAGGTTTCAAGAGGCGGTGTGTTAGATGCATATCAAAAGCCATATGCTGATTATGCAAAAAGCGTGAACTATACGGATGACAACACGCACTTTATTACCATTCATAAATCAAAGGGCTTAGGTTTTGACAATGTTCTGTTGGTGTTTCCTGAGAAAGAAGTTGGATTAGGCTTTCTAATAAAAACGGATTTAACTCAGGCTGATGATGATCATAGACTTTATTATGTGGCATGCAGTCGTGCGAGGAACCGATTGTTTATAAATTTGCCAATGCTTGATGAAGCTGAGAAAAAACAATTGAAAACAAGATTTGGTGAAGCCATAGATTTTTGGGAATTTAAAAACAAAGAATAGTTTGAGATATGAAGGGATTTGGAATGTTTATGATTGCAGTCTGTTTAATGACAGTTGTATCATGTAGTAGGGAGGATTCTATTGATGATGAGAATGTGCTTACAAGAAGTACAGATAATGACGCTACAAAGCAAGGGTCACTGAATATGATAATAACCATCAATGATGAATGGGAGGGTGATACAATCATTCATTATTGAGCGCGGAAAAGACAGAGTGGGCGCACGCCCTGGCGGGCGGCATCTCTGTGTGGTGAGCGGCAGGCTCTGTTGGCGAATGCCAACTGTGCCTAAAGCGGAGAATTAGATAATAGAATTAAGAAAAGATATACAACAATGAAGAAATTAATGTTAGTGTTCGGAACACGACCGGAGGCAATCAAGATGTGCCGACGGAGACCATTGATATGATGCCGGGTGGAGTGGTGCTGAATATCGAGAAGGGAGAGTGGCATAGCTTGAAATGCCTGGAGAGCGGCACGGTGCTGTTTGAGGCGAAGGATGGGGGGTATGAGCCGTTGGGGGTTGATGATATAATGGAAATATGATAAAAGTGCTGAAAGCCTTTTGGGAGTTTTGAGGTTAGGTGTTTGTTCCACGGAAACGAATAAAAGAAGAGAGTATTCC
>JAEEGL013869526.1_pt1 | contig 12227 bp, 9 predicted proteins | sample 9134231 | NCBI WGS metagenome assembly JAEEGL01 (sample SAMN16246548, study PRJNA631951) | gut metagenome | biome: gut microbiome; feature: rumen; material: fiber-attached | host: Bos | place: Iran: Karaj | collected 2018-10
CCGCCCATCCAAAGCAAACGGGTGTTGGTGAGTGAATGCAGCAGCTCCGAGATGCTGTCGTTTGGCACGGTGTGGCGGAGCAGCATGCTCTCTGTCACCCACCCCATCGTGTTGTGCTCCGTCGCCACCTTCACCCAGACTGTGTCGGCATTGGCTGCGACAGCCAGGGTGTCGGCATGAAGGAGCATGGTGTCGGCATCCTCCTCTCCAACCTTCTTGTCGAGCTCCTGGCTCGCCTCTTCCATCGACTTCATCAGACTAACATCAGCCTGCGAGAGCTGAAGCGAGTCGTCCTGCGACATCAGGTTAAGCTTCACCTTTACGACCACCAGCATCTCGTCGCGGAAGGCGTAGGCTGTGTCGCTCTGCTCATCTTCCCTCGGCACGAGCTTTATGGAATCGGCAAGCACCTTGAAGTTGTCGTTGATGGTGTAGTGATGGGTGAGACGGAATTCAAGGCTGTCTATCTGGTCGTTGGTCAGCTGATTGATAAAGGCAGAGTCGATTTTTGTGACAGGAGCAGCCAGCGAATCGGGAATGGAGTCATTCCCCTCGCCTACTGCATCCCCCTTTCCCGCACATGCCGACAAGAGGATTGCCCATAGACACAGCAACAGATATTTCAAACGCTTTACCACCTTAAATTCCTTTTTGATTGAGGTTTACACTGCAAAAATACGCTTTTCCGACAATAACACCAAAAATAAGTTGCCACATTTTAGTTTTTTTAGGTTTTACACAGTGTTTTGGCATCGGTTCTGTGAATGATTATTCATTGGCCGCAGTGTTCAAAACAGCAAACAAAAAACGATAATTTGTGTTTTTTCTAATGTTTTTTTCAGAAAAAGCCGCATGATGCGATTTTTTGTAATATCTTTGCAAAAAAATGTATTATGATTAAGCAACTTTATATTATCGCATTGATCACATTCTGTTTGTCGGGATGCACAGCGGAGACAAAACAGAACAAGGAGCAGAGAGGCTCACGCGTGGAAAAATCAGCCGGCAGCAAGAAAAATGTGAAAAACAAGGCTGTGGGCAAGAACAGCAGTAAGAAAGAAGCAGATAAGCCCGACAAGCAGGAAAAGACAGGCGACAAAAGCGTTTACAAAGAGGCACTGAAAGCAGAAATCAAGGATGTGAACGCGAAACTGCCCGTGAAAGTGGAGGAAGGAGTCACGGTCACCAACTTCACGGTGGAGGGCAACGATGCTGTCTATTATTATATGTGTGAGGAGCCGAAAGTGAGTATGGATGCCATCGTTCAGGCTCAGCAGAAAATGAAGGTAAACACCCGCCAGTCGTTGCAGACCACAAACGACCCCGAGACCATCCACCTGCTGCGCATGCTGCGTGGAGCCGAAATGGGCCTGATTTTCAGATACAAGGGCACAAAAAGCGGCAGAACTGTGGATGTGAGTTACAGTCCTGCCGAATTAAACTTTTAGCAATGTGAATTTAAGACAAGAAGACGTGAAGACAAGAAGGCAAGAAGACGAGAAGACAAGAAGATAAGAAGATACTTATTTGGACATCAGATCTCAGACAGCTGCACATTCCTCATTTTTAAAAACTCCTTTATCATAAGAATCATTTTCCAAAGTAAATAAACTGTTCACTATTCACTGTTCACTATTCACTTTGAAAAATTCTTCGTTAAAAGATCCGTCAGCTCTTTCATGCCTTCCGACGCACCTTTCTGAATGACATGGATGTTGTGCAGGGATCCGGTCTTCACAGGTTTGGGGTCGATGAGATACATCTCCGCATCGGGGTTGGCGTAATTGACAAGCCCGGCAGCCGGGTAGACATTGAGCGACGTGCCGATAATGACCACAATATCTGCCTGAGACACCTCAATGATAGCCGGCTCGATTTTCGGCACAGCCTCACCGAACCACACGATGAACGGACGGAGCTGAGAACCGTCGTTTGCCTTGTCGCCGATATGGATTTCGGGCAGTTCGGCTGGTAGTTCAACAATACAGTCCGGGTCATTGGGATTATCCGACGATGTGGCCTTCATCAGCTCACCATGCAGATGAATCACGTTTGTGCTGCCGGCACGCTCATGCAGATTATCCACATTCTGCGTGACGACTGTCACATCGTAATCCTTCTCCAATGCCGCAACCAGACGGTGACCCTCATTGGGCTTACACTCCAGCAACTGACGCCTGCGATCATTATAGAACCGGATAACCAGCTCGGGGTCTTCTAGATAACCCTGAATACTTGCCACCTTCATCACAGGGTATTCCTCCCATAATCCGTTGCTGTCTCTGAAGGTGCGGATGCCGCTCTCTGCCGACATACCAGCACCAGTAATAAAAACGAGTTTCTTTTTCATAGCTCTCTTTTAATTTAAAAGGTGTATTGGGTGATGGGGTAAACAATCTGCCATGCAGAACCCGCGTGTCACCCAACTGCAAATTTACGATTAAATATTGAATTACACAAATTATCGCAAGAGTTTTCTGATGTCTGTTTATTGAAGAAGAACAGAGAGCGGTTATGGCGGCCAAATCACAATTCTGGCTTAATATTTCTATATTCAATAGGGGAACAGGAGTTTTTTGGGGAAAAATCTTTCAAAACGTAAAAATTAATCCGTTTCATTTGGAAGTAAAGAAAAAAATATATAAGTTTGCATTTGGTAAAAGACCAAAGTGATATTAACCTTTTTTTATTAACTAAAAAACAAAGACTCATGAAGAAATTGTTAATGCTCGCCATCATGATGACTCTCGCGCTCACAGCAAGCGCAAAGTCAAAATTCACAGTGATGGACAATGCGTCAACCCCTCCGGCAGTAACTGCTGTTGCTGAAGTTCAGCAGCGTCCGCACCGCCGTCCAGGAGTAAGAAGAGGCTACAGAGGAGCCGTGCGCCGTCCTTATGGACCGAGACCACGTTATCATCGCCCTGGACCTCCTCCACCACGCTATTATGGCCGCCGTCCTTACGGACCTCGCTATCACCGTCCGGGACCACGTCCTTATCACCGTCCGGGACCACGTCCTTACAGAAGAGGACCAAGAAGATATTAGTCTTCTGAAGAACAACAAATGCGGTCAGCAGGATTCTGCTGACCGCATTGTTATTGAGAGTCCAGTGTCTAAAAAAACCGTTCCATAGCATTGTTTTTTACAATTGTAAAAACCGGGTTGCCGATATTTTCCATTGTTAACAAGGCTTATACTTTTTATTTTCAATGCAAAGTTAATAACGAGTGCGTTTAAAAGCAGAGTTTTCACAAGGTAATTTTTGCCTGTTTTGTCAAGCATATCTTGCAAATTCGTGTTAAAATCTTGTTTTTTTCGTTAAATCATGCGTTTTTTTGGGGGAAAACTTAAAATTTCTTGTCAAATGATTGCGAATCTAAAAAAAAAATCCATAACTTTGCATGCACTTACGAACAAGACACCCATAACATTCTTATTGAATAGGGTGTGATTTTTTGTGTGTGATTTTATTTTTATAAATTTGAGAAATAGTTTTTTTGCAAATAATTTACGTCATGAACGTAGCTGAGTAAACATTTTAGGATTATGTTTCTTCATCAGCTATTAAAATGACAAATATAATTATATATAGATACGCTGTTAGGTGTTTTCCTATCATTTAAATGCCAATTTATATCATACTTATATAATTTTTCATAAATAATGGCAAATTTAGATTTAGCAAAGTATGGCATCACAGGTTCAACCGTGATCGCTCACAATCCTTCCTACGAAGTTTTATTTGCAGAAGAGACCAAAGCCGGTCTTGAAGGTTTTGACAAAGGACAAGTTACGGAGCTCGGCGCCGTAAATGTAATGACGGGAATCTACACAGGACGTTCACCTAAAGACAAGTATATCGTGGACGACGCACAGTCACATGACAAGGTTTGGTGGACATCAGATGAGTATAAGAACGACAACCACCCGATGTCGGAAGAGGTTTGGGCAACAGTGAAGGACATCGCCATCAAGGAGCTCTGCAACAAGGAGCTTTATGTGGTTGATGCTTTCTGCGGTGCCAACGAGGCTACACGTCTTGCAGTTCGTTTCATCATGGAAGTGGCATGGCAGGCACATTTCATCAAGAATATGTTCATCCAGCCCACTGAAGAGGAGCTTGCAAACTTCGAGCCTAACTTTGTTATATATAACGCATCAAAGGCAAAGGTAGAGAATTATAAGGAGCTGGGACTGAACTCTGAGACTTGTGTGGCATTCAACACAACATCAAGAGAGCAGGTTATCATCAACACATGGTATGGCGGTGAGATGAAGAAAGGTATGTTCTCCATGCAGAACTACTATCTTCCGCTCCAGGGCATCGCATCGATGCACTGCTCAGCCAACACCGACATGGAAGGTCAGAACACCGCTATCTTCTTCGGTCTCTCCGGCACAGGTAAGACCACTCTTTCCACCGACCCGAAGCGTCTCCTTATCGGTGACGACGAGCACGGTTGGGACGATGAGGGTGTGTTCAACCTCGAAGGCGGATGCTACGCAAAGGTTATCAACCTCGACAAAGAGTCAGAGCCGGATATCTACAACGCCATCAAGCGCAACGCTCTCCTGGAGAACGTCACTGTTGACGAAGAAGGCAAAATCGACTTCGCAGACAAGAGCGTGACAGAGAACACCCGCGTGTCTTATCCTATCGACCATATTGAGAAAATCGTGAAGAAAGTGGCTGGCAAGAGCGCCGGTCCTGCTGCAAAGAACGTGATTTTCCTTTCAGCAGACGCATTCGGAGTGCTGCCTCCAGTTTCTATCCTCACACCTGAGCAGACTAAATATTACTTCCTCTCCGGCTTCACTGCAAAACTGGCAGGAACAGAGCGTGGTATCACTGAGCCTACTCCAACATTCTCAGCTTGCTTCGGTCAGGCATTCCTTGAGCTGCATCCTACAAAATATGCAGAGGAACTCGTGAAGAGGATGGAGAAGAGCGGCGCAAAAGCTTATCTCGTGAACACCGGATGGAACGGAACAGGCAAGCGTATCTCCATCAAGGACACACGCGGCATCATCGACGGAATCCTCGGTGGCTCTATCCTTACTGCTCCTACCAAGACTATTCCTATCTTCAACTTTGAGGTTCCTACAGAGCTTGAGGGTGTTGATCCTGCAATTCTTGATCCACGCGACACTTACGCAAACGCAGAGGAGTGGGAAAAGAAAGCGGTTGACCTCGCACAGCGCTTCCAGAAGAACTTCGTGAAATACACAGGCAACGAGGCCGGTAAGGCTCTTGTGGCAGCTGGACCTCAGCTCTAAATCCAATAACGTTTGAGACGGTCTTCGACCGGCCGTCTCAAAAAGATGATGTGTCACACAATAAAAACAATCATCTCACGTTATATAATAAAAGAAAAAAGAATAATCAGTTTTATATACTGATTTAGGTTATCATATTTCTCCCCGATTCTCTATAAGAATCTTTATTCGGGCTATGTCGTTGTGAAACGGTATAGCCTTTTTTTATATTCACCTTTACCTTTTTTAAAAAAAAGAATTAAAAGAACAAATAGATGTTTTGAAATTTAAACGTTAATTCGTATCTTTGTAATTTTAAAGACAGAATCAACAAAAAATGAAGAGACTTTTCACATACATCCTTCTCTGTTTATGCTGCACTTCGCTGTCAGCCACTGTGAAACCCCGCGACGGAAGGCAAGAGCCATTGGTGTTTGCAGATCAGGAGGAGGAGACAGACAGCCACGGCCACGCAGACAACGGACGGCTAATGTCGCCATGGAAAATCGGCTCGCAGAGCAATGCGCCACTGAAGGCGAAAGGCAGTCCGAAAGTGCCAGTCATTCTTGTTCAGTTTATCGACAAGAAATTCACAACCGGACTGGGTGTGACCAACGGAGTGCGGAATCAATGTTTCACAGAGGAGGACGAAATCGTCGTGAACGAGGCATTCAACAAATTCTGCAACGGAGTGCCAGACAGCGACTACTACACTGGTCTCGGCAGCCACGGCGCTATCACGGAGTATTTCCGCGACCAGAGCAACGGACAGTTCACTCCTGAATTCGTGGTAATCGGGCCTGTCACCCTCGACGACGACTATGCTTTCTACGGCAAAGACGGTTCGAGGGGAAAAGACATCAACCTCTCACTCTTCTACAGCGATGCCATCAAAGCCGCCCAGAAAGTATATTCCAACTGGGGCGACTTCGACAACGACAATAACAACACGGTCGATATGGCCTTCTTTATTTATGCCGGGGAAGGACAGAACGGTTCTGACGATGTAAACACCATCTGGCCCCAGGAGCGGAGGACAGGGGGTACAATCAGCGGAACGACTTACGGATGCTATGCCTGCTGCAACGAAATCTACGCCGGCGAGACCGACGGAATCGGCGTATTCGTGCACGAGCTGAGCCATGCATTAGGACTTCCCGACTTCTACGACACAAATTATGTGGCATACGGCATGGACTACTGGGACATCATGGACTCGGGATGCTACTGCAACCACGGGTATTGTCCATGTAATTACACAGCATACGAGCGATGGTTTATGGGATGGACCGATTTAGAGACTCTCAACCCGTCTGAACCCCGGAAGCTCACACTTTATGCCACAAGCGACTACTATCTGAATCCGGAGGTGGAGTGGAAAGGCTATAAAATCGTGAATCCTGAGCACAGCAATGAATACTATATCCTTGAGAACCGCCAGTCCACGGGCTGGGACGAATTTGTAGGGCATGGAGATGAGTACTCCAAGATGAAGGGAATGCTGATTGTGCACGTGGACTATGTGTCAAGCAGATGGACCGGTAACTCCGTGAACACAACACCCAGCCATCAGTACATGACAATCAGACCCGCCGACGGGGTGCTGGACTCCTATATGTATGTGGACAATAACGACTATGAAAGCTACAAAAAGTTCATGTATTCAGCCTACGGCGACCTCTACCCGGGATATAAAAAAGTGACGGAGTTTGAGGGCCCCGACCAGTTTGTATACAACGGCAGCGGAGAGATGGAACAGCCGCTACTGAATATCAGGCAAAATGCCGACGGAACCGTAAGCGTTGATTACATGCAGATTATCAAGGCCGACCAGCATATCGAATTGGACACCATCCCCGACATGACCTACGGCGACAGCACCTATATCCTGCCGGCTAAGACCGACAGCGGCCTCGATATCGTCTGGACCGTGAGCAACACGGACGTGGCTGACGTGAAAGGCGACACACTCGTCATCAAAGGGGCGGGATCGGCTTTGGTGACGGCATCACAGGAAGGCGACAACTACAACAACGCAATAGAACAGACGTTCAGGCTGAACGTGAAGAAAGCACAGCTCACCATTGTAGCCGACTCACTGAGCAGATACACCGGGGAGGAGAACCCGGAACTGACCATGAGTTTCGTGGGATTTGTGAACGGTGACGACGCAAGCACCGCCCTGACCACTCCTCCGGAAATCACCTGTGAGGCTGACGCCAGCTCACCTGCCGGAGAGTATGCCATCATGCTGAGCGGAGGAGAATCCACAAATTATGAGCTGACACTCGTCGACGGGGTGCTCACAGTGACTGATCCCCCTTCCCCGCCCCACAAGGCCGGCGACGTGAACGAGGACGGATTCGTGGATATCAGCGACATCGTGGCAACCATCAACCATATGGCAAAAACCGCCTCTTTCCGCTATGCCGACGTCAACGAAGACGGTGAAGTGAATATATCCGACATCGTGGCAATTATCAATATCATGGCACAACAATAATTTTTCAGAAGACGAGAAGACAAGTAGACAAGAAGACAAGAATTCCGACTTCAATTATACCAAGTTCTTTAATTTACTTAAAACATCAATAATTATGACATTTACAGAATTAGCCATGCCTATCTTCCAGCAGGCAATCATCGACTATCATAAGCTGGACAACGTGGATCAGCCCATCGTGAACCCTTACGCCACCGGCACCATCGAATACTACCTCTATCTGAAAAACTGGATTGACACCGTGCAGTGGCATTTCGAGGACATCATCCGCGAGCCGGACATCGACCCGGTGGAGGGAATCAAGCTCAAACGCAGAATCGACAAGAGCAACCAGGACCGGACCGACCTCGTGGAGATGATCGACAGCTATTTCCTCGACAAGTACAAGGACGTGGAAGTGCTGCCCGACGCAACCATCAACACGGAAAGCCCGGCTTGGGCGGTTGACAGGCTCAGCATTCTCGCACTGAAAATCTACCACATGGAAGAGCAGACTAAGCGCGACGATGCCAGCGAAGAGCATATAGCAAAATGCCAGAAGAAACTCGATGTGCTCCTTGAGCAGAAAAAAGACCTGTCGAGCGCCATCGACCAGCTGCTCTCCGACATTGAGGCAGGAAGGAAATACATGAAGGTGTATAAGCAGATGAAAATGTATAACGACCCGAGCACCAACCCTGTGCTCTACGGAAAAAAATAATGCCGAAACGCGTCCTGATCATGCGGTTTTCCGCCATGGGAGACGTAGCCATGATTGTTCCCGTGGTGAATTGCCTGGCAGTCCAGCATCCAGATGTTGAGCTGACAGTTCTGACGCGTCGTGCTTTCACAACTTTTTTCCGCTGGCTGCCTGCCAATGTCCATACGATTGGCATTGACTTTAACGAATACAAAGGGTTGAGAGGACTGAACCGGCTGTATAAGGAATTAAAGGCAGAAAAATTCGATGCCGTCGCCGACCTGCACAACGTGCTTCGAAGCTATTACCTTCGGTTTCGTTTTAAATTTGGAGGGGTGAAAACCGCAGTTATCGACAAAGGGCGCGGGGAAAAGAAAAAAATCATGGGACGTGGCAGGCTTTCACAACCGCTCATGCCGACCACCGACCGCTACGCACGGACATTCGAAGCCATAGGACTTCATGTCGAACTGACCCCCGGCCTCTGCTTCCACAGCAAAGCAGAAGATTACATCAAGCTACACGACAAATACGGAGAGAAATCCCCTGCGGAAAAATGGGTGGGCGTTGCACCATTTGCCGCCCACGAAAACAAGATGTATCCGTTAGACAAGATGGAAAACGTGGTTCATTCTTTATCCGGGATGGGATGCAAAGTGTTTCTGTTCGGAGCCGGTAAGGGAGAGCAGGAAATCCTCGAACATTGGGACGATGGTTCCAAAATATTCAGCACATGCGGCAAACTGGGCGGCCTTGACCAGGAGATGCTCCTCATGTCGGAGCTTGATGTGATGCTGGCGATGGATTCGGCAAACATGCATATCGCCTCTCTGGTGGGAATTCCAGTCGTATCCATATGGGGAAGCACACATCCAAAAGCAGGATTCATCCCATGGCAGCAGAATCCCGACAATATCATCCAGGACAACACCCTCGACTGCCGGCCATGCTCTGTCTATGGTAAAGCCCCCTGCAAATACGGCGACCGGAGGTGTATGACCCGGATATCCCCGGAGATTATCATCAGCAAAATCAAGGAAGTGATCAGCCTGTAATCAAAAAAAGAAATAGAGGAGAATTAATCAACTGCTGTCGAAAACAGCGTAAGTCACAAGACTTAACCAGTCAAAAAAAACGATAACACCTTAGACCTTTTGAAAACAGATAAAACGTCATCCGTAAAAGCGCATAAGTCGCGTCTCAACAAAGGGGTTTGGATTATCATCATTGCGGCTGTGCTGCTGGAGTTACTTTCAGCAGTGCAATATTATTCTACCCGCCAACTGCTGAGCGATGAACTTGAACAAAAGGAGGAGATGGGACTCCGGATGAAGGCCATCGTCATCAAAAACACACTTAATGCCGCCAAAAGCACCCTTTATGACCATATATGGGACATGCAACGCAATCTGGAAGAACCCGACTCCATGTTTAGCGTGGTGGAATGGTTAGTCAGGATGAATCACACGATTAAGGGTGGAGGCATGGCTTTTATACCCGATTATTATCCGCAGAAAGGCAGACTGTTTGAACCTTATGCTCGCCGAAGCGACTCCACGGTATTGGTTCGACAAATCGCAGGAGAAAACCACGACTACACACAACGTGAATTCTATTACAGCGTCCTGTCATCCGATAAAAGTGTTTGGACGGAACCCTACGAAGACAAAGAAGGCGCCGGAACAATGGTGACCACATACTCCATCCCTATCCACAAAAACGATGATGATGATGATAAAATAGCAGGTGCCTTTTTCATTGACCTTTCGTTAGACTGGCTCAGCGACACACTGAACTCACATCAGTCATATCCATCATCATTCAACCTGTTGCTGACTGAAGACGGCAAACTCATATCCAGGCCTGCAGAAAGTCATGTCAACAGCATTGATGTACCACAGGTTTTAGCCGCCATCAACGACAGCACAATTGAGCGTCACAGCAGCAAATCGAGCAATATCAAGATTATCCGTTTTGAAAGCGAGAATGACGGTGCAGACGGCTCCATTTTCTATGCCAACATGAAAGGGAAGCCCCACTGGCAGATTGTGGCAGTCAGTTACGACGAGGAAGTGTATGCACCATTAATGCGCTTGCGTGTGCTGATGCTGATGGTGATGCTTGCAGCCTTCGCCATCCTGGGTTTCATCATACACCGGTTCGCCCGCAATGCGCAAAAGCTCGGGAGGGCAAACCTGAAGCAGGAGCGCATAAACAGCGAGTTGAGAATCGCAAGCCACATCCAGCAGACGATGCTGCCCAATGTCCAGGACGAAATCCCCGACCGACCCGACATTCAGGTAAGCGGCATCCTCTTACCCGCGAAAGAGGTGGGAGGCGACCTCTACAGTTTTTTCATCCGCGACGAGAAACTGTTTTTCTGCATCGGAGATGTCAGTGGCAAAGGCGTGCCCTCAGCACTGGTGATGTCAGTGATGCAAGCTCTCTTCCGCAATGCTGCCACCCAGGACAGCAGTCCCGCTAATATCATGCAGATTCTCAACGCATTAGCATGCAGAAATAACACAACCAACATGTTTGTGACGCTGTTTATCGGTGTGCTCGACTTACCGAGCGGCCGTCTTCGGTATTGCAATGCAGGGCACGATGTTCCTGTCATCCAGGAATCATGCACCTTCCTCGACGTTCAGTCCAACCTGCCGGTAGGCGTGTTCGAAGATTTCCATTACGTTCAGCAGGAGACGCTGTTTGATAAGCCAACCACATTGTTCCTTTATACCGACGGCCTGACAGAAGCCAGGAACCAGCAAAGAAAACTGTTTGGCTCTGACCGCCTCATCGAAGTGTTGGCGGATAATCCATCGGTCAGTCCGTCTGATTTGCTACAAAGGATGACAGATGCTGTCAAGGCATTTACTGAAGACACAGAACAAAGCGACGACCTCACAATGCTCACCATCCGTTATACTCCACTTGCTCACAAAACCATCCTGAAAGAGGAGCTGACACTGACCAACGACATCAGAGAGATTCCGGCACTCAACAACTTTGTGGATACGGTATCCGTCCGTCTGCAATTGGGAAAACCAATGGCACAAAACATCAAACTGGCTGTGGAGGAGGCAGTTGTAAATGTGATGAGCTATGCCTATCCAATGGGCACCCATGGTGAGATATCCGTTCAGGCGATTGCAGACAGCCAGCAGATAAGATACATCATCACAGACAAAGGCAAAGCATTCGACCCTACCAAAGTCATGAAAACCGACACGGCCCTCAAAGCCGAAGACCGGCCAATAGGTGGTTTAGGCATCCTGTTGGTGCGAGAGCTGATGGACAGTGTGAATTATGAATACGTCGACGGCAGAAACATACTGACTTTGGGTAAGAAATATAATGATAAATAATTAATGCCGGAGACAAACAAGTAAACATAATAATGATTTTCAATCAACTAATAAAACACATAAAGACATGAAAACAACTGTTCAAGAAATTGACGGCAAGATGGTTGTAAGCCTGAGTGGTGAGCTCGACACCGCAGCCGCAGTAGAAGTAGAGCAAGAGCTTCAAGTCCTTAACGAACATGCAGGAAAAGACGTGATTATCGACTGTACCGAACTGGAGTATATCGCATCCAGCGGACTGCGTATTTTGCTGAGCATCTTAAAGAAAGCAAAAGCCTGCGGAAGCAAGGTTACTTTAAAAAACGTGAACGACGACATCAAGAATGTCTTCCGTATGACCGGATTCATCAACCTGTTTGAATTTGAATAGATCTTTTAAAGAAGACAAGTAGACAAGAAGATAAGAAGATAAGAAGA
>JAEEGL014008439.1_pt1 | contig 12227 bp, 6 predicted proteins | sample 9134231 | NCBI WGS metagenome assembly JAEEGL01 (sample SAMN16246548, study PRJNA631951) | gut metagenome | biome: gut microbiome; feature: rumen; material: fiber-attached | host: Bos | place: Iran: Karaj | collected 2018-10
CCCGCTTATACACTGAGCGAAAACGGCGGCAACACCATCGAGGAGGGCAACCAACCTGTGGTCAACTTGATTTACACCGTGACCAGCGAGTGGAATACCATCTGCCTCCCCTTCGCGGTGGATGACCTCTCAGTCTTTGGCAAAGGCACCACAGCCTACGAGTTGAAAGGCTTCAGCGCAGGTGTGCTGCAATTCTCGCCTGTGGAGAAGATGGAGGCCGGATATCCCTATCTGTTGAAGATCCCCGCCTTGGCAGAGACCATCACCTTCCGCGATGTGGTCATCTACAGTTTCACCACCACGCCGCAGTCAGAGACCAAGGACGGAGTAACGTTCCACGGCTCATACGAACCGCTGGCAGCCCCTGCCATGGAAGGCATGTTCGGTGTGACCGATGCCGGTTCTATCAGTCGCGGCGGCAGCGGTGCCCATCTGCTGGGCCTGCGCGGCTATTTCGAGTTGCCTGCCGACGCCACCTCCAATGAGTATGGCATCATGATCGACGGTGCCGCGGTGACAGGTATCAGCAGTATCGAAAACAGCCGGTTCGAAGGTGAAGTGTATGACCTCAGCGGCCGTAAGGTGAGCGATACGAAGTCGTTGAAACCGGGTGTCTATGTGACGAATGGAAAGAAAGTATTGGTAAAATAGGAGAGCACAACCATGAAGAAAACCTATATTCAACCCGAAGTAAAATCGGTGGCGGCGTATGCCGAGGAATTGTTAGGAGAGATAATCACCGGTAGTGACGGCAGTACCGTCACGTCAGATACGGAAGATGAGGAGGAAGACGATTACGATGGCGCTTTCCATACCAATGAAACCCGTATGTGGGAAGATATCTATTATCGCACAAATCTGTGGGAAAGATACTAAACCAAAATCCCCCAGCCAATCTGGCTGGGGGATTTTGATATGCTTGCCTTATTAGCCTAATTCGTCCTGTTAATCGGTAACGATGAGCCTGATTTCGTTGTCTGTGAGGGTGATGAGACGTCGCTTGTAGAGGTCGCCGACAGCGCGCTTGAAGGTCTTTTTGCTTACACCGAAACGTTCGCGGATGTCCTCGGCATCGCTCTTGTCGCCCAAGTCGCATATCCCGTCGTTTTGCTCCAGATACTCGAGCAGTACTTCGGAGAAATCGGTGGTGGCTCGGCGTCCGGTGGGTTGCAGCGTGATGTCGAGTTTGCCGTCGGGCCGCACATTGTCCACAAAGCCGCGCAGACGGTCGCCGGTGTGGATGTCGGTGAACAGTTGGTCACGATAGACCAATCCGGAGTATTGATTATCGACGATGACCTTAAATCCCAGTTCCGTCTTTTGCCACACCAACAAATCCACCTCGTCGCCATGGCGGTAGGGTGGGATGTCGTCATTGAGGTAACGGTCGACCTTGGCCGTAGCCATGATGCGGTAACTCTCCTCATCAATCATCACATACACGATATAACCTTTGTCGCGCTCCATCCGCATTTTCTGCTCGCGGAAGGGACAGAACAGGTCTTTCATCAGTCCCCAGTCGAGAAATGCACCATATTGGTTGACCCAAGAGCATTTCAAGAAAGCGAAGTCGCCCACCTGCGCCAAGGGGTGCTCGGTGGTGGCGATGAGCCGCTCATCCTGGTCGAGATAAATAAACACCTCTATCTCATCACCTATATGCGCGTCTTTCGGCACATAGCGGGCGGGTAAAAGTATCTCGCCGTCTTTACCTCCGTCAAGATACAAACCGAAATCCACGCTTTTGACTATCTTTAAGCGGTTATATGTTCCCAGGTTCATTTTATCGTGTTTTTGTCATTCATTCTATTAGCCAATCATAAAGTCTAATGTTCAAAGAACAATGCTTCCGTCTTTCAAATGGATGGTGCGGTCGGTGATGGTGGCGAGGCTTTCGTCGTGTGTGACGATGACGAAGGTCTGTCCGAACTGTTCGCGCAGGTCGAAAAACAACTGGTGCAATTCCGTCTTGTTTTTGCTGTCGAGGCTTCCTGAGGGTTCGTCGGCCAAGATGACCGCCGGTTGGTTGATGAGTGCCCTTGCCACAGCCACGCGTTGTTTCTCGCCGCCCGACAACTCGTTGGGTTTGTGTGTGGCGCGGTCTGACAGTCCCATGAACGTCAACAGTTCCTCTGCCCTTCGGCGTGCCTCATGGGTGGGTGTGCTGGCGATATAGGCGGGTATCATGATATTCTCGATGGCGGTGAACTCTGGCAGCAACTGGTGGAACTGGAAAACGAACCCCAGATGTTTGTTGCGGAACTCAGAGAGTTGGTTCGACGACAGCCTGCTCACATTGATGCCGTCAACGGTGATTTCTCCGCTGTCGGGCTTGTCGAGCGTGCCGATGATTTGCAGCAGGGTGGTTTTGCCGGCTCCGCTGGGTCCTACGATGCTCACCACTTCGCCTTTTTTGATTTTCATGTCAATGCCTTTCAGCACTTGCAGATTGCCGAAACTCTTTGTGATGCCATGAATGTCAATGATATAGTCATTGCTGTCGGTGTTCTCTTCCGTTGGAATGGACATTTGGGGCGTCTCGTTGTTTGCCGTTTCGTCCATAAGGTCTTTGTTGATATCGTCCATTTTTATAAAGTTATTCTGTTGTTGAAGACTTTCTCTTCACCCTGAAAATTTCTCGGATAGCCTCGTAGGCGCTCTTCTCCTCATGATGCTGCGGTTCGGCGAAGGTCAGGTTGTCCATGCGGTCGCCATACTGGTCGGGGAAAATAATCATCAGGTTTTTCCCTTTGAAATTTTGCTCCAACTCGCTGGGCAGTTGGTCGAGTGCGCTTTTATAAGAGATGGTGCCGTGGCGCGAGGTGACGACGACGAACAAATGGTCGTCGTGGATGCTCTTTGCCAGTCGTGGCATCTCGTTCCAGTGCTCCATCTCCTGATACTCCGCTCTGACGCTCTTGTGGTGCGCTGCCAAGTATCTCTCGATGAGTTTGAGCGTGTCGGCCCGTCCGTTGAAGATGATGCGGCAGTCGAGGTTTCCAGCCAATCTTGCCAACCGCTCCACCCATCTGTGGAAGCCCGGTTCAAACTGTGCCTTCGAGGGTACCGCCACTTGTATGCGGCGTAGTGTGTTGAGCGGTTGTTTAAGTCTGACGAAGGTGATTTGGCGGTCCAGCCCGTTGTAGAGGCTTTTCGCGAAATTACCCCAGAATGTCGGCGACTGCTCTTTATGGATGTGCATGCCCATGACGATTTCCGAGGCGTCGAACTCTTTGAACGCGTGCTTGATGCCGTTGGCGATATTCGCGGCTATGCGCACCTGGGTCTGCATGCGCACGTTATAAGCGCTGGCCGCTTTCACCAGGTTGTCGAGCAATCGCCGTCCCGTCTCTTGTCCTTGTTGCCGGTGCGCGCCGTCAATCACCACATTGAGCGCCACCATGCCGCGGTTCAATTGTGTGTTGCGCATCATGGCAGCCACGGAGAGCAATCCTACGGCTATCTCGGGATATTTCACACAGATGAGGATTTTCTCGTCATCGTCGTTCTTGTCATCCTCGTGCTGTTGCTTGTCGATAATAATTAATTGCTTGGCGGTCTGTTCGGTCACCAGTGTCGAGATGATACAGGTAAACAAAATCATGATAATCACCCCGTTGAGCATGTCGGCGCTCACAAGATATTCACCCGGAGCCACTTCTAACCGTCGCCCCACCATTATCATCGCGATGGCACCGGCGGCATGGGCTGAGGTCAGGCCGAACATCATGTGGCCCGACGAGAGCGGCAACCGTCCGATGATACAAGCCAGATAGGCTGCCACACCCTTGCCGAATGTTCCCATGAACACAAACAGAAGCACCACCCAAATGATGGCACCCCCTTGGAAGAGCAGGCGTATGTCAATCAGCATGCCCACACCTATCAGGAAATAAGGGATAAACAACGCATTGCCGGTAAACTCGATGCGGTTCATCAACGGTGAGAGGCGCGGCACGTAGCGGCTGAGAATCAATCCTGAGAGGAAGGCTCCGAAGATACCCTCCAATCCTACGGCCTCGGCCAGCACGGCACTGATGAACATCTCAGCCAAGATAAAGATGAACTGCATCACCGCGTCGGAATATCGGCGCAGGAACCATCGTGTGAGTCGCGGCAACAGCATCACCATGCCCACGCAATAGACAATCAGTTTGGCGACGAACAGCAACCAATAGGTGACACTTCCGCCGCCATTGGTGTAAGAACTGGCGATGGCGGCGATGAACACCAGTGAGAGAAACAGGGCTATCATCGTGCCGCCCACGCTGAGCAGCACGCTGCGGTGCTGTTGCAGTCCGTAACGTCCGATGATGGGGTAGGCCACCAGTGTGTTTGACGACATGATACACCCCAATAGCAGCGATGCCGGTACAGAATAGTGGAGGATGGGACCTGAGAAGCAGAGCGTGATGAAAAAGGGCACGATAAACGTCAACAGCCCGAACACCAGCATCTCATATTTGTTTTTCTTAATGTTCTCTACGTCCATCTCCAGTCCGGCGAGGAACATGATATAGAGCAGTCCCACGCGCCCGAAGAGTTCAAACGACTCGTCGCGCTGAAGGATATTGAGCCCGTATTCACCAATCAGGATGCCCGCCAACACCATTCCGATGATATGCGGAATCCTCAGTTTGCCCATGATGATGGGGGCAAACAAGATGATGCACAACACGAGAAAGAAAATCAGTGTTGGGTTGGTGATGGGGAAATATGCGGACAGGTCGGGCACTTTGAGATATTAGATAGAGTTAAATATTGAGATGATGTGTTCCAAAATTAAATATTTATGAGTTTTATGTGTCTAAAATGTAAAAATATGCAATTAGGCTGTCAATTATGTGGCAAAATTAAGAAAAAAATCGTTATTTGTTGCAGTTTTGATAAAAAATAGTTCGTTTTGCTGACTTTTTTATGTTGTGACACTGTTTTTTTTCGTACTTTTGCAACCGCAAATACAATATGTAATTTTTGTAAGATATGAAAGTAGCAATAGTAGGTGCAAGCGGTGCCGTGGGGCAAGAGTTCCTCCGGGTGCTGGCTGAGCGTGAGTTTCCCATCGATGAACTTCTTCTTTTCGGCTCGCAGAGAAGCGCCGGAAGTAAATACACGTTCCGTGGTAAGGAGATAGAGGTGAAACTTCTTCAGCATAATGATGATTTCAAAGATGTTGACATAGCCTTCACATCGGCAGGTGCCGGCACATCGAAAGAGTTTGCAGAGACCATCACAAAATATGGTGCTGTGATGATTGACAATTCCAGTGCCTTCCGTATGGACGAGGATGTGCCCCTGGTGGTGCCGGAGTGTAACGCCGCTGACGCATTGGTGCGTCCCCGAGGCATCATCGCCAACCCCAACTGTACTACCATCATGATGGTGGTGACCCTGCAACCCATAGAGAAAATCTCTCACATCCGCCGCATTCATGTGTCGTCGTATCAGAGCGCGTCGGGTGCCGGAGCGGCTGCCATGGCTGAGTTGCAACAGCAATATCAGGACATTGTCGAGGGCAACCCCGTCACCGTCAAGAAATTCCCCTATCAGTTGGCATATAATGTCATCCCTCAGATTGATGTGTTCCAAGACAACGGATACACGAAGGAGGAGATGAAGATGTTTAATGAGACGCGCAAAATCATGCACTCCGACGTGTGTTGCTCGGCCATGTGTGTGCGTGTGTCGTCACTGCGTGCCCATTCTGAGAGTGTGTGGGTTGAGACCGAGCGTCCTGTCAGTGTGGAAGAGGCACAGGCAGCCCTTGCCGCCGCTCCGGGCGTGACTTTGCTCGACGACCCTGCTCATCTGGTGTATCCTATGCCGTTGGAAACCGCTGGCAAAGACGATGTGTTTGTAGGTCGTGTGCGTAAGGATTTAGCCAATGAGTGCGGCCTGACCTATTGGCTCAGTGGCGACCAGATACGCAAGGGTGCAGCCCTCAATGCCGTTCAGATAGCGGAGTACCTGATTAAGACTGAGTTTTGAGTCCGTAGATTTTGATTCCATCAAGATAGAGAAATGAGCCCGCCTCGAGTGGGCTCATTTCTTCTTCTTTGAATTTATTTTTACAGCGTGTCCGCACACTTAAAAAACTCGGCACTTTCCGCCTCTTATCGCAACATATCTTTTAAGAATTTAACATCTAAAATACTTGTGCAAATAAAAAATAATAGTATCTTTGCAAACGGATTGTTTCATTCTTGAACAGTAAATATTTTCTTTATAAAACTTTAAATTATGAAAAAACACTACTTTTTCATTCTTGCTTCCGCTGCATTGCTGTGGGCTCCCAAGGCTCAGGCTCAGACCATTCTGAGCGAGGACTTTGAGACAGAAAGCACCACGCTCATATCGCAGCCGGTAGCCGCAGGCGAAGGTTGGACCACCGTCGACAGTTACAAGGGAAGCAAAGCCTCGTATGTGTGGCATAACTATTACACCAACAGTGAAGAGAATCCCACCATCAATGGCAAGCATTGCGCATCCTGTGATGGTCCCATCTCTTATTCTGCCGACGGTAAAGGACCTCGTGAGGAAATCCTCCTGTCACCAGAATTGGACCTCAACGATTTCTATGAGTTGAATTTCATCTTCAAAGTCAGCCCGATGAATGCCTACGACAACTCGAGATACGACCTTCAGGTACGTGTGGTCGAGGGCAACAACCTGGCTGGTGCAGAGACCATTTTCTCTATACAAAACGAGAACATGCTGCGCGAAAGCGGTGTCATGACCTTCCCCATCAGCGAATGGTCGCCTTTCTCACCGAAAATCAGTCTGGCTGACTGGAAAGGTCAGAAAGTGCGTCTGGCATTTGTCTATAAGATGATGACCGACATTGCCAATGTCGTGTGGTTGGATGATGTGAAAGTCTATCGTGTCAACGAGGAGACAGGTCCGCGCCCGGTGATGAGCACCGACCGTTACACTTTCCCCGAGATGTACATCGGCGAGAAATTCTACAGCGAGGTCATCACCATGACCAACATGGGACTCAACGGCTTGAAGGTGACGGGTATCGACTTGCCCGCAGGCATGTCGTGCACACTTGACCCCGCCAGTGTCAACCTCAATAAATATGAGAATGTGCAGTTCCAACTCGCTTATAGCGCGTCGCTCACCAGCCCTGTCAGTGGCAATGTGGTGATACACACCAACGGCGGCGATGTCAATATCGCTTACAATACCACTAAGATGGATGTTCCCGAGGGCTACATCCTGGAGAATTTCGAAGGCTATTTCCCGCCGGCAGGATGGACCCGCAACCAGAATGGCTGGACAGGTCGCAGTGCCGCCATCGAAGGCGACCAGTCGGCTTACGCCACCGCTTCGCTGTCGAACTCTTACCTCGTGTCGCCGCGTCTCGACCTGAGTCATGGCGGACAACTCACCTTCACTTATTATAACTTCTTCGAGAGTTTTGAGGGTGACACCTATCAGATGAATGACTTCAGTGTGGAAGTGTCATACGATGGCGGTCAGGAGTGGGTTAACCTCTGGACCTTTAATTACGAACTGATGAGTTATGGCGAGACCAAGACTCTTGATCTGGGCACGGGTACCAATAATTCAAAAGTACGCTTCGTACTCACGGGCGTTACCTCTCAAGACGGTGATATAGACCCGTTCGCAGATGTCTATCTCGACCGCGTGCTGCTCCCCAATGTCTATGGTGCCAACGGTGTGCCGAAGGGTGTGACGATGATTTCGCCGAAACTTGGCGCACACGATATCTATCCGCGCGACATCAAACTTGAGTGGGGTCCCGCTCAGTTTGCCGAGGGCTATAAGGTGTATGTGGGCAGCAATGACGCCGCTGACAACCTCGTCAATGGCGTTGACGTGCAAGATGCCCTCACCTTTACCATCCCCGAGGCTGGTTATGAGACCACTTACTATTGGAAGGTTGTGCCTTACAACAGCGTGGGCAGTACAAATGATGATGATGTGCTTGTATGGAGTTTCACCACGCAGCCCGACGCATCTGTCATGGAATTCCCCTATGAGGAGAACTTCGACGAGTTGACCTCTAAAGACCCGCCAACAGGTTGGTTGAGCACCACCACCGCAGAGTGGGAGAACCGCCGTTGGGAACCGCTCAACACCAACAAGGCTTACGGAGGCACTGGCATTTCTATGTATACCATGTGGCTCAATGCCGGTAAATCGTCAACTCTCACCTCACCTCAGTTCAATCTGCCTGCCGATGGCCAATCGATGTCTATCTCCTTCGTATGGGGCGACAACCATCCTGTGGATTTGATTATCGATGAGTCTGGTCTGTTGGAGAAACAAAACGTTCCCGGCGGTAACGGCTACAGCGATGTGGTCTTCGAAATCTACAGCGACGGCGAATGGCATCAGGCTGCTTATCTGTCAGAGAACTACAACGAAGACGGAGACACCAAATACTGGCGTAATGAGACAGTTGACCTGCAGGAATATGCAGGCAAGACCGTTCAGTTCCGCTGGATCAACAATAGCTATGGCAGCCGTCATCGTGGTGCAGCCCTCGATAATATCGTCATCGACGGTACCGTGGAGAGCGGCGTGATGTTCAACAAGGACGGTTGGGACGCTTTGAAGGTCAACTACCAGAAGGCTACCAACTCAGGCGACATCTTCACCATCAAGAACAACGGTAAGCAGACCGAGACCGTGAAGAGCGTAACCTTCAATACCAATGACTTTGTGAGTTCCATCCCCGTGGGACAGCAGTTGGCTGCTGGTTCCGGCATACCTTTCAACATCACCTTTACAGCCAATAACCCGGCTCAGGTGGTGGAAGACGTGATGACGGTCGAGTTTGAGAGTGGCATGACCGCAACCTTCCCCGTACGCGGCGAGGGCTTGGCAGAGGATGTACTCTACTACGGCTTCGAGATGAACCCGCTCGATTACGACTGGAAGACCGACTTCACCATGATTGACGTGGACAAACAGGTGAACTACAAGTCCAACTATTATCTGACCATTCTTGAGGATGACGGCGGACGTTACGCTTTCACGCAGGTGACGAACAACAACATCGACAATCTGCCCGCACACTCCGGCACACACACCATCGCCGCTTGTGCTCCGGACAACAACTCAGCTGCTGACGACTGGCTCATCAGCAAACAGATTGTGCCGCAGGCCGGTGCCACCTTCGACTTCTATGCCCGCAACCTGGGTACAACAAACTCAGTGTTTGTCGGCGACAACGACTTGCACTGCGTGACCGTGCTCGTGAGTGAGACCGACAACAGCAAGACCTCAAACTTCACCGTGGTGATGAGAGAAACCGAGATGCCTTATCTCGATGGTAACAATTACAACCACTACACGGTTGACCTCTCCGCATACGAGGGTAAACCCATCTATGTGGCTCTCCGTCATACCACCGTTTCCGCCAACTGGTTCGCTTTGTTCGACGACTTTACCTTCACCCATGTGGGCGACGTCGTGTCGGGCATCGAAGAGGTGAACAACAGCGTTCGTAGCAATGCTGAGGTGAGTGTTTACAACGCCAATGGTGTGCTTGTCAAGCAAGGTCTTGGCAACGGCACCATGCAATCGCTCGAGCGCGGTCTGTACATCGTCAAAGTGAAAGACGGCGACAGTGTGAAGACCTACCGTGTGACGAAGAAATAATCTCTTTGGAGTGTAGGAGTTTGGGAGTTTAGGAGTTTAGACGGTTGTCCCGCAAAGGGAAAACGAATGTCTTCACTCCCAAACTCCTGAACTCCTTAATTCTTACACACTCTCACCCTTAAATCTTTAAGCAATGAAAAAATTACTACTATTATTACTCTTGATATGCGGTTCGACGGCTGTTTTCGGACAATCACGCGACAAAACCGTCAATCTTGTGGTCAATGTGGGAACAGGTGAGTCGTTGGAGGGGCAGCCTGTCATATTGAAGCATACCGAATACGGAATCACTTATTCAGGCGTGAAACTCGATGCCGACGGCAAATGCACCGTCAAGGTCTATGCAGGCCCGCATCATGTGAGTGTGAGTCGCGACGGTTATCAGACTGCGGAAGGCGATTTCACCGTCGATGCCTCGAATGACGGTATGACCGTGACGCTCGACCTTTTGGAGAAGGTGCGCACACCCTACGCTTTGCAGGCGCGTGTGGAGCACGATGCCGTTACTGGCAACAACGACATACAAATGGAGTGGAATACCGAACCGCCAGTGTTTTTTGACGATTTTGAGGATTACGAGCCTTTCTCCATTCATTTCGGCGAGTGGACGGGTATCGATGCCGACGGACTGGCTGCTGCCGCACTTTTGGGCAACTATCCCAACCGTTGCGTGTTCCAATATGCGCAGATAATCAATCCCCTGACCGTAGAACCCACTTGGTGGTATGATTATCCCATTCTGCGCCCCTACAGCGGCAAACAGTATGTGGGATTCACACGTACCGAGTCGGGCGGTGCCAACGACGACTGGCTCATCTCGCCTGTCGTCACTCCCGGCTTGGAAAATATGCTCATGTTCAAAGCCAAAGCCGCCGACCAGTTTAACGAGCGCTTCCAGGTGTACATCACCACCAAGACCGACAATCCCGTGCAGGGCGATTTCGTGCGACTGGATGCCGGCAATTACGAGACCGCAGACATGAAAGGGTGGAAAACCTGCGAATATGACCTGAGCGCCTATGCCGGTCAGCAGGTGAAATTCGCCATCCGTTATATCAGTGATTACAACCGTTACGGGTCGTTCATGCTCATGGTCGATGATGTGTTTGTGGGTCAGGCCAATGCTTATGAAAAAACGATAACCATGACCAAGGCCCGTCGTGCACATCGCTCCGAGGCCAATCCTTTCGAGGTGTTCCATATCTTCCTTGACGGTGTGGAGAAGGGCATCACCGATGCCTACAATTACACACTGACCAATGTGCCGGCCGGTGCCCATACCCTTGGTGTGAAAGCCGTGTATCAGGCTGCCGAGAGCGAAGTAGTTACCACAGAGGTGAACATCGACGCGGCGTCATTTGCGCCCGTGCAGTTCAATGTCAGCACTAACAGTGTGATAGGTGCCGACGGACAGGTGCTCCATTTGGTCAGCACCTCTACGTCAGAGGCTTACCACCTCACCGTGACTGACGGAAAGGTGGCATTGGCGTCGCTGCCATTGGGCGATTATGTCGTCAATGTGGAGGAAGGTGCGTTCAATGAATATCAGCAGACCATCCATGTCGCAGGCGAACAGACCTTCGATATCATACTCACCGACCGGATGCTCACTCCGTATAACATCACCGCCGATGTGACCGTCGAAGGAGATGTGGGTACAGCCGTGCTGCGCTGGAACCAGGAGTTGATTTTCACCGACAGTTTTGAGGATTATCCCGATTTCGCCACAGGTACGTTTGGCGAATGGACCACTTATGACTTCGACCAGTTGCCCGTCTATCCCATCGGACTCGGCTCTGCTACGAACATTGTGTCGTTCCCGGGCTCAGGCACTGCCGGCAATCCCACGCCGATACCGCCTATGGTGTTCAACCCGTGGAATACCACACCGCCGATGTTGCCTACCGACGTCGCCATCATGGCACCCACAGGCGATAAGACGGTCATCTTCTTCTCGCCGCAGCGCGGAAAGGCTGACAAGTGGCTCATCTCGCCCCTGCTCGATATCCGCGAGGGTTATAAACTGCGCGCCACGCTGAAATCTTACGAGGCCATGTATCCCGAGTCCGTGGAGTTCCTGGCTTCTGACGGCAGCGCCGACCCCAACGATTTCTTTGTCATCAGCACAGTCGAGAGTGTTCCCGCACAGGAGTGGAACATCTTCGAGACCGACCTGGCGGCTCTTGCCGGCAATCAGGCGCGTCTGGCTGTGCGTTACATCTCTTACGACGCGTTTATCCTACAACTCGACGATTTCACCGTGGGCCCGGGCGACGGTGAGGCTCCCTTTGTAGATTATGGCAATGTGATACGTTATGACATCTATCTCGACGGCGTGAAAGTAGGTGAATCGACTACACCTACCTACACCTTCACATCGCTCACTCCGGGGCAGCATGTCGTGGGTATCAAAGCCATCTATAAGAACGGTGAGTCCGAGTTGGCCGGGGATGTCATCGATGTGGTGTCGGGTGTAGAAACCGTCCGTCTAGATACAGCAACCACAGGTGTTGAGGTCTATAGCCTCTCCGGTCAGAAACTGGGCACACGTCTCTCTAGCCTGCCCGCAGGCATTTATCTGGTGAAATCAG
>JAEEGL014582347.1_pt1 | contig 12227 bp, 7 predicted proteins | sample 9134231 | NCBI WGS metagenome assembly JAEEGL01 (sample SAMN16246548, study PRJNA631951) | gut metagenome | biome: gut microbiome; feature: rumen; material: fiber-attached | host: Bos | place: Iran: Karaj | collected 2018-10
TATGCATTGATCAGATCTTCGATCGTGACTTCTTTGAGTCCCGGAGGATCCTCAATAGGTACTGTCCCGACAACCGTATTGACGGTCGGATATGTCAGCAGCGACACATAGCCGGGTTTGGAAGAATCCGGTCTTGCGTATTTGCAGGACAGGTTCTGCGGATTCCCGCTGTTATAAGTGATATAGGAATCTGCCTTGGTCGAACAGGTGATGTTTGCGGGGTCCAGCGCATATTCATACGGCCAGTAGCCCTGCTCCATCCGTCCGTACATCTGAAGTCCGTTCGGATTCTCAGTAAGGAATGCATCCGCGCCGACGGAGGAAGCATCGATATTGATATCAAAATACCCGTTTCCTTCAAAATTATCGTCACGGAACTTGATGACATCCAGTTTCGAGCAGTCCTTGAAGCAACTGCCGCCGATGGAAGTCTTGTCCGCGCTTGTCGTAAACGGAATATGGATAAAGTCAACCTCTTCCACGCTCTTGCAGGCACGGAACGCATTTTCTCCGATGCTTGCAATTGAATCCGCGATCTCGATCTTCGTGGGCTTTGTCAGGTTGGAAACATACTGGGAGCCGACGACTTTGCCGCAGGCATCATCCGCGATCGCCTGGATCGGATGTCCACCGATCGTAGCGGGCACACGGATCGTTGTCGCCGTTGCACCCGGCAGCTGTGTGATGGATTCCACGATAAAGTCATCCGTAAAGGTAAACCGGTAGGAATCCTCCAGGGTCATGATATATTTGAACTTATTGTCATATTTATCCCAGTACATATACGGAAGGGAATTTTTCTCCGCAAAGCTTAACATCTGGATGCTGCCGCTCTCGTTCGGATTCGGGCCCCAGATGACGAAACTGTCGGAGACGTTCTTCTCTTTGCCCGGGAAATAGGTCTCATTGACCGAATTGATGAACTGCTCATCCGTACAGTTATCGGTCACATTATTGCCGCGTACGCACTCTAAATTCTGACATCCCAAAAACATCGAAGGTGTCGCCTTGAACTGAGAAGGCGGATAATGCGGAAGCTCAACATATCTTAATTTCGTGCAGCCGGCATACATCCCGTATTGACCGTAGGTCCCTTCGATCGGGTTTGTGGTCTGGCACATCTTTGTGGTTTCCAGATTCTCACAATTACAGAACGCATAGGAACCGACTTTAAAAGTATTGACGTTTATATTCCCGAAAAGAAAAGAATTGCTGTTATCGTCTTCTTCGGAAACATAACTCGGATAGTTCGGCACGGAATCCGTTAAGGATCTGCAATTCATAAACGCAGCGGTTCCGATCTGCTCCAGCGTATCGGGCAGGGTCAGCGAAGACAACATCGTACAATCCGCAAAAGAACCGTCCCCCAAAGATTTGGTCGTACCAAAATCAATGGAAGTCAGTCCAGTACAGTTATTAAATGCCTTTGTACCGATCGTTTTGATATTCTCGCCAAGGCTGATCGCCTGTAATCTCGTGCAGTTTTCAAATGCGCTGTCACCGATCTGCGTGATACCCGCGCTGCCACCGCCATCACTGGAACTGAGCAGTTCCATTTCCGTAAAGTTTGCGACATCCTTAAATGCGCCGTTCGCGATGGACTGGACGATCTCGTAATGTTTGCAGGCAACAAAAGATTCCTCGCTGTCAGGTGTCTCTCCGGCATCGATCGGGCTGTCAGGCGGTCCAATCCAGTAGCCGGGATCTCCGGGCTGCAGCGCATCGTCCGTTCTCCACGGCCTTGTCCATTTTTCGATCTTGACTTCAAAATAGTATGCGCTCGGCGTGCTTGCGGCATCTCCGCCGTAAACATCGATCATTCTCTGTGTCTTGGGAGTTTCGATCCTGGTCTCGGTATACCTGGTCCAGGTATAGGGATCATGATTTGCTTCGATCCCTTTTTCCAGTTTCTCATAAGGGGGTTCCGGTGTATCGGAATCCAGCGTATAGATGACAGCCGGCGAAAGTTTTAAGATCCCGCCTTCAGGCGTATAACCGGAAGCATCACCGCCGACATAGTTGGCGATACACTGCGGACGCGATGTCGTTGTGGGTGAAGTCTGTGTGGCGATCTCAAAGACCGGGATCGTCATATCGGAAAACATGCCTTCCCGGTTGATCGTATAATAGGTGTGGCCTTCGCAGACGATCGTGTCCCCCTCAGGGAAAGCCCAGTATCTGTCGGTATCGGAAGGAACAACGGAACTGTAATATGCGGTGGAACTCAGCGAAACGAAAGGATCCACGGCAATGGCATCATCCACCGTGTTCGGGATCATCGTTTGCGGATCAAACGGATCATCCGCCTGTACGCCCCGTGTCGGGATCACCGCCACAACAAGCGCTGTAACCGCGCAGGCCCCCGCAATCGTCAGTCTGGCACTCTTTTTCAGTCTGAACTTCTTCTTTTCCGTGACTTTCTTCATTCTGTGCTCCTGTTTTCCCTCTGGATGATAATTCCTGATCTACTCCACTCTTTTCGCAACGACAACCCATCTTTCGCCGCCTTTCACGTAATCGCAGGTCGATAACGTGATCAGCTGGTCTCCGAGATGGGAAGTAACGCCCGTATCATAAAGCGACATATCCGCCATATCCTGCATATAGGAATCGTATTCCTCAGCGGAATTGGCATTGACAAACTGGTAATACTTAAAGGCCACTTCTGTTTCTTCATGCACAACTTCCGAAAAAACATACATGACCGCATAGTTCCCCTTTTCGTACAGCGTATCAAACCGGATGAAGGGATGCTTTTTGTAATAATCCTCGTTTTTATACTTCGTCAGCGTCCCGAACATCTTGCCGGACTTCATATTGTGACCGTAAATGATGATATTCTGGCTTCTCGGCCAGATGCTGCATTCCTTATCGGCAAACAGACATCCATTCCGGTCTTTCTCCTGAGAGAAATTGTGATCCAGGTAATATTCCATGTTCTGCGACTGCATCACCGGGTAGTCTATTATTGTATCGTCAATTTTGAGCCATCCGATTAGACTTTTATTTTTATTATACAATGTGACATAGTCTTCCAGAACTTCCGGCGGGGCTTCGGGATCGTCCGCTTTGACCTTTTTGGGCTCAAATAATACGAAATCCGTATTTTTCAGATTGGATAATTTATTGAATTTTTTTTCGGTGGATTCGCTCTCTCCATTGTAAAATACAAAGTACCCGAGACTTCCTACGGCGATCACGATCAGAACTGCCATCACGATCCGCCGGATCTTCTCGTTTCTTGAGAGCTTCTTTTTTTCTTTCCCTGACATTTTCAGTGCCTTATATACATCAGTTTATACTGCAGGATCCTCTCCTTTGCACCGAAAGCCGATCTGTCCGACATGCTCTTTACGAGCGATTCGTTCAGCGGCAGAAGTTTCGGTGCGATCGCAGCATAAGCAGGTTTTACGATACTTTCAAAGATCAGATCCATCGTTATGCCCGTATCTGTTTCTTCCGTTTCGATCTTACCGCGGTATCTGTCATAAAAGAAAGCAAAATAACCGCAGATGCATTTGATCACAAACAGTGCGCGAAGCTTATTCTCTCCGGATAGCACGGACAGATCCTGCGGAAGCTGTAAAAAACGGTGTTCTTTCGGATCATTGTTATCTTCCGATAACTTTTTTAGAAACAGCGCTTCATCCGCTTCCTGTAATATAAACAGAGAAACATAGTCCTGCAGGATGGAATTCACATATGCGGATACCGCCTCTTTTTCTTCTTCGGAAACGCAATCCGAAAGAATAAGCGAAAGGATCGATACAAAAAACGTACGGACCCTGTCATAACTGCTCATCCTGTCGTTTAAAAGCGATGTAATCTCCTCCAGGGCAGCCCTGTATTTATCTTCTTTGAGACGATAGTCCTTCTCAAACTCTTTGATCTCGTCATCCATGTTGTATCTGTCAAACGCCGCATCCAGCTTGTGCACCAGCTCTTCCAGCTTCATGTTGGAATGCGAGATCAGTTTGCAGATATGGAAACGGTTATGCGACCGGATGACCTGCTGCAGATCCTCATCATGGAACAGCAGGATGATCTGTACATTCGGATTATGATCGAAAATGATCTCGAGCATTTCATCGCCGCTAAGTACATCCATCCCGTAAGGCATGAAAACAACGGCGATCTCCCGTTCATCCATGACAGATACCGCATCATCGATCGTATCGGCAAAAAACAGCTGCGCGTTTTCATCATGAACCATGATCTTGATCCGGTTCATCAGATTTTCATCATTCATGATAAACAACGCAGTCCGCATGTTTTTGCTCCGTGAAGTCACAAATATACATTCTTATCAATATTTTACTATATCTAGCACGAAATGCAACGGTTTTTTCAAGATATAGTGCATGTCTTCACAAAAAAAGACTCCATCTTTACGATGGAGCCTTTTGAAATGAACCTGTGCCTCTTAAGCGTCAGCGTTCTCGTCAGCAAGCTGGCTCTGCCTTGCGGCAACTTCCTTCTCCTGAACATCCGAAGGAGCCTGCTCATAGCGGACGAATTCATATTCGTATTCGCCTCTGCCGCCCGTCATGGAACGGAGAACCGTGCAGTACCCGTACAGACCGGTCATCGGAAGTTCCGCTTCCACAACGGTCTTGCCGTTACCTGCGGGATTCATGCCAAGCACTCTGCCGCGGCGTTTATTCAGATCGCCCATGACATCACCGGTAAAGGAATCGGGAACGGTAACTTTTAAGGATGCGATCGGCTCCAAAAGAACCGGACCTGCTTCCATAAAGCCCTTCTTGAAGGCCTGGATCGTCGCCATCTTGAAAGCCTGCTCCGAAGAGTCAACCGGATGGTAGGATCCATCATAAAGGATCGCTTTGACACCGACAACCGGATATGCAGCCAAAGGCCCTTTCACAACGGATTCCACAAGACCTTTTTCGACTGCCGGGAAGTAGTTCTTCGGAACGGCGCCGCCGACAACGATCTGTTCGAATTCGTATGCCTTGTCCATGGTACCGAGCGGCTCGAATTTCATCTTGACGTGACCGTACTGGCCATGACCGCCGGACTGCTTCTTGTATTTGTATTCCACATCGGAATTCTTCTTGATCGTCTCGCGGAATGCAACCTTGGGCTCTACAAGCTCGATCTCAACTTTATATACACTCTGCAGCTTGCTGGCAACGATCTCTAAATGCTGATCGCCCATGCCGTACAGCAGCGTCTGTCTGTTCTCGGCATCATTGACATTCTGCAGGGTCTGGTCTTCTTCCATCATCTTGGCAAGCGCGCCGGAAACCTTATCGATATCGCCTTTATTCTTGGCTTTATAACGCATGCAGGTGTAAGGCTTGCTCAGATCCGTCTTCGGGAACATGATCGGATTGGCCTTTGTGGAAAGGGTATCTCCCGTCTTTGTGCTGGTCAGTTTCGGGATCGCGCCGATATCACCGGCATGCAGTTCGCTGACTTCGATGGGCTTGTTGCCGCGAAGGATGTACAGCTTGGAGATCTTCTCCTCTGTGTCCTTGTCATAGTTGAACAGCACATCATCGGATTTCAGAACGCCCGAGCAGACCTTGATCAGGGAATATTTACCGATGAACGGATCCACGATGGTCTTCCATACAAATGCAGACTTGGGTTTGCTGAAATCATAATCCGCTTCGAAGATCTCGCTGGTCTTCTGGTTGACACCTGCGATCTTACGGTCTTCGGGGCTCTGGAAATATTTGATGATATCGTCTAACAGTGTGTAAACACCCTGACATAAGATGCTCGAGCCCATGGTCACGGGAACGATGGAGCCGTCATTGATGTTGGTGCGAAGCGCAGATCTGATCTCTGCTTCCGAGAATGTCTCGCCGCCGAAATAACGCTCCATAAAGTCTTCGCTGGTCTCCGCAACGGCTTCCATCAGGGACTCTTTGTATTTAGCCAGATATTCCTGAGAATAATCGGGAACCGGGCATTCTTCCACTTTGCCGTCCTTGGTCCAGCGGTTACCTGTCTCGCTGACCACATTGACATAGCCGACAAACTTCTCATCTTCTCTGATCGGCAGATGGAACGGTGCGATCTTCTTGCCGTATCTGCTCTCAAGGTCTTCCACTACCTGCCTGTAACTTGCGTTGTCCACGTCCATATCGGTTACAAAAAACATACGCGGCAGTTTGTATTTCTCGCACAGATCCCATGCTTTCTCCGTGCCGACTTCCACACCGGCCTTACCGGATACAACGATCACGGCGCCTGCAGCAGCGGATGCGGCTTCTTCCACTTCTCCGATAAAATCAAAGTAACCCGGGGTATCGAGTACATTGATCTTGCAGCCTTCCCACTCGATCGGCACTACGGAAGTGGAAATGGAGAACTGCCTCTTCTGCTCCTCTTTATCGTAATCGCTGATGGTGTTTCCGTCACTGATCTTGCCCATACGTGTCGTAACACCGGAAAGATACGCCATAGCCTCCGTCAACGTCGACTTTCCACAGCCTCCGTGCCCAAGGAGCACTACATTGCGGATCTTTTCACTTGTGTAAACATTCATGTTCAGTTCCTCCGGTTGAATTTTTATATGTTGATATTGTAATAAAAATATGATTTCTTTGCAATAGAATTATACAAATATCACAAAAAATTCAGCACTTTACCATGCTACCAAAACGCCGTAATAAAGATTGACTTTCACAGATAAATCCGCTATAATCGTTTGGTCACTGATTTGGAGAAGGTACGACATTATGTCTGTTTTTATAGAAAAAACCGATACTCTTCGGGGTGAGGTGAATATCCCGGGGGACAAGTCCGTCTCCCACCGCGCGCTGATCTTAGGCGCACTGGCTGAGGGAGACACCAGACTTCATCATTTCCTCAAAGCGCAGGACTGTATCGACACCATCAAATGTCTGCAGGTTCTGGGTATTTCCATTGAAGAAGACGAACAGGATATCATTGTGCACGGAAAAGGCTTATACGGGCTTTCCGAACCCGGCCGTGTTCTGGATGTAGGGAACAGCGGCACCACGCTCCGCCTTTTCCCGGGCATTCTTGCGGCACAGAACTTTGTATCCGAGATCAGCGGCGACAATTCGCTCTTAAGGCGTCCCGTGGATCAGTTTCTTGCGCCCGTAATGGAAATGGGCGCCAATATCTCTTTCAAACAGGACAATAACTGTCCGCCGCTTGTCATTCTTCCATCCGATATACATGGCATTTTTTATGACAGTCCGATCGCTTCCGCACAGGTGAAATCCTCCATCCTGTTCACTGCGCTATATGCGGATTCTCCAACGACGATCATTGAACCATATCAGTCCAGGAATCACACGGAGTTGTTATTGGAAGCATTCGGCGCGCATCTTGACTGTACGCCGCTCAGTATCGTTATAAAACCTGCCGGACAGTTGACAGGATGCGAACTGACCGTTCCCGGAGACATCTCTTCCGCCGCTTATTTTATCACGGCAGCGCTGATCACAAAGGATTCGAAGATCACGCTTCGCGGCGTCGGCATGAATCCGACCAGGAACGGCTTTATCGATGTGATCCTGTCGATGGGCGCGGATGTGGAGATCTTAAATGTCAAAAGCGGCTTGGAACCCACCGCAGACCTTATTGTGACCTCTTCTTCCCTGCACGGCGTTACGCTTTCCGGGGAGATCATTCCGAGAACACTCGACGAGATCCCGATCCTGATGGTATTATCCTGCTTTGCCGAAGGGCTTACCGTGATCAGGGATAACGGCGAACTTCGTCTGAAAGAAAGCAGCCGGATCGATGTAACTGCTGAAAACTTAAGAAAAATGGGCGCAAATATAACCGCCACCGGTGACAGTATCGTCATCGAAGGCGGTCATCCTCTGCACGGTGCGATCATCGGCACCAAATATGATCACAGGGTCGCAATGTCCTTTGCGATCGCTGCACTCGGCGCGACAGGCAAAACAGAACTCATCGGCTCCGAGTGTGTCAACATTTCCTATCCGGGCTTCTATGATACCTTAAAGAGCCTGTTTCCGGCCTGATCCTGTTCTTACATTTACTGCGTTTTTGGCATCAGCAGTGATTTTCCCGTCATTTCCGAAGGCTTCTGCATATGCATCGTTTCGATCAGCGTCGGAATGATATCCGCAAGACAGCCGCCCTCGCGAAGCATATACCCCGGTTCATAATTAACCAGACAGACCGGTACCGGATTGGAGGTATTGGCCATATAAGGCTGTCCGTCTTCCGTAAGAAGCTGTTCCGCATTGCCGTGGTCGGAACAGATCAGAAGCACCCCGTTCTTTTCCATGATCACCGAAAGCGCTCTTTTGACGCATTCATCAAGCACTTCCATCGCTTTCTGCGTACCGGCTTCGATCCCGGTGTGTCCCAGCATATCCGCATTTGCATAATTGATCATGATCACGTCATACCGGTCCGTTTTGATCGCGCGGATCAGCTGGTCCGTCAGCTCGTACGCATTCATTTCGGGTTTCAGATCGTATGTGGCGACTTTGGATGATTTTAAGATGATCCAGTCTTCCGTGTCATTGATCTCTTCCGGCCCGCCGTTGAAAAAATAAGTCGTTTGGGCATATTTCTCGCTTTCGGCGATCCTTAGGAATTTCAGTCCGTTGTTTGACAGCCACTCCGGAAACGTGTTGGGCAGCGCCGTCTTTTCAAACGCAACCGCCTTGTTCTCGATATGCGGATCATAATCCGAAAAGCAGGCAAAAAACACATCCGGCTGCTTTTCCCGCTTAAAGAACCGGTAATCGTCGTCACAAAAAGCGTGTGTCAGTTCTCTGGCCCTGTCTGCGCGGAAATTATAGAAGATCACGGCATCATCATCATCAATGGTCCCTACCGGTACACCACCGTTTACGATCACGGTAGGTCTGATGAATTCATCCGATTCCCCGCGCTCATAGGCCATGCGGATCGCATCATCGGCATTTGCAGCCTTCATCCCCTCTCCTTTGGTAAGGATGGCATAAGACTGTTTGAGCCTGTCATAGTTATTGTCACGGTCCATGGCATAATACCTGCCATGCACGGATGCGATCTCTCCGATCCCGAGTTCACGCATTTTGTTCTGCAGCCGGTAGATATAATCCTTGGCAGACATCGGCGCGACATCCCGTCCGTCCATAAAACAATGGATATAAACATGTTTCGGCTCGTTCTGCTTGATCATCGAAAGCAGCGCAAACAGATGCGAAATATGCGAATGGATCCCTCCATCCGACAAAAGTCCCATCAAATGCAGGTTCGAATCCTTATGTTTACAATGTGCGATCGCTTCCTGCAGCACTTCATTCGTAAAGAAAGAACCGTCCTGGATCTCCTTGTTGATCCTTGTCAGTTCCTGATAAACGATCCTTCCCGCGCCGATATTCATATGTCCTGTCTCGGAATTCCCAATCTGTCCGTTGGGAAGCCCGACCGCCATACCGCTTGATAAACATCTTGCAAACGGATACTCTTTCCTAAGCGTATCCAGAGTCGGTGTTTTTGCGTTTCTTACGGCATTTCCCGCCCGTTCCGATCTGACCCCGACACCGTCAAGGATCATCAGGACCGTCGGTTTCTTAGAAATTGCCGCACTGTCCATTTTCATTCACCCCATTACAGTAAAAATCATAAAGTAAGGCCGGCTTAAATCAAGCCGGCTTTCTTTGCTTCATCAAACATATCGTAGATCGCGATCTTGTTGGAATCCTGTTCGGTCATCCCTACAAAAGTCGCCCCATAAATATTGTCATCCCCGCTGTTGTCAAACCGGATGATATTTAAGAATGTATGAATGACTTCTTTTGTCCAGATCGTCAGTTCCGCTTCATACACCGAATTGATCTCAAGAACCTGCGGACATTTGAAACCGATGCCGTTTGTGGACAGATCAACGATATCCACCGGGATCAGATCATGCTTTCCGCTGTCGATCCTGTTCATGACCAGATGCGCATCAAGCACCAGACGTTTTGCTTTTCTCTTTTCATCCATTATATACCCTCCCAATTTTAACCCGCCTTGATCCATAGCAGAAACGGTATAAACGGGTCATCCTTTACGATATTTTAATCATATATGATTTTTACGGCAGATACAAGGTTAATTTAGAAGTCCCGGTCCGTAATAAAGCAGGCATCCCCGAACGAAAAAAATCTGTAACGCTCCTGTATGGCATGTTCATAAGCCTGAAGGATGTGTTCTCTTCCCGCAAGCGCCGAGACCAGCATCAAAAGCGTTGACTGCGGCAGATGGAAATTCGTAAGCAGACAGTCCGTAACCTTAAACCGGTAGCCCGGGTAGATAAAGATATCCGTTTCCCCGCTGTCAGGTCTCATGTGTCCGTTCTCATCCGCCACGCTTTCGATGGTCCGAAGGCTTGTGGTGCCGACACAGATCACCCGTTTTTTGTCCGCTTTTGCGGCATTGATCGTATCCGCCGCTTCCTTTGTGACCTGATAGATCTCCGAATGCATATGATGTTCCCTGACGTCATCCACCTTCACCGGCCGGAACGTTCCGAGTCCCACATGCAAAGTCACATAAGCAAGCCGGATCCCCGATGCCTCTAATCTGTTCAGAAATTCCTTCGTAAAATGCAGCCCGGCCGTCGGTGCGGCAGCGCTTCCGTCAAATTTCGCATATACCGTCTGGTACCGGTTCTTATCCTGCAGTTCGTGCGTGATATAAGGCGGCAGCGGCATCTGTCCGAGCTGATCGAGCACTTCCTCAAAGATGCCGTCATAGGAAAAGCGCACAAGCCTGTTGCCGTCCTCCACGGTCTCTTCGATCGTTGCCTTTAAAAGTCCGTCCCCGAAGCTCACCTTCGTGCCCGGTTTCAGTTTCTTGCCGGGCTTTACGAGAGTTTCCCAGACATCCTTTTCACGCCTTTTAAGCAGAAACACTTCCGCTTTTGCGCCGGTATCCTCTTTCACGCCGAGAAGCCTTGCCGGGATCACACGCGTATCATTGAGCACCAGACAGTCGCCGGGTTCCAGATACCGTTCCAGATCCAGAAACGTATGGTCTTCCGTCTTCCCGCTGAATCTGTTGATCAGAAGAAGCCTGGAGGCGCTTCTGTCCGTAAGCGGATCCTGCGCGATCAGTTCCTTTGGAAGATCAAAGTTGTAATCCGAAGTCTTCAGTCCGGCTGTCTTATTGTCTGAGTTCAATCCCAAGCTGCTCCAATCCGTTTAAGATCTTCTTCATTGCCGCGTTGACATCATTGTCATCGAGCGTCCTGTCTTTTGCCCGGAAACTGATGGAATACGCAACGGATTTGAATCCTTCCTTGATCTGTTCTCCTTCGTAAAGGTCGAACAGATGATAGTTCTCCAGGATCTTTCCGCCCCGCTGTTCGATCATAGCCTCGATCTGGCCCACAAGGACCTCTTTGGGAACGACCATGCTGATGTCGCGGTTTACGGACGGGAACTTGGCAATGCCTTCATATTTTCTCTCAAAAGTCGCAAACCCTTCCACGGAAGGCATGTCCAGAACAGCCACATAGACGCGGCCCTTCATGTCATAATTGTCAACTACTTCCGGATGCACTTCCCCAAGGAAGCCGACATTGACTTTATCGTAAATGATATTGGCCTGTCTGCCCGGATGCAGGAACGGATAATTGTCTCTTAATACCGCGCTGTTCCTGACGGTGCCCTCGGGTACTTTCCCGGGCGCATAGGTGATCTTGTCCTGCATGCCGATGTATGCGAAGAACTCTTCGATCACGCCTTTCATGGAGTAAAAATCACCCTCCCCGTAGAATCCGAGTGTAAACTGCATCCTCTCGTCCGGAAGTTCGGTAACGGGAACCTCTTTGGGCAGATAGATGTTTCCGAGTTCATATAATTTCACGTCTTTGTTTCTGCGGTTATAGTTCGTCGCAAGGCTTGTCAGCATGCCGTTTAAAGAGATCGTGCGCATCACGGAAAAATCTTCGCCGAGCGGATTTGCGATCGTTACGGTTTTTCGGAGCACGTCATCCTGATCAAGCAAAAGCTTATCAAACATCTTCGGGCTTTCAAACGAATAGCACATACCCTGTGAAAATCCGCAATATTCGGCGATATCTCTGGCCATCTGCTCGATGCGGAGCTTGAACGGCAGTTTTCCGGTCGTCGCTTCACCGGTCGGCAGGGTCTCACCGATCTTGTCATAGCCGTAGAATCTTGCCACTTCTTCCGCAAGGTCCGCAATATTCTCAAGATCCTGTCTGAATGTCGGGATCGTCAGCATGCCGGAGGCCTTGTCAA
>JAEEGL014668558.1_pt1 | contig 12227 bp, 9 predicted proteins | sample 9134231 | NCBI WGS metagenome assembly JAEEGL01 (sample SAMN16246548, study PRJNA631951) | gut metagenome | biome: gut microbiome; feature: rumen; material: fiber-attached | host: Bos | place: Iran: Karaj | collected 2018-10
TGGTGGTCACCCCCGCCCTCACCGGCTCCATCCTGCCCGGCATCACCCGCAAGAGCTGCATCGAGCTGCTGAAAGAAATGGGCTACACCGTGGAAGAACGCCTGCTCTCTGCTGAGGAGCTGGAAAATGCCCTGAAAGACGGCTCCCTCCAGGAAGCCTGGGGCTGCGGCACCGCCGCCGTCATCTCCCCCATCGGCGAACTGCGCATGGACGGCGTTTCCATGCAGGTGGCCGACGGCGGCATCGGCAAGCTTTCTCAAAAGCTGTACGATACCCTGACCTCCATCCAGTGGGGCATCGCGCCTGATACCCATAACTGGACCTGCAAGGTGTGATCTCATCTTCGCTCCAGCTGTCCATAAAACGACAGTTGGAGCGTTTTTTTGCAGCTTTCGCTCCTTTTTCCTGGACAGCGTCTGCTCTCCATGCTACAATATCCCCGTCAGTAATAAGGAGGTAATCAGATTATGAAGAGCATCAAGCCCGGCCGGGGCCCATCCGCCGTGAGCGGCATTGCCGCCATCGGCGCCGCAGCATTCGGCGTTTTCTGGATCATTATGGCCAGCTCCATCGGCGGTGGCTTTATGGCGCCGTTCGGTATTATTTTCGTTGTGCTGGCCATCGTGCTGGCGGTTTACAGCTTCCGCAACGCCACAGCCAAAAACCGTTATTCCGTCATTGATATTGTGGATGACAGCGAGGAGCCCGATCCCTTGAATCAGCGGCACGCAGACCAGAAGTTCTGCGCCCATTGCGGAAAACGGCTGCCCGAAAACGCCAATTTCTGCCCGAGCTGCGGAGAAAAAATCATGGATGAAAAGAGGGATTCCTCATGGGCATGACCATGCGGGATTGGATGGATATTCAAAACCAATTGCAGGAAAAATACAAGGGCATCTGGGAGGGCGACAGCCCGGAAACCGCCCAGCACCATCTGCTGTACGCCGTGGAGGAAATCGGCGAGGTTTCCGCCATCATGAAAAAGCGTTCCCCCCAGGCTGTGGTGCGGGACGCTTCCCTCCGGGCCCATTTCTGCGAGGAAATGGCCGATGTGTTCATGTACCTGACGGACGTGCTGATCTGCTGCGGCGTAACGGCGGAAGAATTTGAACAGGCCTACCAGGCCAAGGCGGACCGGAACCTGAAACGGGATTTCCCCAAGGAGCATCAGGCCTATTTGAAGGATTCCTGACCTGGCAGCCATACGGCATGAAGAATAAAGGCGCAGCAAAAAACCGCTCTTTCCAGTGCAAAGAGCGGTTTTGATATGGAAGAAACAGGGATCAGCTGTTATTCTGCGCTTCCACCAAACGCACGCCGCAGTATTGCTGGCGCAGCTTGGGCTTTTCGATTTTGCCGGTGGGATTCCGGGGCACTTTGGCGAAAATGATCTTCCGGGGGCGTTTGTAGCGGGGCAGATCCAGGCAGAAATGATTGATTTCTTCCTCCGTGCATTCCATGCCTTCCTTTACCTGGATAATGGCCGCGGCAATTTCGCCCAGGCGGGGATCCGGCAGGCCGATCACGGCCACGTCGTGAATCTTGGGGTAAGCGTTCAAGAAATCTTCGATCTGCACGGGGTACAGGTTCTCGCCGCCGGTAATGATCACGTCCTTCTTCCGGTCCACCAGGAAGATAAAGCCGTCTTCATCCTGCTTGGCCATATCGCCGGTATGCAGCCAGCCGTCCTTGAGCACTTCGGCAGTAGCCTTGGGATCGTGATAGTAGCAGCGCATCACGCCGGGGCCCTTCACGCAAAGCTCGCCCACATCGCCCTGCTTTACGGGTACGTCCCGCTCATCCACGATCTTGCATTTCCAGCCGAAGCCGGGCACGCCGATGGCGCCCACCTTATGCACGTTTTCCAGGCCCAGATGGACGCAGCCGGGGCCGGTGGACTCACTGAGGCCGTAGTTCGTGTCATATTTGTGGTTTGGGAAGTATTGCAGCCAATGCCGGATCAGGGAGGGAGGCACCGGCTGGGCCCCAATGTGCATCAGCCGCCACTGGGATAATTGATAATCCTCCAGCTTCACGTCGCCCCGCTCGATGGCCGCTAAAATATCCTGCGCCCAGGGCACCAGCAGCCATACGATGGTGCACTTTTCCCAGGAAACGGCGTCCAGAATGGCCTTGGGTTTGTTGCCCTTCAAAATCACGGCCCGGCTGCCGGTGAACAGGGAGCCGAACCAGTGCATTTTCGCGCCGGTATGGTACAGCGGCGGTATGCACAGGAACACATCGTCATGGGTGGTTTCATGATGCACGGCTTCCATGCGCGCGGACTGCAAAAGCGCGGTATGATCCAGCAAAATCGCCTTGGGGAAGCCCGTGGTGCCGGAGGAATAATAAATGGCCGCTTCATCCGTGTCCTCGATCAGCACCTTGGGCGCGGCCGAGGAGCAGTTGGCCACCGCTTCATTGTAGCTTTCAGCAAAGGAAGGCTTATTGTCGCCCACAAAAAACAGGCTGATTTCCTTGCTGATCTTGGGGAAAATATCCTCCACCCGGCCAATGAATTCCGGGCCGAAGAACAGCACGTCCGCGTCCGCCAGCTTTAAGCAATAATCAATTTCGTCTGCCGTGTACCGGAAATTCAGCGGCACCGCGATAGCGCCGGTTTTCAATACGCCGAAATAAATGGGTAGCCATTCCAGGCAGTTCATCAGCAAAATGGCCGCCTTCTGGCCCTTGCGGATGCCTCGGGACAAAAGCAGATTGGCCACCCGGTTGGCCTTTTCATCAAATACGCTCCAGGTGATTTCCCGCCGGAAGGGGGCGGATTCCGTAGGCTGGATCAATTCATATTCCCGCCAGGTCACCCGCGGCTCCTCCTGAATTTCCGGGTTCATTTCCACCAGGGCCACTTCGTTTCCGTACAGCTTGCTGTTTCTTTCCAGCAGATCCGTGATTGGCATAGCGCGTACATTCCTTTCGCATGCGAAAGCGTCCTTGACGCTTTATCGCTTTTATTCGCTAAAGAAATCATACTCCTTTATACGCAAAATGTCAAGCAAATGTTTTGATCTTCCCCGCATTCCGCCTTTTTTTCATCAAAGCACAGCAGCCTGTTATTTTTCAGGGGGACAAAACAGGCTTTTTCCTGTATAATAAAGGCGAAAGCAGATCGATAAGGAGGCGGGGGCATGCGGAAAGCCGAAAACTGGATTCCCTATTGGCCCTTTGCCGTCTGGCTGCTCAGCGGCGTGCTGCATCTGATGCTCTATCGGGTGGAATTCACTTATGGTTTTTCTCAATTATTCTATGGCACGATAACGCTCCTATGGGGAATTTCCATCCGGAAGAGGGTAACGGATCTGCGGCTGCAGCGGCTGCTGATCGCCGTGACAGCGTTCCTGCTGCTTTATATCGTGCTGCAGGAAGCCAGATACAGTTTTTTTGTGGATAGCATGCTTGCGGAAAGGTATTTATGGTACAGTTTTTACATTCCCTTGACGTTTCTTCCGCTCCTGTGTTTTTGCGTGGCTTTATGCGTTTATCGTCCCCAGGAGCAAAAGCTTCCTGCCTTTTACGGATGGATCGCGGCCATTGGCGTGCTGCTGGCCCTTGGCGTCATAACCAATGATTTTCATTTCAGCTTCAAATCCTTCCCAAACGGCGTCATGATGGATCTTGGCCATGAACAAAACGGCTGGCTGTACTATGGGATCAGTGCTTTTATCTACGGCCTGTTTATCCTTTCCTTCGCCATCATGCTATGGAAAAGCAGACGCTATAAGGGGAAGCATTTTCGATGGCTGCCGATAGCGCACCTGGCGGTGGGCGTTGTTTATTTTCTGATTTACCCATTGAATATCAGCGGCCTTTTGTTTGGGAAAAGACTTTGGAACATAGGTGAAACGCTGACTTTCTGCTTGATCGGCGCGCTGGAGGCCTGCATTCAGGGGGGCCTGATCCCGGCCAATACGGACTATGAAAAGCTGTTTTCCCTGGCCCAGCTGTCCGCCGCCATTTTGGATCAGCAGGGAACGCTGCGCTATGTTTCCGGGCGGGAAATGAAGCCCTTGCAGGCAAATGATTCCATTCGGATCATGCGCCATCCCATTTTCGGAGGGCAGCTTGAATGGGCGGTGGATCTTTCCGATTTGCAGCGCCTTAACCGGGAGCTGGAGGAAACCGCCCAGAAGCTGGCGGCCCGGAACGCTTACCTGACGGAAGAAAGCCGCGTCAAAGCGGAAAAGACGGAACTGGAGACCCGAAATGCCATCTATGACCGGATCACCCGCATCGTGCGGCCCCAGATTGACCGGATCAACGCGCTGCTGGATCAGCCGGAAGAAGCATTTCACGAAAAAATGCGCATGATCACCGTCATGAGCGCTTATATCAAGCGCCGCAGCAATATGGAGCTGCTGGCAAAAAACGATCTGCTGCCGCTGGACGAGCTGACCATGGCAGTAATGGAAACGGCCGACACGCTTCGCCTCTGCGGGATTGAAGCGGCATCGGCGGCCAAGGTTCAGGGAACCATGCCCGCGGGGCTGGTCATGGCGGCCTACGAGCAAATCGAGCGCGTCATTGAAGACAGCTTTTCGTCCCTGTCCGGCCTCATGGTTTCCATAAAAACAGAGAGAAATACATTAACGGTTCGTATGCTGCTGACAGCCGAGACCGTTACCCTGTCCGCGTCATCGATTCCCTCCCCCGCTCCCGGCTGCACGCAGACGCAGACTGTAACCAAGGATGGGCAGGATCTGCTGCTGCTCTTTACCTTTTCCGCGGGGGGTGAAGGCCCATGATTCCCGCTTCCTCCCTCTTCTGGCCGACATTTGCTCTCCTGTCCCTGTTTCTGTTCTTTGCCTGCGTCATTCCCGCCGCCCTTTCCCTTCGGCAAAGGCGTTGGCTTCTGCTGCCGAGTCTCGCGCTGCTGGCCGTTGTCTTTTTTCAGGAACAATGCACAGTTTTGGTCATTTTTCAAAACGCGCATGGGAAAGCGGCGCAGGCGCTTTCCAGATGGTTTTCCGCGATGCCGCCTGAAATCATGCTTGCAGCGCTTGCGGCGGAACTGGCCGGGGTCCTGCTGCTGCTCCGCTCCGTGATTCGCTATGAGAAAAGCCAGATCACCTCTATGTCCGTCAAGGAGGCGGTGGATAGTCTGCCCGCCGGCGTGTGCATGTACCTGCCGAGCGGACAGGTGATCCTGGTCAACCAGGCGATGGAGCATTTTTGCCGTCAGGCCACAGGAAGCATGCTGATCAACGGCGAGCAGTTTCGGGATTGCTTATTCAACGGCGATCTGAGCGCTGCCTGCGAACGGATTTGGGCGGGCGAAACCCCGGTGATCATCCTGCCGGAAGGAACCGTTTGGGCGCTGGCAGAGCATACGGCCCCTTATCGGGGCGACACGGTTCGGCGGCTGCTGGCATCGGAGATAACGGAGGCTTATCAGAAAACCCTGTCCTTGCGGCAGATGCAAAAAACGCTGTCCGCCTTGAACGAACGGCTGACGGCTTATAACCGGGAAATCGTGGCGCTGACGGCGGAAAAGGAGCTGCTGGACGCCCGGCTCCGCCTGCACGATCAGATGGGAGAGGATCTGCTGGTCATGAAGCGCTTCATCCTTCAAAACGGCACGGAGGCAGAGCAAAAAGAAATCGAGACCATGCTGCGGCGCAACGTTTCCTTCCTGAAAACCGGCCGGCAAGGCGAGAAAAAGGATGAATACGCATTGATGCTGGAAACGGCGGAAAAGCTGGGGGTTCATATCCATATAACGGGAACGCTTCCCCAGACGGAGCCGCAGAAGCACATCATCGCCGCAGCCATTCACGAATGCTTTACCAACACTTTGCGGCATGCCCGCGGCGATACGCTGCGGCTGAACATTGCGGAACAGGAAGAACAAATCACCATTCGCTTTACAAACAATGGGCTGCAGCCGACCGGGCCCATCCGGGAAACAGGCGGCCTGGCTTCCCTGCGCGTGCTGGCGGAAAGAGCAGGGGGCACGCTGGCGATCGCCGTTCAGCCCCGCTTCACCGTCACGCTGACCCTTCCCAAGGAGGTGCCCAATGGCCTATCGGGTATTGATCGTGGATGACCAAATCGTGGCCCGGCAGCTGTTTCAAAGCATCGTCGCGTCCACAGACCGCTATGAAATCGTGGATATGATCGATACGGCCCGCATCGCCGATTCCTACTGCGCCCGGGGCGGGGTGGATCTGGTGATCATGGACGTTGTGATGAACGACGGCATGAGCGGCTTGGAAGCTGCGGAGCGCATCAAGCAAAACTATCCACATATCAAGGTGATCATCGTTACCTCCATGCCGGACGCCTTGTTTCTTCGCCGGGCCCGGGAAATCGGCGCGGATTCCTTCTGGTACAAGGAGGTACAGGCCCGGCCCATGCTGGAGGTGATGGACCGCACCATGGCGGGCGAGCATATCTGGCCGTGCCGGGCGCCCCGAACGAAGCTGGGCCAGGCGGAAAGCGAAGATTTCACTGCCCGAGAGCTGGAGGTGCTGCGGCTGCTTTCCGAGGGCCTCACCGATGCCGAAATCGCGGAAAAGCTGTTTCTCGGCGTCACCACCGTGCGTTATCATGTGGGCAATCTGATGAGCAAAACCGGCTTTTCCACCCGCACCGAGCTGGCGGTGCACGCCGTTCGCAGCGGGATCACCGTGCCCGGGATCCAGTAAAGCATTTTTCTGGCATACTCCTTCAAAAACTGTTGTTTTTGAGGGGGTATTTTTTATCCGCTCATGCTATGATAACAATAGACAACGTATATCATCCTACTTTCACGTCATCTGGAGAGCGAAGGAGGAACGCATATGAAAAAGTGGATCATACTCACGCTGACGCTGCTTTGCCTTCTGGCTGCGTCTTCCGCCCTGGGTGAAACAGCCACAGGCGGTCCTTGCTACAACGGCCACACCTGGGGCGAATGGATCGTGGACTGGGATGCCTCCTGCGGTTATGACGGCTGGCAAACCCGCTGGTGCCAGATCTGTCAGGCCTCGGAATCCCAGTCCATCCCCGCAACTGGCAACCACACCTGGGGTGACTGGTATTACTATTACGATAGTGATCAGCCCAGCTGCACCGAAGAAGGACAGCTGACCCGCTGGTGCATGGTCTGCCAGGACATGCAAACGCAATCTGTGCCTGCTCTGGGCCATGATTGGGGCGATTGGGGCCCCTCCCCCGCCGCCATGCCGCCCACCTGCACGGAATGGGGCGTGGAATTCCGCAGCTGCGCCCGCTGCGGCCTTTGGGAATCCAGAGACAGCGCGCCTCTGGGCCATGATCCCGTGACAGAGCCCGGCTATCCGGCCTCCTGCGAGCAGGAAGGCCTGACGGATGGCCTCAGGTGCAGCCGATGCGGCATCCTCCTGTCAGAGCAGGAGCCCATCCCGCCCTTGGGACATGATTGGAGCAAAAGCGAGGTAACCAAGCCTGTCACCTGCGAAGAGGACGGCGAAATCACTTATTACTGCTACCGTCCCCAAACCCACGCTCACACAAAAACAGAAATCATTCCCGCTCCGGGACATGATTGGGGCCCCTGGATCACCGACGGCGAGCCGAGCTGTTCCAGCAATGGCAAGCAGCACCGGGTATGCAGCCGCTGTGAAAAGGAAGATTTCGCGCCTATTCCCGCCCTGGGCCACCAGATCACAGCCATGCAGGATATCGAAGCCACCTGCACCCAGGAAGGCAGACAGGGCGGCGAACAGTGCACGGTCTGCGGTGAAGTGATCACGGCCCCGACCATCATTCCGGCAAAGGGACACACGCTGGTCCAGCTGCCCGAAAAAGAGGCCACCTGTATGGAGGCAGGCCTGACGCCCGGCCTCCGATGCAGCGATTGCGGGGCCGTCCTCAGGGAACAGACCGTCATTCCCGCCTTGGATCACGATTGGAGCGCCTGGCGGCTGACTCCTGCGGCCGCCGCGGAAGATAAGCGAACGGAAGAACGCTCCTGCAGCCGCTGCGGGGCGATCCAGCAGCGGGAAATCGCGTACAATCCACCCATCCTTTCCGGGTCCTATGTGGATCAGATCTATCGTCCCGGGGACCGGGCGTATATGACGATCACTCTGGAAAACACCGACCCCCAGGATACCATCCATGTCACCCGCTTTGACTACTATTCATCGAAAACGGAAAGCGGATACCCCGAAACGACTCCTCCTGATTTAACTGGATATTTCGACATCACCTTAGGCCCCGGCGAAACCTATACGGACAGCCGTTATTTCTTCGGTGTGGATCAGGAAGAAGCGCTCAAGGGCACGGTTTATGTGAACTTCCATATGATCTGTGACAGCGCGCTGCACGATTGGGATTATGATTGCTTATGGAACTGCGCGATTCATATGGAACCGGATGATGTGAGCGGCGTGAAGGTTTCCACGGGGCAGTACGTTCAGTATAAGCAGAATACGGACGGCACGTGGCAGTACCTTTCCAATATCGACACCACCGCCTACGTTAGCTCCGTGACTACTTATCCCATGAAACCCCTTTCCGGCTTGTTGGAAGACCTATGCACAGCCGTGAGCAGCGGCGGCCACGTCTGGGACGAAGGAAAGCTGACTTTGCAGCCGGGTCTGCTGCATAACGGGGAAAACACCTTTACCTGCACCCAGTGCCAGACCACGCGCGTTGAATCCATCCCGGCCGCGGGCCTTTCCTTCCCGCCAGGAGGCTTCACCAGCATGCTGTTCAACCTGGGGTCTGATGAAGAAGAAAGCGATATGCCCCTCACCATCGTCACCCAGCCTCAGCCGGGCGCGGTGTTCCGCAACACGCCTTCCTCCCACCACATGTATATCGAGGTAAAAGGCGGCAATCCGCCCTACCAGTACCAGTGGTACGGCGCAAACCGGGCCAACAGGAAGACTCATAACGCGTCGAAACAAGGTTCCGGCCGCACCGGGCTCCGTTTCACTAAAATGGATTACGGCAACGACGCTTCCTATGACGCCGACAGAGGCCGTTACTCATACTACTGCAAAGTCACCGACGCCGCCGGCAGCACAGTAAACAGCGATCACGTGATCGTCGATTACAGGCCCTATTTCCTGAAAGAGCCGGCTGATATCAATTTAAAATCCAGTGGAAAATCCAGCCAAACGCTGTGGGTAGATGTGGAGGACGGCGCGGAGCCCTATACCTATCAGTGGTACCGAATCGACGAAAACACGGGCCATGCCGTTGCCGTGGATGGGGCCACTGCTTCCAGCTTCGATCCGGGCGGCAGGGAAGGCCGGTATTACTGCGAGGTAACGGATGCCAAGGGATATTCCTCCCAGTCCCGCACCGCCAGGGTGTACAGCGCCGACCCGCTTTCCCTGAACGGGCCTTATGATACAGAATGGGCCGGAAAGCCGGTCACTCTGGCCGCTACCATTAACGGCGGCGTTCCGCCGTTTGAAATCAAATGGTATGATGCATACAACCAGGAACTGTCCAGTGAATCCCGGATCGATCGCCGTACCGAGATCCAGGTATCCGATTTGCGCAGATTCAGCGTCACCGTCAAGGATGATCTGGGCAATATCGTTTCCGGTTATGCCGATGTGATGATGAAACCCCTGACGATCGTCCGGCAGCCCGAGGGAGGCGAAGCGGCCTCGAATACGTATGTCACACTGTCCGTGATCGTATCGGACGGCAAAAGTCCCTATACCTATGTGCTGGAAAAGGACGGCGAAGCGATTCAGACACAATTTTCCAATAATTCATATTATGACTTTACGGTAAACGAAGCGGGCCTCTACTGCATTTATGTGTATGATGCCAATGACCGATTCGCGCAAACCATTGATGCGAAGGTGACCAGGCAGGAATTCAAATTGGCGAGTTTCAGCCGCCAGGCCAATATCACTACCCCCAAAGGCACTGCTTCCCTGTGGGTCAAAGCTGTCGGCGGCAAAAAGCCCTATACTTATCAATGGGAGCGCTACGATCCCCAAACGAAAAAATATGTCAAGGTTGGCGGAAACAAACTGTCGCTTGTCGTCAGCCAACCTAAAACAGCTTTCCGGTGTACGGTAAAGGACGCTAACGGCGAAACCCGCGTGGCATACCCGATGAACGTGAACTATACAGGTCAGCCGTGGATTACGCTGCAGCCAAAAGACGTAGAACTGAAATACAATGACGAGCAGTATTACAGCGCCACCTTCACCTGCGACGCGATCTGCGCCAGCAATTCCGGCAACGTCGTTTACACCTGGCAGAGAAGAAATACGCGTGGATGGGAAGACGTGGGCACGGGCAAAAAGCTGACGGTGCAGGAATTCTACTCCTCGGATCTGAACAAAGCCCTCTGCAACACCTATCGCTGCGTGGTTCTGGACAAAGGCAACAATATGTCTTCCATCAGCAATGAAGTACACGTTTCCATGCCCATGAAGCTTAACGCCTATTACACAAGTCTCAAAAAATTCGGCCATGGCGTATACTTCCTGGAAATCACCGGAGGGCAGGCGCCGTATGACGTGGTGCTCAATAAAATCATCTCGCGCACAGCGAAAGACGGAAAAAAGACAAGCACAGCCTATTTCATGGATTACCGCTGCGAGGATTTTACCATAGAGCAGGGAAACCACTGGCTGAAATTAACTGTGGATGATTTGTATGCAGTATTTGAATTCTACAATAACGGAACAGCATACAGCCAAAGCTATTCATTTACGGTGACCGACGGTCAGGGACTGCGCAACACAGTCGTACCGTACATACGCTGAAACAAGCCGCTGTTCATGAAAAACAAGAAACGGGAGGAGCGATCCCTATGAAAAAAATCATCGCCTGGGCTCTGGCCCTGATCCTGTGCCTGTGCGTCCTGCCTGTATTGGCGGAAGAACCCGCCGGGGAAACAGAAATTCCTGAAGACATCCTGCAAGAAATCGAAGCCGCCCTGGCCGAAGCGGAAGCGCAGCGGGAAGAAGACCCCGTTCCCTCTCCTGTGGGCGAATGGTATGCCCTGGATGACGGCCTGGCCGTGACCCTGACCCTGAAGGAAGACGGCAGCTACGTCCTCGTCTATCCCGCTTTGCCTGAGGAACGCACGGAGGGCGCCGGGACGTTGGATGACGGCTTTGTGTATCTGGATCTGGATGAAGACGCTGTGTTTTCCTTCGATGCTGACCGGCTCGCATGCCACTGGCTGAACCTTTCCTTCACCCGGGAGCCGGCGGAAGCTTACACCCCTGCCGCTGTCCTGACAGATGCGCTGCCTGAAATGTTCGAGGGGGCCTGGCTTACCGTGTACACCTTGGAGGACGGCGCCGCCCTTCCCCAAAGCTGGCTGGAGGACGATACCCGCATTTATGTAGAGCAGGATATCGCCGTCCTCACCGGCAGCCTGTTTGGCGAACTGTTTTCCGGCTTTTCCTTTGAAAACGGCGCGCTTGTCTTCCAGGCCGACGGCATTTCCCTGCGCATGGAAATGCAGGAGGATTCGCTGCTGCGACTCACCGCCAAAATGGATGAAACGGAAACGGTTCTGCTGCTGGCGCCCTATTTGCCGGACGCTTTACTGCCGGCAGAATAAGCAAACGCTAAAACCATTTTCTGATTCTGTTCCGATCTATCCATGCCTCCCCCGCCTCTCCCTATCAGAGACGGGGGTTCATTTTGCGCAAAATTCCTGTTTACATTCACGCTTTAATGTGTTAAAATATAGGCAATAAAAGTCCGTTATTCAGTAAAGGAGGGGGCCGCATGGCAAGAAATATGAAAAAGCAGCGCAGCATGGCGCTGTATGAAGCCATTATGAACCTGAAGGATCTGGATGAATGCTGCCGCTTTTTCGATGATCTGTGCACCCCCACCGAGCTGCGCAGCATGGAACAGCGCTACGATGTGGCCGTGTACCTGATGCGGGATCAGGTGTACACCGAAATTTTGGAAAAAACCGGAGCCAGCAGCGCCACCATCAGCCGCGTACGCCGCAACATCCTGGATAACGAGCAGGGCGGCGCCATGCGGGAAATGATCCTGCGCCAGGGACTGGCTTCTCCTGAAAAGGAAACAAAATAATACCGGAAGATGTAAAACGATCAAAACAGCAGGAAATGCAGCGTAATCCCGCCGCTTTTCTGCTGTTTTGGTTTTTATATTGTTAACAGTATTGCTTTCAAGGACAAAATTCAAGCCAAAGTCCGACAAGGGGAACGCTGGGGGCTGCGCGCCCCCAGACCTGCGCCAGGGCCTGAGGCCCTGGACCCACTTCTCGCGAAGTTACA
>JAEEGL015161322.1_pt1 | contig 12227 bp, 7 predicted proteins | sample 9134231 | NCBI WGS metagenome assembly JAEEGL01 (sample SAMN16246548, study PRJNA631951) | gut metagenome | biome: gut microbiome; feature: rumen; material: fiber-attached | host: Bos | place: Iran: Karaj | collected 2018-10
TATCAATTCCTCCGGCAATACCGGCATAGCACCGTTCTGGGTGCATACATAAGCACTTACTGAAACGGCTAACTTATGTGCCTCAGCAACACTCTTGCCACTTAAGATAGCTGCGCAGAAAGAACCCGTAAACGAGTCGCCAGCACCTACGGTATCAGCCACTTCCACAACAGGAGTCTCTTGTACTGACATCTGACCCGGTGTAAACACATAAGAGCCGTTGGTACCACAGGTGAGTACCAGCATATCCAGATTGTATTTACCCAGTATCAACCAGCACTTATTCTCCATGTCAAGACCCGGATAACCGAACATTCTACCGATCAGCACCAATTCCTCGTCATTGATCTTCAGCACATTACAACGCTGCAGTGACTCCATGATAATCTCCTTATTATAGAAATTCTGACGGAGGTTGATGTCAAAGATCTTCATACAGTCGTTCGGGGTATTGTCAAGGAAACGATGGATCGTCTCACGGCTCACCACGTTACGCTGTGCCAAAGAACCGAAGCATACCGCACGACAGTTACGAGCCACTGTCATGATCTCCTCACTCTGAGGGATGTTATCCCATGCCACATTCTCCTTGATATCGTATGAAGGAATACCCTGATCATCCAAGGTTACCTGTACAGTACCTGTTGGATAAGGTACACGTGGCATCAGATAAGACAAACCATGCTCTTTCAGCGACTCTATGGTCTCTTCAGCCAAGCGGTCTTCACCTAAGGCACTCACAGCTAATGTATTCTCCTGTCCGAGGAACTGTCCTGCATGATAAGCGAAGTTAGCAGGTGCACCACCCAGTTTCTTACCTTCGGGCAACACATCCCATAAAGCTTCACCCAATCCTACTACATATCGTTTTGCTTCCATATCTTTATTTTATTATCGTTTAATCCTAGGTATATATGTGAATAGATAAAGAACACCCAATGCCATCACTGCCACAGCACCTGCCTGTCCTACAGCATCGCTGGCAAATCCCATCAAGAGTGGGAAGATGGTACCACCGAACAGACCCATGATCATCAGTCCGCTCACCTCATTCTGTTTCTCTGGAACAGAAAGCAGCGCCTCTGAGAATGCCATGGAGAAGATATTACTGTTACCATAACCCACCAGCGCGATACCCGTGTAAAGCAATGCCTTTGTATCACCGGTGAACAGCAATACCATGGCTGCAGCCATCATCAATACAGAAATGATGAAGAACACCTTAGTCTTGAGGATACGCAGGAAGAAAGAACCTGTCAGTGAGCCTATGGTACGGAAGATGAAATACAGGGAAGTAGCGAAGGCTGCCTCGTTGAGTGTCATGCCGACACGCTCAATCAACAACTTAGGAGCTGTAGTGTTGGTACCCACGTCGATACCCACATGACACATGATACCGAAGAATGAAAGCAGTACGATGGGTTTGCCCAACAGTTTGACACAGTCCATGAACGAAGAAGCTTTTCCACCTTTGATCTCCTCCTGGATAGGAGTAACCCACAACAGCAGAGCTGCTAAAGTACCGACAACGAAATAGATCAAGAACAGCACGCGCCAGTCGAGTCCGAACTCTGGAATCATCTTCGTAGCACCCCACATAGCCAGATAAGGAGCCAGGAAAGAAGCAATAGCCTTGACGAACTGTCCGAAGGTAAGGGTAGATGCCAGGTTCTTGTCACCGATGATCAGCATAGCCAAGGGGTTGATACTTGTCTGCATCAGTGCATTACCGATACCGAGAAGTGAGAATGCGATCAACATCACAGCGAAACTGCTGCCGAAGATAGGTATGATCAGTGAGATGATGGTAACGATCAGAGAGAGTAAGACGGTTTTCTTTCTTCCGATCTTATTCATCAACATTCCTGTCGGGATAGAGAAGATCAGGAACCAGAAGAAGACGAGCGATGGGAAGATATTCGCAACAGAGTCGCTCAATCCGAGGTCTTCTTTCACATAGTTGGATGCAATGCCCACCAGGTCAACAAAGCCCATGGCGAAGAAGCAGAACATCACCGGTACGAGATAAATGCTTTTATTCTGTTTCATATTTTTGAATTATTTAAGTTCATAGATTGTTGCCTTGCCGCCTTTCACCTTCAGTTGGTTATACGGCTCTGTCGGGAATACTAAGTTTGTCATGGCAATCTGTCCTTCTGCATCGAGCACTTCGATAGAGCAACGGTCGATGAAGATTCTCAACTGACGTACATTACCCTTCACGTCGGCTGTTGTCACACAGGGGAAAGACTCGCTGAAATCCACCTTGCCACTCATCATACGGTCGAAAGACATTTTCTTCGTCTTAGCATCATACAGCAGCACCACTTTCTCACCCTTTGCATTGGAGAGAACCAGTTCTGTTGTTCCCTTTACCTCAACCACCACCTCACAGGCTTCTGTCGGGTTCTTTATCTTCTTACCACGCATGGTCAGCAATTCTCTGGATGGGGTTACACCACAGTAAGTCTGTCCTTCATACTCATAAAGATCGAGATCACGGGGAACAGAGTTTCCTGAACGGAACTGACGGGTTGGCACCTGATTGGCATATTGCCAGTTGCTCATCCATGCCAAGGCGATTCTTCTTCCGTCGGGGGCATTGTCGAAGGTCACGGTAGCATAGTGGTCCTTACCCAAATCCATCCAGCGGGTATCCTGATGCTCACAGGTGAAGGTATGTCCGTCGAACTCACCGATAAAATATTGGGTAGCAGAACCACCGAAAGGACCACCGGGGTTGATGTTACAGATAAGCATCCACTTCTGTTTGTCGGTACCACGTACCTGCAACTTCATCAGATCGGGACATTCCCAGACACCCTCATGACAACCATATCCCTTACCGAAACTGCTCTCATATTTCCAGTCTTTCAGATTGGGAGAAGAATAGATACGCATCTCCTGACCGACAGCCAGTACCAGATTCCATTTCTGTATCTCCGGGTTCCAGAATGCTTTCGGGTCACGGAAGTCAGGCTCATTGCTAACTAATATAGGATTGTCAGCCACCTTCTTGAAATGTATACCGTTATCGTTGGAGACAGCCATCGACTGTGTCTGATGCTGACCGGCAGAGGTATAGTATGCCACAACGGCACCCTTGCCGAAGCCTGCAGTATTTTGCTTATCCACCACACATGAACCGCTGAAGATCGTTCCCAGCGCATCAGGTACAATAGCAGTGGGCTGTGCTTCCCAATGCAGCAAGTCCTTACTGGTGGAATGGCCCCATGTCATATTCTCCCACATCGAGCCATACGGGTTCCACTGATAATAGAGATGATAGACACCATCCTTATAAAACATTCCGTTTGGATCATTCATCCATCCATACACAGGTGTATGGTGATAGACGGGGCGGTATTGCTCCCTGTTTGTCGTATCGAAAGTATCCGAGAGACGGATCTCTTTCCAGCACACGAAATTCTTCACAGAACCTGTCTTATGGCGATCCACATGGAAGGTAACGTCGAAGAGTAAGGGTGACTGACGATTAGTATATGCATCCAGATCCACCGGCACATAATAATCAACCTTGTCAACTGCCAGACGCACGTTGAAATCCATCACCGACTGGTTGTTACATATTAATATCACGTGTGCGATTTCTTCTTTCTCCTCAACAGGGATAAGAAGGAATCTGCTTGTCGGAGAAACACGCAGCATGGTGTGTTTGTCACTCAAGTGCTCTGCCTTGATTGTCTGGGCACTTAAACTGCCACAGCCCGCCATAAAAAGGAATGTTAGTAATAAGGATTTAAGCTTCATATTCGATGTTATATTTTTTAATACTACTGCAAATATAAGGTATTTTACGCAAACTATATAGCATTTTTGTTACAATTGCTTTGAATTTTTATTCAACATACCGTCGATGTAACAAATGTTATCCTGAAAACACAAAATCTTACCTCTAAAAACAATTTACCTTAATAAAAAGTCCAGTGTTATCGTTATTTTCTTCTCCTCACCCTTGCATTTTACACGAATAGGATAAGGATAATGATTGACTCCTTTGGGTGTTTTTGAATCAGGCGAGAAGACGATAGGAATATGTTCTTGTAAGTTGTCCGACTCTTTATGGAGAACCACCACGCAAGTAAACAAGTAGACGAGTAAACAAGTAGACGAGTTATTGGTTTATGAATAATTGGTTATTGGTTATTGTTAATTGTTAATTGGTTATTGTTAATTGGTTATTGTTAATTGGGTATTGTTAATTGGGTATTGTTAATTGGGTATTGTTAATTGGTTATTGTTAATTGGGTATTGTTAATTGGTTATTGCCTTCGGCGATTACCGTCCTAAGAGATGTCTGACGGACTGATGCCAAACTCATCCTTGAAGCACTTCGTGAAATAGGAAGGGGCAGAGAAGCCCACCTCGTATGCAACCTCCGATACGGTCTTACCTGACGATGCCAACAACAACTTCGCCTTGTTGAGCCTGCTCAACCGGATAATATCCACCGGTGTATGTCCCGTCAGCATCTTTACCTTACGGTACATCTGCACACGACTCATGCCCATCTCACTGGCAAGCGCCTCCACACCGAAGTCACTGTTGCTCATATTCTCCTGCACCCGTTTACGCAAGACTTCCAGGAATTGTGTATCCTGACTGTCTTCTGCCTCGATCACCGAACGCTCCTCAGGAGTTACCTCAACGATATTCTTGCGAGGTGAAACAACAGACTGATTATCATCTTTCTTCACGGCCGCTGACGGCGTTGCCGGTACTGGAGTCTCCGACATACTGCCGACCACCAGGGCATATGCTTCCCTTTCGAGTTGTTGTTTTCTGCGCAGCATCCTCACGATATACCAGGCGCCTCCTAACACCAACAAGATGATAATACCCATCAACAAAGTGTAAACCTGTTGGTGACGATACTGCGTGAGATACCAGTCAGTCTTGTTGTGCAACACATCCAGTCGCTCTCGCTGCTGACTCATCTCCTCGGCCTGCATCATCGTAACGACGGCATTTCCGGGCGTTACGATGGCCGCCTTCATCTTATTCTCTTTCTCGAAAGGTTTTCCTTCAAGAATATTCATCGCGAGCTGCATCACCAGATCACCCCTCGTCGGGTAGATATAACTGGCATCCAGCACCCCTCTCTGCACATAGTCGATACCGTTGTCCTTGCCCGGCAGCGCATCGATGCCACAGTAGCGTGTATGCTCAGCACCGATCACCTTACGAGCACCCGCCGCCATACGGTCGTTCTGCCCAAACACGAAGTCGATGTTCCGCAGATCCCCTTGGTATTCTTTCACTGCCTGCACCGCGCTCTCCTCCGTCCAGTCACCCTGTAAGGATGCCACCAGTGTGATTCCCGGGTAAGCCTTCAGCGCCTCCGTGAATCCGTTGTGCCGCTCCTGAGCCGGTGAAGAACCTTTCAGTCCTTGTATCTCCAGCACCCTACCCTTTCCGTTCAGTTGCATGGCGATATAGTCACCCATCAACTTACCCATCTCGAAGTTATCCGCACCGATATACGCTGTGAATTTCTCCGATGATGTCTTTCTGTCGAAGACGATAACAGGGATGCCCGAGTCATATGCTTTGTCAATGGCCGGCGTAACGGTGACCATCTGGTTAGGTGCCACGATCAGCAGATCCACCTTGTCTTTGACAAACTGGTTGATCTGCTCCACCTGCAGTTCGTCATTATCATCGGCTGAAGCCAGCTTCAGATCCACGTTGTCATACAGGTAAGTACTCATCTTCAGTTCGTCGTTCAGTTTGTCGCGCCAGATATCCTGTGAGCACTGTGACACAGCAATGCGATATGATTTCTTTCCCTTGCTGCAGGCTACCAAGGAAAGAATAATGGCCAAAAATAAAAAGAAGTATAGTTTACGGTTCATCATTTTCTATGGTTATTTCCATGCAAAATTAATAAAAAAACACCAAAGAAAACAATAAATCACAAAAAAACTTTTTATTTCTTCTCTCCTGTCTTTTTCGACAACGGCTATATTGCCTTCTGCTGTTCGGGTGCTAAAGCAGGAATATGATGGATTTGATAAGACTTTTTACTTAAAAACTTTATTATTCGTCTCATAAGAAGGGGAAAACATTGCATTTTCAACAAAAAAATGTATTTTTGCAAGGTAAAATAATAGAAATGATGAAGTGTATCGCAATCATCATCGGATGGCTCGCCGATAAGATTTGGGGAGATCCTGCATGGCTGCCGCATCCTGTGGTGTACTTCGGCAAAGCCATCGCATGGGGAGAACATTGGTTGAACAAAGGGCATCACCGACGACTGAAAGGGGGCATATTAGCTGTCTCGCTGATTCTGCTTACCTTTCTTATCACGTGGGCGTTGTTGCGGTGGCTACGGCCAGTCACCGTCTGTGGCATCCCCATCAACATCGTTATTGAAGCCATCCTGATCTTCTTCTGTCTGGCGGGCACCACACTCATCAAAGAGGTAAAGGCTGTCTTCAAGGCCCTCGACCGTTCTATAGAAGATGGAAGAAAGCAGGTGGCCCGTATCGTGGGGCGTGACACCTCGGCATTGGATGCACAGGAGATCCGTAAGGCAGCCTTGGAGACGTTGGCAGAAAACCTGAGCGACGGGGTGATAGCCCCGCTCTTCTGGTTGCTTCTGTTGGGTGTTCCGGGGATGATGACCTATAAGATGGTGAACACGTTGGATTCGATGATCGGCTACCGTACGGAGCGCTATCGTCTTTTCGGTACCGTGGCGGCACGCATCGATGATGTGGCTAACTGGCTGCCGGCAAGGATCACCGCCCTGCTGATGGCCATCGCCGGCATCTTTATCCATCCGAAAGACAAGAATCATCGCTCTCTCCCTCAAATGTTGAAGTTTATCTTCCATTACGGTCCGCAGCACGCCAGTCCTAACAGTGGATGGCCGGAGGCTGCCTTGGCGGGCATCCTCAACTGTCGCTTCGGCGGTCCGCATATCTATTTCGGGGAACTGATCGACAAGCCTTATATCGGTGATCACGACAGAGAACTGACATCTGTTGATGCGACAATGGCATGTAACATAAATAAAGGTGTAGAGGTTATGATGTTAGTCATCACCCTATTGGGAGTATATTTATTATAAAAACAGGGGCAGGGTTCCATCCCTGTCCAAAAAAATTAAGACAATGAAACGTATAACTATTCTTTTATTGCAGATCACTGCAATACTTTGTATGAAAGCACAGACACCCTCTGTCAATATCGGAAGAACCATCGACGGAGACTCGGTGATGGCTAACCAAAAGGTTATGCCCTATACTATCTACAAAATCAATGGAGGAAACAGCAACTGTCTCGCCATCCTCATGCAGAAGACCGCTGCGGGTGCTTTCTCCGGCGGTACTACCTGTGTAAGTGCACTCGATAAAGACACGAAGGACATCCTCTGGACAAAGGAGATGAAAGGGGTCATCACCCATGCGGACCCCACCAAACAGGGTATGTTAATCTGTAATGGCAACAAAACGATCCTGCTTGACAATAATGACGGTCATGAGCTTTGGAACATCAAACTCTGTCCTGTCTATATGAACGATTCTCTGGACGTCATCGTAGGGTATAAGAGTAATACGACCTCGGACAGCAACCTGAAGGGTTACCGTCTCAGCACAGGGGAACAGCTGTGGGAGACAAAGGTAAAGCATGCTGTGAGCTGGGGATGGAACGATGTGCAGGAAATGCCCGGCGAACGTATCCTGGTGGTAGCCGACGATATCAACGTGATCCATTTACTGACCGGTACCTGCCACTCGTATGATGCTAAGACAGGCTTCTCTGATGTTAAGACTTCCATTCTCATGGGACTTGCCATGGCTGCCGGAGCCGTGGCGGGTGCAGCTGCCTTCGGTGGGGGAGGATATTACTACATGCCCGTCTATGGACCGAATGTTATCAATGGATTGTCTTCGAACATCCTGCAAATGGACTCCTGCTACTTTATCGCCGACCGTAACGAACTGCGTTGTTTCGACAAAGATATGCAACAGAAATGGACGTACAGTTATCCCACAGAGAAATCATCCGCCTCGTTCCTCTATGGAGAGAACAATACAGTGTACATGCTTAACTTCGGCTATGGCCTGCGTAACGGAAATAACAAAGTTAAGCACAGCAAACCGTTCATCGCCTCATTCAATGCCTTGACAGGCGAGCCGTTCTTCTTCAACACACTGAAGATGAAGAAAGATATCGTGGAGGATGCCTTCATCGCACCGTGGGAATCGTTTATCCTCTTCGATGACGGCATGGCATACCAACGGGACATCAACGACTCCATCATCCATATCACGCCATGGGACACGAAGGAACACGGGGAGTTGGTGGCATGTCTGCACAATACAGCCTATGCGTATAACGACTCCACCCACTGTTTTGACCCCATCTCATACGACGGTCATGACTGTCCGGTCTTTACCTCAAAAGGGAACGTGATGCTAATTGACAAAGACCTGAACATCACAAAAAACTACGACGCCTCCGTACTCTATGGTATCAGATTTACAAAAGATGACTATGCCTGTATCCGCAAGAGAGTGACAAAAGGTCTCTTCCGTTACTGGATTATTCAAGAGTCGGGGTTGCCGATCGTGGAACTAACAAGTATCTTCAACGATATGGAGCTGCTTGACAAGGATGTGTTCTTGGTAGAAGGGAACAACCTGTATTACTTCGAGTTGGTACGTTAGCACATCACGGTTCTGCACTCTATAAAGTACAAACCTTCTCTAAATACGTCGTACATTTAGAGACAGGCATACTGGCATCTGATGGTTAGACTTGTAAATATGGCAGGAATCCCCTTCTATTACTTGTTTGTTGTTTATTGGTTATTGCTTATTGGTTATTGGTTATTGTATGAGACATCTTTTGTTATTTCTTACCTTGTGTATCGCATCATCGGTCTTAGCACAAGACCGCGTTTATGATGCTATCGTTGCAGCAGACGGCAGCGGTGATTTTACAACGGTGCAGGCAGCTATTGATGCCGTGCCCGATGACAATCTCGACCAATACCTTATCTTCATCAAGGCCGGAACATACAAAGAGCATGTCTTCATACCACAGCATAAGAGTCGCCTGAGCCTGATCGGAGAAGGGATGGACAAGGTGTTCATCTCTGACAATAAGTTGAGCGGCGGACCCGGAGCCATCCCCGTTGACCGAGCTGCCACCGTGGTGGTGCATGCCAACGACATCACCTTCCAAGGCATCTCCTTCGTCAACTCCCATGGCATGGAAACGAACAGCGGTCCACAAGCCCTGGCGCTCTATGCCAAAGGTGACCGTATCGCCATCGACCATTGCGCAATGCTCAGTTATCAGGACACCTACCGCACCTCCGAGGCAGACAATGGTCGTAACTATGTGAGCAACAGTCTGATAGCTGGCGGTGTGGATTTTATCTACGGCAACGGCAATGCCTGGTTTGAGCAGTGCACCATCAAGATCACACGGAAGTCAGGCGGATGGATCGTAGCACCCAAGCACCGTCCTGTCACCCGTTGGGGCTATGTGTTCAACCACTGCACACTGACAGCCGACGGTAATCCCAAGGAGACGACAATCTGGCTGGGGCGCCCCTGGCATCATCAGCCGCAGACCGTCTTCCTGCACACCCGTTCGGAGATCACACTGCCTGCAGAGGGATGGTTTTCACACATGGGAGGACTGCCGTCAGTGTTTGCCGAATACAACACGATGGATGCCGACGGGAAGGCCCTCGACCTCTCCAAACGCATCAACCGATACTATCGCATTGACGAGAAGAAAGACACCGTCTGGGGTACTGCCAAGAACGTGCTGACCGCTGCCGAAGTTGCCCGTTATACGGTGGATGCCGTGATGGGCGGTGACGACCATTGGGATCCCGTGAAGATCTTCCTACCCTCCAAGCATCCCATCGGTTATGTGATGGTGCAGGGACAGCGTCTGCCGGTAAACCGACATGGCTGCTTTAAGCGGGAAGATTATTAGTCGGTACTTTTAATCACCTTTTCTGGTACTTTCAATCACCTTTTCTGGTACTTTTGATACCCTTTTCCGCCTGTTTTATTGCCATAATCAATCATTTTAAAGATTAATAATTGGCAATAATATATCAGATGGCATATGACGCTGAAGGCGTCATCGCTCAGTAGCCGCGGGTCGAAGACCTGCGGAAAACAATGCCAGAACGAATTTGCACGCTGAAGGCGTGCCCCATCTGTTATGTTGGACAACCCCTTCAGGGTTGGATCATGGTTACGATAATAGGTCCGCGGGTCGGGACGACCCACGGCTATTGAGCGGTAACCGCGTTGCGGTTATGATGTAGATACCCGTGCCAACTGATATATCGTTGCCTAATAATTAAATCCAGTTCACTCAACATCCGGTTTTTCGCTGGGCAATTTACGAGTTTGAGCTCTTAACCCTAAACGCCCGGTCCTCCACCGGATGGCACTCTGTCGCGCTTCAGATTACGAGTACAAAGATAATACATCCAAATAGGCCGATGGCCTGTTATGGACTGTTTTAGCCTGTTATGGCCTCTTATGGCCTGTTAAATGCAGTTATCTTACATATAAATCAAACCATCAAATTCTGCTTTTCTAGCAATTAAAATGATTGATAGAAAGTCTTTTTATGGTCTTATCACTATGCGAGAGACCATTATTTTTGTGTAAATACCATATTATCAGCAACTTATCTAAAAAGTCTTTTTGGTCTCTCGGTCTCTCGGTCTTTTGTGTGTATAAAACCAAAATCTTTTCACTAACGCGTACCTCTTTAATAATATATATATATAATTATTATTATTTTATTTATTTGTATGACAGTGACAACAAAGACATAGGCGAGAGACCAAGAGACCGAGAGACCGTGAGACCGCAAGCAGATCATTTGTCCTACAAATGTTTCATTAATTCAGATATCTTTACAGAAATAAGGCGAAAATAAACATAACATAATTTTATTATGTTAAAACTTGCTAATTGTAGGAAATTATTTGATTATATTCTTGCAAATAAAGGGTTAAATATTTATCTTTGCAGCAACAATCATAAACAAACAGATTTAATAAAAATTATGAGTAGCAAAAAAGTGAAGGGGTCCGCGTTGTACCTCGAAGACGGTGGTTTGATATTCACCCCGTATTCGCAAAACCCGCAAAATTCCATCTGGAGAAAAGCTGTAATGGTAAACAACGGCAAGTTACGTTGTACCGACAACATTGTGCAAATCAGGCTTACGGCCAAGTTAGATGACAATGTTATAGGCACACTGATGAATGCCTTTTCAACATTAATGGTTAAACTGCCCGAAGTATTATGATCAGCTATTTCAGAAAATTATCATAAAAACTCAACGATTCTGTAGTTTTTTACTATCTTTGTACGACTAATTAATTGAATATAATTTTAAAAATAAAATAAAGATGAAAAAAACAGCAATAATTACCCTGATGCTTTTCATGGCGGCAGTATCGCTGAAAGCACAACTACTTTACAAGATCAGCGGCAACGGACTGACAGCGCCCTCCTACATTGTGGGAACCTATCATCTGGCACCCGCCTCCTTTGCCGACTCAATCCCCGGCATCCGTCAGGCGATGGACAACTGCCAGCAGGTTTATGGCGAAGTGGCAATAGACAAGATGATGAATGCCGACAGTTTGGCGATGATACAGCAGGCTATGCTGCTGCCTGAAGGAATGACGCTCGACAAGTTGCTCACAGCCGACGAGATGGCACGACTGAACACTTTCATGAAAGGAGTGTTGGGCATGGACATGACCAATCCGATGTTAGCTCAGCAAATGGGCAAGATGACGCCGGGAGCCTTGAGCACAGCACTGACGGTAGCCTCCTTCATCAAAAAGAGCAGGAATCTGGATGTGCAGAACCTGATCGACCAGTACTTCCAGAAGGTGGCTTTTGCACAAGGTAAAAGCGTGGGCGGCTTAGAGACCTTAGCCTTTCAGAAAAAGGTGCTCTATGAAGGAAAGTCGCTCGATCGTCAGAAGGAGTTGCTCATGTGTCAGGTGGATCATGCCGACATCTTGGAAGAGATGGTTGATAAAATCACAGAAGCCTACTTCTCCCAAGACCTCAAAGCCATCAAGGCAGCGATGGATATAAAGCTCAACAGCAGTTGTGACTCTTCACCCGAGGAAGAAGCTGCCCTCATAGACAACCGCAATGCGAACTGGTTGACGAAGATGCCTGGCA
>JAEEGL016831351.1_pt1 | contig 12227 bp, 14 predicted proteins | sample 9134231 | NCBI WGS metagenome assembly JAEEGL01 (sample SAMN16246548, study PRJNA631951) | gut metagenome | biome: gut microbiome; feature: rumen; material: fiber-attached | host: Bos | place: Iran: Karaj | collected 2018-10
GCCCATCCGGCGCGTCAAGTGCTTTTCTCCTTGTTATTTCAGGACAGCAGCGCTACAATGGAAGCAGCAGCTCTGTCTGGTTATATAAGGAAGGTTTTCAGCATGAAGGATGAGGAACTGATCTGGGAAGAGATCTCCACCGAGCATCTCGTCCGGGACGAATGGATCGACTTCCGCCGGTCCGCCTACCGTTTCCCGGACGGCACGGTCTGGCAGCCCTATTACAGTTTTACCCGCCGGGATTATGCCGTGGTCGTCGCCTCGGACGAGGAGGGCCGCTACCTCTGCGTCCGCCAGTTCCGCCAGGGCATCCGGCAGGTCACGACAGAGTTTCCCGCCGGCGCGATCGAGCAAAAGGACGGCGAGGATCCGCAGGCCGCCGCGCTCCGCGGCGCCCAACGGGAACTGCGGGAGGAGACCGGTTATGTATCGGACTGCTGGCGCCCGCTGCTGGTGATCCCCTCCAGCGCGACCATCTCCGACAACTACGCTTACCTCTTTGCCGCTGAAAACTGCCGCAAGGTCACCGGCCAGGAGCTGGACGCGATGGAACTGCTCCGCGTGGAAACGCACACCGCCGAAGAGATCGACGCGATGCTTGCCGGCGGGGAATTCCAGCAGTCCGTCCACGCGCTGGCCTGGCTGCTGTCCAAAGAGAAACCCTCAAATTAACTTATTTTTCCATTTTGGAGGAATAGAACGGATCATTCCGCGCTTTCCTCCCTGTTTTTTATTTTCTGGAAAAGTACAATGGTGGACGGAAAATGAACCCGGAAAAGAGGGAAGGAAATGGGAAACAAAGCGATCACAGCCGCCGCCCTGACAAAGTATTACGGCAAGGCCAGGGGGATCGACGGACTGAACCTGGAAGTGGAGACCGGGGACTTCTTCGGTTTCATCGGGCCGAACGGCGCCGGTAAATCCACCACGATCCGGACCCTGCTGGGCCTGATCTCGCCGACCTCCGGCAAGGCGCAGGTCCTCGGCATGGACATTGAAAAGAACAACCGCGCGATCCTGGAGCGGGTCGGCTACCTGCCTTCGGACACCGCCTTCTACAGCGGCATGCGCGTTCGCGAGGTCCTGAAGCTTTCCGCGGACCTGCGGAAGAGGAACTGCGGCAAGGCCGCGGCGGAACTGTGCGACCGGCTGCAGCTCGACCGGGACCGGAAGGTGGAGGACCTCTCCTTCGGCAACCGGAAAAAGGTCGGCATCGTCTGCGCCCTGCAGCACGATCCGGAACTGCTCATCCTGGATGAGCCCACCGGCGGCCTCGATCCCCTGATGCAGCATGAATTCTTCTCCATCCTGCAGGAACGCAACCGCGGCGGCGCCACGGTGTTCCTCTCCAGCCACATCCTGTCCGAGATCCAGCGCCACTGCTCCCGCGCGGCGGTCATCCGCGAAGGCAGGATCATCGCCTGCGACAGCGTGGAAAAACTGGCGGAAAGCAGCGCCCGCCGCGTCACCCTGCGGGGCGGTGTGCGCCGGGAAGACCTGCCGGAATGCAGAAACTGGACGGAGCTGGGCGACACCGTCAGCTTCCTCTGGAGCGGGGAAGTCAACGACCTGATCCGCGCCCTGGCCAAAGCGGACATCCGGGATATGACCATTGCGGAGCCGGACCTGGAAGAGATTGTCCTGCACTTTTATGAGAAAGGCGGTGAGCAGGCATGACCCTGATCCGTCATGAACTGAAACAGGGCTGGAAAGCCCTCCTCATCTGGACGCTCGCCATCGGCGCGTTCATCGTCATCTGCCTGTTCATGTATCCCGAGATGAAGAGCCAGATGGACAGCGTCACCTCCATCTTCTCCTCCATGGGCGCGTTCTCTTCCGCCTTCGGGCTGGATACGCTGGATTTCGGTTCCCTGAAGGGATTCTACGGCATTGAATGCGGCAACATCCTGGGCATCGGCGGCGCGCTGTTCGCGGCGCTGCTCGGTATCGGCGCCCTGGCGAACGAGGAAAAGAACGGCACCGCCGAATTTCTCCTGACCCATCCCAGGTCCCGCGCGGAGATCGTGACCGCCAAGCTCGCCTCGGTCCTGATCCAGGTCACGGCCCTGAACATCGCCGTCTGGCTGATGGCGGTCGGCTCCACCGCGGCCATCGGTGAGGCGGTCCCGTGGAAGGAGTTCACGCTCCTTCATCTCGCCTATTACCTCCTGCAGGTGGAAATCGCCTGCGTGTGCCTGGGCCTCTCCGCCTTCCTGTGGAAGGGCGGCATGGGTATCGGGCTGGGCCTGGCCATCGCCCTGTATTTCATGAACATCATCGCGAACCTGACCAGCAGCGCCGACTTCCTGAAATACATCACCCCCTTCGGCTATGCCGACAGTTCGGAGATCTTCAATAAAGGCGCGCTCGACACCTGCAAGCTGCTCATCGGCCTCGCCCTTGCCGCAGCCGGCGTCGTCCTCGCCTACTGGAAATACAGCAAAAAGGATATCCGGTAAACACACCGGATATCCCCTTTTCGTTTCAGGATTACGTGCCTTCGGAATAGATGTCCTGGTACAGCCCCAGCTGGATCAGCCTGCTCCGGAGGCTTTTCATATCCTCCCATGCTTCTTTTTTCTTTTCCGGATCCCGCAGCAGGGCCGACGGATGATAGGTCGGCATCATCCACACGCCCTTGCGCACGGTCCACTTTCCCCGCTCCCGGGTGATCCGGACCTCCGGGTCCAGGATATTCTTCGCGGCCGTGCTGCCCAGCAGCACAATCACCTTCGGCTTCACCAGGTATGTCTGCATCCGCAGGTGGATCCGGCAGGCCTCCGCCTCCTCCGGCGTGGGCACGCGGTTGTTCGGCGGGCGGCACTTGACGATATTGCAGATATACACCCGTTCCCGCGGCAGCTGTATCGCCTCCAGCATCCGGGTCAGCAGCTGCCCCGCCGCGCCGACAAAGGCGAGCCCTTCCTCATCCTCTGTCTGCCCCGGCCCTTCGCCGATCAGCATCAGCGGCGCGTTCCGGTCGCCCTGTCCGGGCACCTTGTTCCGGATCTGCCGGCAAAGCGGGCAGAGCCTGCACTCCGCCACCTGCCTGTCGAACAGCTCCCAGGTGATCTCCGGCACACGTTTCGCCTTCTTTCTTTTTCCGATATACAGAGTATAGCATGATGCTTCCCCGGTATGCTATACTTTTTCCGACAGAAAAAACAGGAGAACTGACAGATGGCTTCATCACAGCAGCGAATCCTCCACCCGTTCGGCCCGCTCTTCGGCCCGGACAGCCGTGTGCTGATCCTGGGTTCCTTTCCTTCGGTCAAATCCAGGGAGCAGAACTTCTTCTACGGCCATCCCCAGAACCGTTTCTGGAAGGTCGTCGCGGCGCTTTACGGGCAGGAAGTCCCTGCGACCATCCCGGAGAAAAAGGAACTGATCCTTTCCCACGGCCTGGCGCTGTGGGATTCCATTGCCAGCTGCGTCATCACCGGCTCCTCCGACGCCACCATCCGGGAGGTCCGCCCCAACGACCTGCGGATCATCCTGGACGGCGCGCCGATTGAGCGCATTTACTGCAACGGACGGAAATCCCACGAGATGTATACGAAATACATCCTGCCCGTACTCGGGCAGGATGCGGAATGCCTGCCGTCCACCAGCCCCGCCAACGCGCAGTGGTCCCTGGAGAAGCTGGTCGACGCCTGGTCGGTGATTAAAGAAAGGTAAACGCGGACTCCGCGTCAGAAATGGTCTTCCACCAGGACGGGTTTGCGGACAAACACCTTTGCCAGCGCGTCTTCGTTGCCCGCCACGGTCACGTCGGGCCGGTACACGGCCTCGGAAAGGCTCGCGCACCCGGCGGCCATCTGGCCGAACGCCTGGATGGAAACGGTCAGGTCCGGCGCCTTGTTCGTTTTCACAGCGCCGCTTCCGCTGACCTCCCAGGTCCCGTTGTTCTCCGCGATATATTCGTCGCCTTCCACCCGGATGACAAACACGCTGTCGTCCGGTTTTTTGATGATCTCCAGCATCCGCCGCACATTGACCGGGCGGATCATATAGCCCTGCTGCACGGTCTGGCGGATATCGTACGCCCGGGGTGTCCGGATAAAGGAGTACAGGTTCACGCTTGCCGGCAGGAACAGCCTGATCGTGCCGTAATCCGCGGTGAACCGGCCCAGGAAGCCCAGCAGCGCGTTCATTCCCTCCCGGCCGTCCCAGGCAAGGTCCTCCACCGAAAGGATCGCGGCGGGATCGTGCCGGATATCCTGGAAGATCAGGTAGGCCACGGGCTTTCCTTCCTCCCGCAGCAGGTAGCCGAACTTCCGGTCCTTGTAAAATTCACCCTTCAGGTGCTTTTCCAGCATCATTTTGTCGTCCCGGCGGATCGCCAGGTTGTAGCCTTCGGCAAACCGGTTGTACAGCGCGGTATATTCGCCCACCGGATCCTCCGGCTTCCACAGCTCCGCCGTCCCGCCGAACCGGTATCCGCTGATCACCCCCGGTTCAAACTCATACTGGTGCTTCCAGCAGGCCGTCTCATAGCCGAACTTGCGGTAGAAAGCGTGGTTGAACGGATACAGCGTGGAAATGATTTCTCCGTTCCGGAATGCTTCCGGGATCAGCTTTTCAAAGATCGCCCGGACCGCCCCGGTATTCCGGTATTCCGGCAGCGTGGACACGCCGCCGATCCCGCCGTTCACGACCGCCTGCCCGTCCAGGAACGAGTTGAACCGGTGGTTCAGGATCCGCGCCATGATCTTTCCGTCGTCGGAAAACGCGCCCCAGTCCTCAATCTGCAGTTTTTTGCTTTCTTCCTTCACTTTTTCCGGGTCTTCCATGCGCATGTGGAACGCCACATGGGAGATCATATCCGCTTCAAAATGCTCGTTTTCCGTCAGTCTGCGTACTTCCATATTCACACATCCCCAATTGTTTTTATTCTTCATCCGGCCAGTGTTTTTCAATTTCCGGCAGGATCTCCAGGTCCGCCGGCAGCCAGCCGGCGCTGTACAGTTCATCCCGGCCGAGCCACTTCGCGGCCTCATGCTCCAGCATTTTCGGCTCGCCCGCGTCGATCCGGCACCGGAAGCACTGCATGGACAGGTGGAACTCCGGATAATCATATTCCACGTCGCACAGGTGCCCCAGCACCGTGATCCCGACGTCCAGCTCCTCCCGGATTTCCCGCTTCAGCGCCTGCTCCGGCGTCTCCCCCGGCTCGATCTTGCCGCCGGGAAACTCCCAGTAGTCCCGCCAGGCGCCGTAACCCCGCTGTGTTGCGTAGATCTTTCCCCCGTGGAAGATGACCGCCGCCACCACCCGAATCCTTTTCATCCGCACACTCCGCCATTCATTGTCCGGTATATTGTATCACCGAAATCCGCTGTTTCCTGTCAGATGCCCGGGAAGGATATCTGCTCAAACTTTTCCGGAAGCGTGCCCATGTATTCGAAGCATTCTTCCGGCCGGTACATCATCCCGTGTTCGCGGCAGAAGTTCCGGAACAGGTCCGTCAGCCGCGCGCTGTCCGGGCTGGGCACCTCATAGGCGCCGCCGTATGTCCGGATGTATCGTTCCTTCAGTCCGGGGAAATGCCTGTCCAGCGCAGCGTAATAGTATTCCCTGTCGCCCTCCCGGAGCGTCATTCCCATGCCGAAACAGATGATCCCCTTCACCTGCGCCCGCGCGCAGGCTTCCAGGATTGCCCGGATGTTTTCCTCCGTGTCGTTGATGAACGGCAGGACCGGCGACAGCCAGACCACCGTTGGGATCCCCCGCCGGCGCATCTCCTCCAGCACTTCCACCCGCCGCTGCGTGTTGCACACGTTCGGCTCCAGGATCCCGCACAGCCGCTCGTCCCAGGTGGTCAGCGTCATCTGGACTACGCACTTCGCTTTCCGGTTGATCTCCTCCAGCAGGTCAATATCCCGCAGGATCCGGTCGGACTTGGTCTGCACCGCCGCGCCGAACCCGTACCGGCAGATGATCTCCAGGCACTTTCGGGTCAGGCCCAGCTGCTCCTCACAGTGCATATACGGATCGGACATGGAACCCGTTCCGATCACCGCCTTCTGCCGTTTGGATTTCAGCGCCTGCTCCAGCAGCTCCGGCGCGTTCCGTTTCACCTCAATGTCTTCAAAGGCATGGGTAAACTGGTAGCACCTGCTCCGGCTGTCGCAGTAGATGCAGCCATGGGAACAGCCGCGGTAGATGTTCATCCCGTACCGGCCTTTCCCGCCGGTCAGGATCCCCTTTGCGTCCACAAAATGCATATGTCCTGCCGTCCCCCGGTTCCGGTTTTATTCCCTGACCGCGATGGCGGTAAATTCCCCCGGCAGCCTGTCGTTCTCCCAGGCGGGATGCTCGTCAAACTGCTTCAGGGTAAAGCCGCTGCGGATGATCGCGTTGATGATCTCGCTGATCGTGTATTTCCTCAGGCTGCACCTGGGCATCTGTTTCCGGATCTCTTCCTCATAGAAACGGGCGTGCGCCATCTCCCCTTCATAGATCTCCGTGGAGAAATAGCTCATCACCGGCGTTTCCAGCTTCAGGCTGTCGTTGATCTTCGTAAACGGGTGGAAATCGCTGCAGATCATCTTCCCGCCCTTTTTCAGCAGCGCGTACATGATCCGCATGAACTCGTCGATGTCGTGGAAATAGTGCAGGATGCCGCCCTCCATGAACACGACGTCGAAATACCCGCCGTATTTCTCCAGGTCGGCCTCCAGGACGTCGCCCACTTCGTAACAGATATGGACGCCCGCCGCTTCGGCCGTTTCCATGGCGTACCTTCTGTTGTCCTCGGAGATGTCGAACACCGTCACCTCCGCGCCGAGCAGGGCCAGCGGAATAGCTTTCTTCCCGCAGGACCCGCAGATGTTGGCGACCTTCACGCCCCTGTAGCTGTCAAAGTACTTCGCGTACCGCCGCAGCATCTTTTCCGGGTCCGCCATGTCCTGCTTCGCGCGTTCCGCCGGTGTGCCGGCCGTTTTCGTCCAGAAATCATAGGCGCTGTATTCCCAGGCCTTTTTGTTCTGCTCGCTGTAATCCTTCATCTTTCGTTTGCTCCTTCAGTCCGGGCTGATCAGCGTCGCCCGGCAGGGTGCGCCTTCCGCACCGCCGAGGTTCAGCGGCGCCGCGTGCAGGAAATAGACGCCTTCCTCCACATCCGCCAGCCGGATTCCCTCCAGCAGCACGATCTCCGCGCCCAGCATGATCAGGTGCACTTCCATCGGCGCGTTTTCAGGCCCGACCGTCTGGCTTTCATTCCCGAACAGTCTGATCTTCCTGTCCGCGAACACCTTCGCGGCTTCCGCCGTCATGACCGCCCGGCCCTTCACCAGGATCCGCTCCGCGGCCCGGGGGTCGCGTTCCGCCGCCTTCTCCAGGATCCGCTCCGCGTCCGCCGCCAGGATCTCTCCCTCATGCGCGGCCACATACGCGTAGCCGATGAACCGGTCCAGGTCCACCCGGTCAATGCTTTTCCCGCCGTCAAGAAAATGCAGCGGCGCGTCCACGTGGGTGCCGTTGTGGGCGCACATGCTGAAGGCGCTCAGGTTGCAGACCGCGCCTTCGCTGATCTGCATCATGGTCTTTTTCTCCGGTTTCGGATCGCCCGGATAGACCGCGCATCCGAATACCTCCTGGGAAATGTCGTATATCCTCATGGATCATCTTCCCCCCTTGCAGCAGGGCCTTCATTTCAGTCCTTCATACCACCGGACGGCCCGTTCGGTCCACCCGGCAATACAGGTGCCGGTTCCGTCGGCGAAGCCGTGCCCGCCTTCCGGGCCGATCTCCAGCCTGCAGGGGATCTTCAGCTGCTCCAGCTTTTCCGCGAGCAGCTTTGAGTGCCCCAGCAGTTCATCCCCCGCCAGCACAAAGATCGCGCAGGGCGGGAATCCTTCCGCGTGCTCCGGACTGTCATACATGCTTTCCATCGCCTCGGCGAACGGACGGCCGTACAGGCGGATGTCCTCCCGCTCATCCTCTTCCGTATCCTCTTCCGGGTTATAGTCGGCGGCGGCCAGCTTCAGGCTGACAAAAGGATAAACCGGGAACGACGCCTGCGGCTTCGGCAGGCTGAAGGCCGGATATCCCATTTCCGTGTTCCATAGGCAGATCAGCATCCCGCCCGCGGAAAAGCCGCAGGTGATGTACCGGTCCGCCCGCACGTGGAAATGCGCTTCCTTTTCCTGAATCAGCCGCAGCGCCCGGGCCATATCCCCCAGGTCCTTCTCCAGCAGCTTTTCTTCCCCGTCCACCCGGTAGGTCAGGATGAACACGTGGTATCTCTCGCTGTTGAACTGCGCCGCCACCGGCCAGCCCTCCGTCAGGTTCCATACGTTCACAAACCCGCCGCCGGGCACCAGCAGGATGAACGGCCGTTCATCCGCGCCGCGATCGTCCGACGGGAGCCAGACCATGTTGACGTTCCTGCGGGTTTCGTCCTCCGCGCATTCCGCGTCGGTGTACAGCGGATAATACCAGTCCCCGGTGTCCGCCGCGTCGTACAGGCGCCCGATGCCCCTGCCGACGTCGCCGAAAAAGACATATTCGTCCAGCAGCTGCTTCGGCGTCTTGCCCCAGGCCTCTTCCTTACTCAGGTCCCTGTTCCGGATCGCGTCCGGCGCGATCTTCGCGATCCGCGGATCCGAAAGCAGTTCTCCCAGCGTCTTTCTTTCATTGTCCATATCCGTTTCCTCCATATTTACAGCATATCCTGGCATTTCCGGCCGACCCCCGCGGGGAATTCGGTGACAGCGTTGACCTGCCGGGCCTCTTCTTCCGTGGTGCCTGTCTGTTCCCAGTCGATTTCCTTTTCCATCCAGGCGTAGTCGCTGATGCGGATGCTGATCAGCCGGTCCGTTTCCAGGGTCGGGATATATTTGCATTCCCTGATCATATTTTTCTCTTCCTTGATTCTTGATCCGGCAGCCGCTTGATGGGGATATTCTACCATGTACTGCCCGGGATGAGAAGATAAGAATTAATTGGACGCTGCGGGATTCGATACCGTTATCCCGAAAAATACAGGACGAGGTGTTGACATCCGGAATAAAGTTCTTTATATTATAAAGCGAAACGGAACCGTCACCCGGTTCCCAAATCCCGCCCAAAGGAGAAATGAGTATGACACAGCAATTGCCTGCTTCCGAAAACCAAAGTAACGAAGCGAACGTGAAAACAGCCATGGAGGATATTGCGCTCATCAGGCGCATTATCAGCCATGCGGAAATCAATCTGCGCCGTCTCGGCTGGCTCTTTCTGGTATACGGTTCAGCCACACTCGCCTTCCTCTTGTTTGACAACATCCTCACGATTTTTGTCACCCGTACATCCAGCCTTCAAAGCGCAGCCAACCTGTCCATTGCCCTGGCAGTCCTTTCGTATGTCGTCAGCATTGCGCTTTTCATCCTGTTTATGCTCAAGCGCAGGCGCATCAAAACAGCCGAGAATGTTTACACCATGAAGCTGTTTGACCTGTGGGGCGTCATGCTTTTCGCGCCGGTAGCCCTGGAGCTTATCACGCTGTCCCTCAGGCTGGCCGTTCCTTCCTGGAATGCGGCATTGGGGAAAACGATCCTCAGTTATATGCAATTCGGCGCCGTTTGTATCTGTGTTTTCTTTACCGGACATTATATCAGCAGCCGTACCATGAAGATATTTACCGCTGTCCTCTCAGTCCTGTTCCCCGTGCTGTTCCTCCTCCCTGTGCCTGTCTTCGGCAATGTGAACTTCGATCTGCCCATGAAGGCGCTTGAGGTTTTTGCGTATTGCAACGCAAAAACAAACCTGATCTCCCTCTTACTCCCCTTCGTGTATATCGGCATGGGTATCTTTTCCCTGAAAAAGCAGAGAGGGTCTGTTTATGGAGATGAATAATATTCCGGAGATGTTCCAGTCGAAACTTCGCCTGATGATCGTCAGCGGGCTGATCAGGCAGCCCCTTTCGTTCACTGCGCTGAAGCAGCTGACCGGGGCAACCGACGGCAATCTGAGCGTACAGATCAGCAAGCTTACGGATGCGGGTTATATTGTTGTCCGCAAGGAGTTCTCCGGCAAAAAGCCCCTGACCACCTGCGAACTGACGCAGCAAGGCCGGGACAGTTTCAGGCAGTATGTTGAGCTCTTGAACAGCATTCTCACGGGAGAACATCCTTCTCCGTAAACGGTCCGATCTCACCCTTGTCAACCCGGTGGATTGTGCCGATGATATCTGCCTTGCCGTTCCTGATAAAGATGGCGCTTTCGTCCTCCATGGCACAGACAGGCCGTTCCATGGAAACCGCCTTCATGAACCGCAGTCGTTCCGTATCGTCATAGTCGAAATGGCCGATCATGGTAATATCAGCAAAACCCAGTCCTTCGTACGGTTCAGGAGAGTCCCAGTCTGCAGTGATTTTCCCCATGTTCATGGATCCGGCACTGACGCCAAGCACCATCCCCGGGCCGTCCCGGACAATGTCATAGATCCCTTTGTCCCGCATCAGTTGCATCTGCTCGGCGCAGACGCCGCCGCCCATCAGGAAGAAGCAGTCGGCTTCCCGGGCCCATGCCTGCGCGTCCGCGGGATCCGTCCGGTTGTCAACGACGCAGAACCGCTCAAAGCCGATGCCGTACTCCTCAAACATTCCGTGCATCCCGGCGGAATCCTCGTCGTTCTGCCGGTAATCCTCCGGGCAGGCAGTGATAAACACGATCCTGTGCCTTACTGGCAGATCCTTTTCCAGGCGCCGCGCGATTTCATCCGTGAACCGGCGGTCCGGGAATCCGCTGAAAAAAGCGATTGCTTTGTTGCTGTTCATAATCTTTTCCTCCATATCACTCATTCGTCTGTATAGTTTCTGCTTCTGTCCGGTCCAGTTCCCTGTAGGCCGGTTTCCTCAGCCGGGTAAAACTGATCAGCATCCCTGTAATTCCGACAATCAGGAACATCAGGCCGATGCCGGATCCTTTTCCCGTGCCGACCAGCCCGGACAACGCCTGCTTCAACGGGGAATCCGCCAGCATAAAAGGTTCAAACACCGTATCCGCCAGCAGGCCGCCCAGCAGGAGTGCAACAGGAATCGTGAAATTCTGCAGGGTGCTCTTTGCGGAGAATACCCGTCCCTGCATTTCAACCGGTACCCTCTCCCGCATAATGGTATCCATATTTACGTTCATCACGGCTGCCGGCAGATAGCTGCCGAAGGCTGCCGCGCACCAGAGCCACGGCCGGGAAGTCATGCCCTGGATGATGTTGCCGGCAAAGACCAGGCCGGTTGTGATAAAGATCAGCCGGGTCCGCCTCTTCACCGGTTTCATCAGGGTCGCCAGCAGGCTTCCGGCCAGCACGCCCAGGGCTGTAAAGCTCTCCACGGCTCCCAGCACCGCCTGGTTATTGCCCGTCCTGCCCAGGATAAAGGGCGAAAGCATCCCGTCGTTGCCCAGCTTCGCCAGGAAATTGATCACCGCCAGGAACAGGGTGATCCGCAGAATCGCCTTATGCTCCTTCAGAAACCGGATTCCGGCCAGGCACGTTTTTGAAAAGGATTCCCCGTCCGCTTCCTTCCGTTCCGCCTCCGGGATCCGGATCAGGAATAGCAGAATGAGAAATGCGAAGGCGAAAGTCGCCAGGTCGACGGTCAGCACCAGCTCCAGTCCGCCGGATGCCACCAGCAGCGCGCCAAGCGCCGGCGCCAGGATGGACACCGCCGCCCCGCTGAACCCCTGCAGCCCGCTCGCCCGGGCATAGTGTTCCTTCGGAACCAGCATGCTGACAGCGACAAAGGATGCCGGCTCCTGGAAAGCATTCATAAGGCTGAGCAGGAAATTGATGATATACAGGTGCCAGATCTGCAGGATATCTGCTGAATGCAGTACAAACACAGCCAGCGTACCGCAGGCTGCCAGCAGGTCCGCAATCATCATGATCCGTTTTTTGTTTTGCCTGTCCACCATGCTTCCCGCCAGGAAGCGGAAGAAGATTGTCGGCAGAAAAGTGCATACCGTCAGCAGGGTCACGCTGGACGCGGTTCCTTTCCGGCTGTATACCCAGATAATGACCGCATAGTCTGTCATGGCCGTCCCCAGCTGGGATACGGTCTGCGATCCCCAAAGCAAAAGAAAACTGTAAAGTTGTCTGAAAGAATGTTTATTCATGGCTTTGCTCCTTGCATGTATTCATTGAACATGAAGCGCAAAGCCCGGTCGGACGAAAGGGTTCCGGTCGCTCCGTGCAGGCTTCGTCCCGGATCAGGCCTTGCGCGGAGCAGAAACATCTGCGGCTA
>JAEEGL011199727.1_pt1 | contig 12226 bp, 8 predicted proteins | sample 9134231 | NCBI WGS metagenome assembly JAEEGL01 (sample SAMN16246548, study PRJNA631951) | gut metagenome | biome: gut microbiome; feature: rumen; material: fiber-attached | host: Bos | place: Iran: Karaj | collected 2018-10
ACGTTATTGAAGACCATGTTGAGACCGGTACCAACCATGCCCAGTAACTGCATCGTACCTACTACGGAAGCTCTTATCTCCGTAGGAGTCGATTCAGCGGTAATGATGAAGTACAGCATGTCGGATATTGACCACAGGCCGGCAATGGAGAATCCATAGGCAAAGCCTGTAATGTAAGGATTGATGTTATTGGCACAGCCCCAGGCAAAGACGCCTAGGCCAACTGCAGCCCATAAGCCTAAGATCAGAGCAGATTTCTTTCTGCCTAAGGCATCGGTAAGGAATCCGCCAAACAGTGTGAAGATACCGTTGATCAGAGGATAGAACATCAGGATGATGTCAGCGCCCTCAGCAGTGATGACATTTCTGGCAACACCTGATTCAATCATGTTCTGATACTTGCCGGTATAACCGGTAGCGATCGCAAACAGTAAGGCAACAAAGGCAATGGCCGTTGTCTGCTTATGAGTAAAGATGTACTTGAAGGCTCCGCCTACTGACACGTTCTTCTTCTTTTCAGCTTCTTCAGCCTTTTTCTCTGCTTCGGCGGCTGCCCGTCTTTCCTCTTCGGAAGATTTCAGATACCGTAATCTCTTCTGGGTATAAACCGGAGTTTCTCTGACAAAGTAAATGGCGGCAATTCCGATTACAAAAGCCAGAACGATTGGTACAACATAGACAAGTCTCCAGGTTCCCGGATTGTTTCTGTCAACGAACAGCTTGACAAATAATCCCAGTAAGGAAACAGAGATCAGAGCGATACCCTTGGTGATTGAACACAGTTTGGCACGGTGTTCCTTCGGTGCACATTCCATGATGTAGATGACCTGCATGTCGTTAGGTGTAAAGAAGGTCATGATGACAACGCCAACCAGATATAAACCCACATTGCGGGAGATGATGGCTACCAGCATGCCGACACCCATGCCCAGAGTATTGATGATCAGGAAAATGCGGCGTCCGTATTTATCAGCCAGTGACTTGTAGAACGGAGCTACCAGATAGATAAGATAACATCCTGTAGTGACCAGGCCCAGTGTACCTGATGCCTTGTCGAATTCAGGTGTTCCGAATGTGGTGTTGAACAGATCGCAGATCGTGAATGAGTCAACGGCTCCTCTGACGTTGGATGCCAGTTCATCGACGATGTAGACAATTGTCAGTACTACGACCAGGATGGCGAAATAATGCTCGTGACCGTGAAAAATGCTGTCCTTTTCCAGTCGGGCAATTTCCTTTAATTCTTTTTCCTTGTTTGACATATGATTATAATTCTCCTCAGTCCTTCTTTATTATAAAGTTATCAAACTGTTTCCTCAACCCGAAAAAAAACACAAACAATCAAAAACAATAATAAAAAATCATGTCACATGGGCATGATTCAGTTACATTCTCCAGTCAATCGGTTCAGCTCCGTTTTTTACCAGAAACTCATTGGCCTTGGAAAAGTGACGGCAGCCAAAGAACCCTCGATACACACTTAACGGTGAAGGGTGTACGGTTTCCAGGATCAGATGTTTCGGATTGGTTATCAGCTGTTTTTTCTGACGGGCATTATTGCCCCATAAAAGATAAACGACCGGCTGATCCAGGGTATTGATCTTCTCAATGACATTGTTGGTAAAGGTTTCCCAGCCATGTCCGGCATGGGAATTGGCTCTGCCCTTTTCCACCGTCATTACGGAGTTGATAAGCAGGACTCCCTGTCTGGCCCACTTGACCAGATAGCCGTTGTTATAGTTCATCGGAATACCCAGGTCATCCTGGATCTCCTTGTAGATGTTCTGTAATGATGGTGGCAATTGAACACCCGGCTTGACCGCAAAGCACATGCCGCAGGCCTGTCCCGGTTCATGATACGGGTCCTGTCCCAGTATTACGACCTTTACCTTGTCCATGTCCGTAAAGTAAAAGGAAGAAAAGACTTCCTTCTTTGGCGGATAGATGGTCTTGGTCCGGTATTCCCGCTTTAAAAACTCTGAAAGCTCTTTGAAATAAGGCTTCTGAAATTCTTCATTGAGGAACTTGTCCCAGGTAGCGTTAATCATCAATGTTGCTCCCGAGAATGGTTATGGAAACCGGTCTGACACAGACAATGGAGCCAACGATTCCCGGATTGCGCTGACCGTCAAACAGCAGCTTCTGATAACCGTCAAAGCGATAGTCAAAAGTCTTATCTGTCGGATTGATGATGATGGTCAGATCGGTATTGCCGCTGCAGCTGGCGACCTTGTAAATGATAACGCCTCTGACAGCTTCAGTTTCCACGTCTGTTTCGATATGATCCGCATTCTTGTTGATGCGGTATTTTCTTCTGATGTTGATCAGGGTTTTGACATGGGAAATGATGTCTCTGTGCTTTTCTTTGTCTTCTTCCTTCAGCTTATTAACGGAATCCGGCTGGTTATAGGTATTTGACATGCCGTATTTACTGCGGCAGAATTCCTGTCCGCTGTGAATGAACGGTATTCCCTGAGCCAATATCACCATGCCCAGTAACAGCTTCACACGGTCATTGATCCTGTCTTCGTCTTCTTCCCGGCAGCAAACCGCCAGCTTGTCATATACCGTCATGTCATCATGGCATTCCACATAGTTGACTGACTGTTCCGCCCTGCTGTAGGTAGCTCCCTTCATCAGATCACAGGCTTCTTCCGTCAGATTCTTCTTTCCGGTAGCGTAGCCCTTCACAGCGGCATCAAAGGTGCTTCCCTTGATGGTGTCACGGAAGGAATCGTTGAAGAAGGCGATCTGCTTCATCAGGTCACTGTTACTGCTGCAGGCCATCTCCTCTTCCTTCAGAGCCGTATTCATCTTCCAGCCTTCACCATACAGCATGACATCGGACTTGAGTGCTCTTAAGGTCTCATAAGCCTGATTCATGGTTTCGACATCCAGAATGCCCATCAGGTCAAAGCGGAAGCCGTCAACGTCAAACTGGCTGACAAAGTATTTCAGCACGTCAATGATGTACTTCCTGACCATGTATCGGCCGCTGTCAACGTCATTGCCGCAATAGGTACCGTCGCACAGTCTTCCTTCACTGTCATAGCGGAAGTAATAATAAGGAACGGTCTGATTGAAAATGGATGTCTTCAGATAATAAACATGATTGAAGACTACATCCAGATTGATCCTGATGCACTGGCGATGTGCTTCCAGAACCAGATCCCTGAAATCAGCAAGGATCTGCAGCGGTTCACTGACATTGGAAGAATAGCTTCCTTCCAGAGCAAAGTACTGTACCGGGTCATAGCCCCAGTTATAGAACAGTTCCGGATTGTTTTCATCAACACTGCCGAAGTCATTTACCGGCATCAGCTGCAGACTGGTTATGCCCAGATCCTTGAGATAAGGGAGTCTGCTGATCATTCCCCTGAAGGTGCCTTCTTCACTGTAGTCTCTGACGCTGGTCTCATAGATGACCGCATCACTGTAACGCCACAGTTCCGGCAGATGGAGTCTTTCCACTCTGTAGCTTTCAGGATCAACTACCACACTTCGCTCGCTGTTAGCCAGTGAAGCCTTGCCATAAGGGTCATTGACCTGATGCCACTGGCCATTGACTCTGACCAGATAACGGTAAACAGCTCCAATGCATCTTGGAGCTATGGTAAGACGGAATACACCTTTTTCCGTACGGTGCATGTCAACGGTCTTCCGTTTGCCGCCGTACTCTATTTCTATCTTTACTCTGGAAGCTGTTGGCGCCCACAGAGCGAATTTGGTGTACTTGTCTGTCAGGGTCGAACCCAGATCATCACCGTCATAGCCGAACTGCTGATCAAAGCGTTCCGTCTTGACGATGAAACGGTATTGCAGGGCACACTTAAAGGCGTTGGCTACCATTATCTGGTATTCCTTGCCAACGTCTATGTCTCCGCTGTATTTCAGTTTGTAGGAATAGTAGGTAATGTGCTCTTTGGAACTGACCAGATCCAGAGGAAGAGACTGGTTAGTGTCCATGAGGTAGAAGACATTGCTTTTACCTTCACAGAATTTCTTGTCTATAATTACTTCTATTTCCCGGTAGTCATCAAGATACGCTCTGACCAGACTGTCGTCCATTTAGATACCTACCTTGTTAAGATGCCAGATATCTCTGTTGTAATCTTCGATGGTTCTGTCTGAACTGAAGAATCCGCTGCTGGCGATGTTTCGTAAGCAGATCTTGTTCCAGTTTTCCTGGTCCTTGTACATGTTGGAGATCTTTTCCTGAGCCTGGCAGTATGCCTGGTAGTCTTCCAGCAGGAAGTATTCATCGTTATGGTACAGCAGATCGTCGTAGATGGCCTTGAAGTCATCCGGTCCGATGTTCCAGGTTCCGTCAATCAGTGAATCAAGGATCTTTCTGATTTCCGGATTCTGTTCATATAATCTCATTGAACTGTAGCCTCTGACTCTCAGTTCTCTTAATTCTTCTACGGTTCTGCCGAAGATGACAATGTTTTCATCTCCGACACGTTCATATATCTCAACGTTGGCACCGTCCATCGTACCGATGGTGATGGCACCGTTCATCATGAACTTCATGTTGCCGGTACCGCTGGCTTCCTTGCCGGCGGTTGAGATCTGTTCAGATACATCGGCAGCGTTCATCAGTATTTCCGCAATGGATACACAGTAGTTAGGAATGAATACTACCTTGAAGAACTTGTTGACCTGCGGATCTCTGTTGACCACTTCCGCAATGCGGTTGATCAGCTGAATGACCTGCTTGGCATAGACATATGCCGGAGCAGCCTTGGCGGCAAAGAAGAAAGTACGCGGAACCATGGTGAAGTTCGGATCGCTCTTTATCTTGAAGTACAGCCTGATCAGATTCATGCAGTTGAGCATCTGTCTCTTATAGGCATGCAGTCTCTTGGCCTGGACATCAAAGATGGAATTGACATTTACCTCAATGCCCAGCGTATCGTAAACATACTTGGCCAGGATCTTCTTGCGGGCCATCTTGGCTTCGGCAAATCTGACCTGCAGAATCGGATCATCGATGTGAGCCTTCAGCTTTTCCAGTTCATCCAGATTATCGATGAATCCGTCACCGATCGTATCGGTAATGACCTTGGTGAGCTGAGGGTTGGAATATACCAGCCAGCGGCGGTGAGTAACGCCATTGGTCTTGCTGTTGAACTTTTCCGGGAAGATCTGATAGAAGTCTCTCATGACATCGTTCTTCAGGATCTCGGTATGGATTCTGGCAACACCGTTGACAGAGAAGCAGCAGGCTGCTCCCATGTGCGCCATGTGGACCTGATTGTCTCTGATGATGGCGACTCTTTCACACAGGTTGTAGTCATTGGTTCTGTTAATGACTTCGTTTCTGAAGCGGCGGTCAATTTCCTGAATCAGAATGTAGATTCTAGGAAGCAGCTTGACCATGACGCTTACCGGCCATCTTTCCAGAGCTTCATGCATGATGGTGTGGTTGGTATAGGCAACAGTGTGGGTAACAATGTACCAGGCCTGATCCCAGCCGTAGTTGTATTCATCCATCAGGATCCTCATCAGTTCAGGAATGATCATGATCGGGTGAGTGTCATTAAGCTGAATGACGACCTTTTCATGCAGATTGTCCAGAGTATGATAGTGTTCCAGATGTGACTTTATGATTGTCTGCGTACCGGCAGACACGAAGAAATACTCCTGCTTCAGTCTCAGTTCTCTTCCGACCTCAGTACTGTCATCAGGATAAACGTTCTGGCAGATTCTGTTGACGTCATTCAGATATCTGATGAAGTCTCTGCCTACCGGGTTATCTTCGCTGGCTTCCGGCTTCCAGAGTCTCAAGGAGTTAACGACCTTGTTGCCCCTGCCGACAACCGGCATGTCATATGGTACGGCTCTGATGGTTTCAGCGTTAATGTGTCTGACTTCCATCTTGCCTCTTTCGTTCCAGTTGGTCTCGATCTGACCGTAGAACTTGACGTCTACGGCATGCTTAGGCTTTCTGATTTCCCATGGGTTACCGATCTTCAGCCAGATGTCAGGTACTTCGACCTGCTTGTTGTTTTCAATCTTCTGCTTGAACAGACCGTATTCATATCTGATGGTATTGCCGTGTCCGGCATAACCCAGAGTTGCCAGGGAATCAAGGAAGCAGGCAGCCAGTCTTCCCAGACCGCCGTTTCCCAGACCGGCATCGGTTTCCAGATCTTCCAGTTCATTGAGATCTATGTTCAGATCAGCCAGTCCTTCCTTGACGATGTCATAGATACCCATGTTCATCAGGTTATTGGTTAACAGACGGCCGATCAGGAATTCCATTGAGAAATAGAATAACTGCTTATCGCTGTGCTTGGCGATTTCATCCTTGGTGTCCATCCAGTTCATACTGGCATAGTCACGGATCATCTCTCCAAGAGTAAGGAATCTTTCAGTAGGATCCGATGATGCCACGCTTCTCCCGTAAGTGTGGCTGAATCTTTCTGAGAATTCCTGCTTGAATTCTTCTTTGTTAGTAAACATCAAAACCTCCTAGTGCATTTTCCCCTCCAGGATGATGCCGGCAAACGGAGCCAATCTGACGGTCATGTGATATCTGAAACCGTGCTTGGCGCCTTTGACAGCTCTTACCTTGTGGAAGTTGCACATGTTGCATCCGCTGTAAATATCTTTTTCTGAGTTCATTACTTCCGTAAAGAACCCATAAGTCGGTACGCCGATTTCAAACTCTTCATAGCCTACCGGGGCCATGTTGAGAATGACAACATAGCAGTATCCGCCGCCATATCTGATATAGCTGTAGATTCTCTGCTCGCTGTTATCGGCATCAATCCACTGGAATCCATCCCAGCTGTAGTCGTGCTCCCAGAAAGCCGGATGAGCCTTGTAAATGAGATTAAGGTCTCTGGTGAACCTCTTGAATGAGTCATGTGCAGGGTACTGCAGCAGGAACCAGTCAAGCTCCTTCTGTTCGTCGAATTCCCTGAACACGGCAAATTCATTGCCCATGAAGTTCAGTTTCTTTCCCGGGTGCGTATACATATATACCATTAAATTACGGCATTGTGCAAATTTCTGTTCATAATTTCCCCACATTTTGTCAACAATCGTACCTTTTGAGTGTACTACTTCGTCATGGGAGAATGGGAGAATGAATCTCTCAGAGTAGAAATAAGCCATGGAGAAGTTGATCAGATTGTGGTGATAGTGACGGTACTCAGGGTCCATCTTGTAGTACTTCAGAGTATCGTTCATCCAGCCCAGATCCCACTTGTAGTCAAAGCCCAGACCGTTGTTTTCCGTCGGTGCCGTGACCAGAGGATAACTGGTTGAATCTTCCGCAATGATCATCACATTAGGATATTCCTTATGCAGATGGTAGTTGAATCTCTTGATGAAGCTGATGGCTCCCCGGTTTTCACCCTTTGTAGAGTCACCGTTGTGATAGATCAGGTTGCTGACGGCATCAACACGCAGACCGTCACAGTGATACTTATCGATCCATAATGCAGCTGAGCTCATTAGGAAACTGACAACCGTATTCTTGGAGAAATCAAAATACAGGGTATCCCACTGGCTTTCACTCTTGCCAGGATCATTGCTCTCATACACACAGGTTCCGTCAAATCTTATCAGACCGAACTCGTCCTTGACAAAGTGAGCCATGACGATGTCCATGATGACACCGATGCCGTTTCTGTGGCAGGCATCAATGAACATCTGCAGCTGATAACAGTTGCCATAACGGCTGGTAACAGAGAAATAGCCGTACTGCTGATAACCCCAGGACCCGTCAAACGGGTATTCGTTCAGAGGCATCAGTTCAATGTGGGTATATCCCATTTCCTTAACATAAGGAATCAGCTCGTCGATCATTTCATAATAGCTGAACCATCTGCCGGCACCGTGATGCTTGAAACCACCCAGATGTACTTCATAGATGCTCATTGGTCCGTTAATGTCATTGTTTCTGTTCTTGACCCATTCCCGGTCAGTCCACTTATATTCGTCAATGTTGACTACCTTGCAGACCCAGCCAGGACGCATCTCGTTATAAAAGGCATATGGGTCGGTCTTGGTAACAAACTTACCGTCTGCCTGTTCAATGACATATTTATACTGTGCATATTCCGGAAGGTTAGGAACGGTTACTTCCCAGACCTCTTTATTGATTTTCTTTAAAAAAGTTGCATCACTGTTCCAGTTATTGAAATCGCCAACCAGCCTGACGCTGCGGGCGTTTGGTGCATATAAGCGGAAACAGACACCATTCTTGGTGAAGTGAGCGCCAAAAACATTATAGGCGTGTAATGAATATCCGTCATAAAATGACTGCAGTTCTTTGTTATCCATATAGTTCTCTCCCGTTTATCATTATAAACTATTTTGTCCCTTATATAAATAAAAAACAGGGAATGTCTCTGCGAAGAAACATTCCCTTTTCTGTGCTTTTTCTTAATTGTTTTTTCTGACAAATACCGTGCCTTCAGGCGGTAGTTCCGTTGTTATTTCTCCGTCCGCCTTTCCAACCGTGTACCGGTCTTTTTCTTCGTCATAGTTCATGCCGATGATCATGTATGATCCAAACCTCTCAAACTGATAAGGCCAGTTCTTGTCCTCTTCAATGCCGTAATACCACAGGTTCCCCTTCAATCTGGTCTTCCGGCTTCTGAATTCCAGAACGACAAAGTCATCCAGACTGGAATAATAGCGGTTCAGCGTCCAGCTGCCGTCTTGCGAAACATATTCATCAGGTTCAACCTGTTCCACTTCATTTTCCGCTCTGGCCGTGACATTACGGTCAGGTAAACCCCGGTACCCGGTCTGTTCAATGATGTACTGTCCGTCATCCGATAACATGAAGTTGATCATCTGCCTGACGCTTTCCTTATCATTGGAAGCCATATAGGCGCACACCAGATCAACAGTTGCCGGATAGCTGCCGTTCTTGATGTTTTCCATGGTAGGTTCAACACCGTCGACTGACAGTATCTTGACATGGGTCTCCTGATTTAATCCCGTCAGGAAATATCTGAAGGTATAGCCCATGGCACCTCTTTCGTTGTTGTATTCCGCAACCTTGCTTAAAAGGTCACCCATGCCTCCGACATATTCGACTTTCTTAGGTTCCTTGAGACTTACATCTCCCATGAACCATTTCATCATGACCTGTGACCCAGAGTCTTCCGGCCTCTGGAAGGCTATTATCTTCTGGTTCTTGCCGCCGACCTGTTTCCAGTTGGTTATGTCACCATGGTAGATTCCTCTTATCTGTTCACTGGTCAGATTATCAACCGGATTGTCTTCTTCCACAAAGAAGATGAAGGCTTCCTTGCCGACAGGAATGGTCATGATCTGTTCAAGCTGATGCATGGCTTTTTCCTTCTGATTCCGTGAAGGTCTGGCAGCCAGAACAATATCCACGTCTCCTGACACCAGTCGGTCATATCCTTCCACCGTATTGGTAAAGGTGACGATCCTGCCATTGTAAAAATAAGTATTTCTGACAACGTAGTCTACACTCTTGATTCCACCTTTTGAACCCCAGGCCTTTTCCGCTTCATCATGATACTTACCTTCAATGCTGCCGATGTCCTTATAGACAGCCTTTGCCAGGGCGCTGTAAACCGGATAACAGGCTTCAGCTCCATCAAGTACCGGCATGTCTTCTTCATTTTCAATTGTCAGTAATGCCTGGTGATCAAGGGTTACCAGCTTCTGCCCGTCATAGACATGATATCCGGTGAAATCCGTCGTTGAATAGCCATGCATGTAATCAAAGCCATGACCCATGTATTTCTTATGGTCACTGTACATCTTCCAGATTCTGAACCCGCCATACCGGATGGCCAGGGCAAATGCACCTAGTATTATCTTTAAAACCGTATGTTTTTTCTTCATAACATTTTTCCTCAATTACATTATACCTGTATTGATAACGGTAATTCTTAATAATCTTCTAAAAAGAAAAAGCTGTTTTTCAAACAGCTCTATCTTGTACTGTCATTTTTAACCAGTGAAACAGGTATGACGGTCTCAGTTTCAGGTTTACTTCCATCCAGCAGGCATCTTAATGCCTCCAATGCCTTCCGGGCTATCAATGCTCCATTACGGTCAATTGATGTGATTGACGGAGAGGCCATTAATGAATACGGACTGTTGTCAAACGAGATCAGCCTGACGTCTTCAGGAACATAATATCCTAATCTTCCCAGAGCCTTTACGGCACCGAAGGCTGCTCTGTCTGAAGATGTGATGATGCCATCGATCTTTATTCCCTTGCGGAAATATCCCATGACCAGTTCAGCAGTCTCTTCTTCAGAACTCTTTACACCTTTTCTGTTAAGTACGAATGATTCATCATACTGAAGCCCCTTGTTCTCCAGGGCTTTTCTGTATCCTGAAATTCTAGGGTTTTCCTGCTTCTCAGCGATGTATCCAGGCATCAACAGAATGTTCTTACAGCCCTTATGGATAAGATATTCAGTAGCTTCTTCCATCGCTGAGCTGTCGTCATTGCCTACCCACGGTATTTCTCTTGCGGTAACCGGCTTTCTGTCAGCCAGTACCAGCGGATAGTTCTCCTCAATAAGGTCTTCTCCTAATTCCGAAAGTCCTGATACATCGATTACTCCATCACAGAAGGCAGAAAGAGATTTAAGATATTCCTTCTCCTTTTCTGAAGAGTTACTGGAATCGCACAGAAACAGCTGTTCATCTTCCCTTAACTGCTTCTGGACCTGATGCCCCAGAAACGAGAAGAATGAGTTATCAGTAGTCGGTATGATCATGCCTATCTTCTTCATCTTACTCACCTCTTAATTCTCTGATGATTTCCTTATAGGTCTTCCCCTTGCGGAATAAGGCGGAAGAGCCAAGGATGAAGCCGTCAGCTCCCAGATTACTGAGATCTTCGATCACCTGCGGTGTGCAGTGTCCGTCGATCATGATTTTGAAGCCATATTCTTCCTTCAGTTCAACCAGCTGCTTGATCTTCTTCTTGGTAAAGTCAATGAAGGCCTGCCCGGCAAAGCCAGGGTTGACAGTCATGACCATTACATAGTCACACAGATTCAGTATCTCACTGATGCTAGATACGCTTGTATCAGGATTTACCGCGATTCCTGCATAAGCTCCCATTTCCTTGATGTGAGCCAGTGTCTTGACAACATATCTTTCACTTTCAGGGTGAATGTAGATGATGTTTGCTCCGGCCTTGATGAACCAGTCAACCTTATTGGCCGGGTTCTCGATCATCAGATGGCAGTCAACCAGCTTATCGGTATAGCTTCTGATGGTTTCAACGTGCATGACGCCCATGGTAAAGTTTGGTACGAATGTACCGTCCATGATGTCGCAATGGAAGATGTCTACTCCGGCATCATCCAGAGCTCTGACTTCATCTGCCAGATGCCCATAGTTAGCACACATCATTGACGGACATAACAGTCGTTCATTCATAATTATTCCTCCGCAGCCTTTAAGTGCTGTGTTTCTTCAATTTCCCTTATCTGATCAATTCTGATCTGGTGTCTGCCGCCTTCATATCTGGCATTCAGCCATTCATCAACGATCATCTTGGCTGTTTCGATGCCGATCACTCTGGCCCCGAAGGCGATGATGTTGGTGTTGTTATGCTGCTTTGACAGTTTGGCAGTATATGGATCAGAACATACGCAGGCTCTGATGCCATGTACCTTATTGGCTGACAGAGAGATGCCTACACCTGTTCCGCAGATCAGGATACCGCCGTCTACTTCACCGTCAGCTACCATTCTGGCTACCTTATAGCCTGAAACCGGATAGTTGAATCTTTCACTTGAATCCGTTCCGACATTTATTACTTCATATCCCTTTTCTTCGAGATATTCCCTGATTTCCTTTTTCATTTCCACTGCTACGTGGTCATTCCCGATTGCCAGTTTCATGTTCGTCAGTTCCCTTCATGAAATATTCAGTCATTTTATCCCTGCCATAAATACTTCCAATTAAATTATAGCAGTTATAATCCGATAAATGCTCATTTATGCTATCAGCCCTGATTACAACATTGATTATTTCTCTTTGTACTTCCTGTGTTAACCGGACAGAACACAGTTGACAGGATGCAAACTTGATTAAGATCCTTATAATGCTGAAATTATAAATGATATAATCATGCTAAGTTCTGTCAAGTGCTCTTTTGAGAATAATAAGATGATTAATCAGCGCATGATGAAAAAGCGGATTTCATAATCCACTGAAAAGATGGAAGCTGATTATTGAACCTAGCAGGTTAGAC
>JAEEGL011845837.1_pt1 | contig 12226 bp, 11 predicted proteins | sample 9134231 | NCBI WGS metagenome assembly JAEEGL01 (sample SAMN16246548, study PRJNA631951) | gut metagenome | biome: gut microbiome; feature: rumen; material: fiber-attached | host: Bos | place: Iran: Karaj | collected 2018-10
GGGATTTTTATTTTGCGTTCAGGAGATTAAGAAGCGGAGATCAGAGGACCGCTTCCAGCAGCATGACCCAGCCCGGCAAAAGGAACAGCGATACCAGCGTCGAGAAGACTACGCAGTTCGCAGCGAATTCCGCATTGCAGTTATACTGATCCGCAAAGACTGAAGCAGTAGAACCGGCAGGCATAGCCGCAAGAACGACTGCGATCGAAGTGACCAGCGGGTCGACACCCAGCAGAACGCAGGGGATCAGAGTCAGGACCGGAGTCAGCAGCAAACGGACGAAGGAGTACATCAGGTTGTATTTGGTCAGAAGATGCTTGAAACCGCATTGTCCGAGGATCATACCGATGAAGACCATGGCTATCGGGGAAGCGCATCTTCCCAGGCTTGCCAGGACATCATTGATCGGACCGAGCGGCGGATTCGTCAGCATCTTCAGTACACCGAGCATAACAGCGATGAGGCAGGGATTGGTAAAGATCGTTTTGATGATCTGCTTGAAGCTCTTGCCCCCGCTGTAATAACCGGCACCGAAGGAGAAGGCGATCATTCTGGACGGAACCAGGAAGATCTGAGCGATGATCAGGCCCATCGGTCCGTAGACGCCTTCGCTGATCGCGTTGCCAAGGAAACCGGCATTCGAGCAGATCGTGCCGTATTTCATGGTCGCGCGGATATCTTCCGGAATATTGTTCCAGGCAAACAGATTGAAAACGATGCCGCCGATCTCGATCAGCAGGGAGATGATGAAGATCTGGACGAACTGCTTCAGCAGGCTTGCGTTCATCTGCATCTGGAAGGAATTGATGATCGAGCAGGGCAGCAGAACATTCATGATCAGTTTGGAAAGAACGGAGCGGTCGGAAGCTTTCAGGACTTTGAAACGGCATAGAGCATAGCCTACACCCATCTCGGCAAACATCAGAAACTGCAGTGTAAACAGTTTTTCAAGTCCCATGAACGAACCTCCGTAACGGAATCATTCTACCACCGAAAAGGCGGAAGGGTAATGCCAATCGCAAAGAAAGTGAAAACTGTTTTTAAAATGTGCGTTATTGTATAATAAATTTATGAATTCTACGCGAAAGATTACTTACGGCTCAATGCTGCTGGCGATCCTGGGCGCCGTTATGGCTCTGGACCGCTATGTATTTGCGCTGGCAGTGGACGAACTGATCTTCCTGCTGCAGGCCGTGATCATTATTCTGTATGCGTGCAAGTATACCTGGAAAGACGGTGTATACCTGAGTTTTGGCGTTGCCGTGCTGACCTTCCTGTTCGGCGGTCTGATGAGCTATCTGTATTGCCCGCTGGCAATCGTCGGCGGTCTGGTGTACAGTTACGGGGTAATCAAAGACTGGACCCGGACAAAGCTTCTGCTGATCACGATCATTCTTTTCGTGTTCAGCGAATTCATTCTGACGCTGCTGGTGATCCCGCTTTTCGGCCAGTCGGTCGAACAGCTCTATGCGGAGATGGAAGCGATCATGCAGGCCTCTTTTGCGAATCTGCCCCAGGGCTATCTGCCGGCAAACTTCATTCCCGCACTGCTCCCGATCGTTTATTCTCTGTCGATCGTCCTGATGGGCATTATGGAAGCGGTCCTGGTCCATCTGCTTACGGTCATCCTGCTGCGCCGTTTCCGGATCCGCGAGATCCGGACGATGCCGCTGAAAGACATCAGGATCAAGCCGGTCGTCGGCTACCTTTTGATCGCTCCGCTCATCGTGACGATGTTCGTGAACCGCGGCGCCGCGGAAATGAATGCGGTGCAGATCGCCATGACATCGGTCTCTCTGGTTGCGGCGATCAGTCTGTACGTGTTGGGCATTATCTTTATCAGCCTGTACGGACGCTTCGTTCTCGGGAGAAGCCTGGTCTTTGTCGCTGTTCTGCTCAGCCTTTTCATACCGATCTTCATGCTGGTTGTGATCATGATCGGTTTCTTATACGCTTCCGGTCCGTTCCAGAGGCTTCTTGAAAGGAGAATTGGTGAACAATCATGAAAAATGATCGTCGGTTAAAGCTGATCATGGCGATCGGGATCCTTGTCATCGGTCTGGTGATGTTCATCCTGAACTACATTTTTCATCTGGAGTTATGGTTTGCCCTGCTCGTATATCTTCTGATGGTCGCACTGATGGTGGCGGTCGTGCTCTACATCGATACGAGCCGTCAGGAGATGCGTAAGGACATTGAAAACAACCTTGATGAAGGAATGCGGGACACACTGGAAGATGCCGGTGTCGGCATCCTCGTTTATAATGACAACTACGAGATCACCTGGATGTCATCGCTGCTCGTCGAGCGTTCGATGAACCACGTCGGTGAGAAGATCTTCAACTGGCTGCCGGAGATACAGAATCTGATCGACGGAAGCACGGATGAAGAACTCATCATCATCAACGAGGAAAAATACAACGTCACGAAGAAAAAGAACGCGAACGTCCTTTCTTTCCGTGACATTTCCAAAGAATACGACCTCAACAAACTGTACAGTCAGGAAGCGACCGTCCTCGGCATCCTGAACTTCGATAACTATGATGACGTCTCCGAACTGGAAGACGATCTTGCCTACTTCAATACCAATATCCGTCCTCTGGTCTACGAATACTTCAAGGAGCACAATCTTGTCTACAAAACGCTGCGCAACAACCGCGTGATGCTGGTGCTGGACGAGCAGCGCTTTGCCGAGCTCGTCGCGGACCGCTTCTCCATTCTTCAGACCGTAAAGCGCGAAGCCAAAAAGGGCGATACCGAAATGACGCTGTCCATGGCCTTTGCCCGCGGCAGTTCCGATCTGCAGGAGCTTGACCAGATGGCGACTTCCCTGCTGGAGATCGCGCAGACCCGCGGCGGCGACCAGGTCGTTGCCCGCAAGGTCAACGAGGAAGCTGTTTTCTACGGCAGCTCAAGCGATACCAAAGGACGCAGGTCCAACGTCCGCGCACGCGTTATCGCCAACACGCTGAAGAACCTGCTGGAGGAATCCAGCAATGTGATCATCGTCGGCCATAACGAAGCAGACTCCGACTGCATCGGCGCGGCTTTATGCATGTCCCTGATCGCCAGGACCTATGTCGATGACGTTGTGATCATCGCCAGGACCGGCGGCATCGAGCCGACAGTCGCTGCTGTGCTGAAAGACCACCTGAAGGAATTCGAGGAACATCACCGTTTCGTTACCGAGGCGGAGGCGATCAACCGTCTGCGCGACGATACTCTGGTGATCATGGTCGACCACCATATGGCGGCGCAGTCCAACGGCATGATGCTGCTCAAGGAAGCGAAGCGGGTCGTGATCATCGACCATCACCGCCGCCGCGCGGATCTCGATACCAAACCGCTGCTTGCCTATATCGAAGTCGCCGCTTCTTCGGCGTGCGAAGTCTGTGCGGAATTCCTGCCGTATCTGCTGAAGCGGAGCGTACCGAACGCTCTTGAGGCAAATATGATGTATTTCGGTATCCTGATCGATACCCACCGCTTCCGTGTCAGGACCGGCGAGCGCACATTCAATGTAGCGGCCACGCTGCGCCAGTATGGTGCCGATCCGGCGGTAGTCGAGGAATGGAACCGCAAATCCTTTGACACGATGAAGAAGATCACGAAGATCATCGATCAGGCGAAGCTCCTGAACAACAATGTCGTGATCGCGGCAATGAATGATGATGAGATCTATTCACGCACTGTGATCTCACAGGCGTGTGACGATATGCTGGGAACCAGAGAGATCAGCGCCGGCTTTGTTATCGCGCATACTTCGGAAGATGAGATGGCGATCTCAGCCCGCAGCGATGGTACGATCAATGTACAGCTGATCATGGAGAAGATGCATGGCGGCGGTCATCTGACCGGTGCCGGTGTCCAGCGTAAAGAAGGAACGATCGACAGTTTACGGGAAGAACTCGAAGCTGCGGTCAAAAGCTATTTAGCAGAGGAGAGTGACAAAGATGAAAGTTATATTGTTGGCTGACGTTAAAAAAGTCGGCAAGAAAGGCGAACTCATTGAAGTAGCGGACGGTTACGGACGCAACTTCCTGATCCGTCAGGGACTTGCAGTCGCTGCCAGCGCCAAGAGCCTGGACGTCCTGAAAGAGGAAAACGCCAAGGAAGCCGAGAAGCAGGCGGAACTGAAAAAGGAAGCCGAAGCGCTGAAGGCGCAGCTTGAGAAGACGGAGATCGTCTTCAAAGTCAAAGCCAAGGGCGGTAAGGTCTCCAACTCCGTTTCCACGAAGAAGATCGAGGAAGAACTCTCCAAGAGAGGCTTCAAGATCGACAAGCGCAAGATCCTTGATTCCGCTCCTCTGAGCAGCCTCGGCTACAATATCGTCCGGGTGGAACTCTATAAAGACGTGATCGCCTCCTTCAAGGTCAAACTCGAGGAGGAGCTCTGATGGCGACCGAACTGCCTTACAGCATAGAAGCAGAAGAATCCCTGCTCGGCAATATCATGCTGTATGAAGATACGATGCAGCGCGTGCTTGACGGCGGTATCACCGCCAATGATTTTTATCTGGACAAGCACCGCCGTATCTTCAGCGTCATGCGCAGCATGTACGAAGCAAAGGAAAAGATCGACAGCGTTTCTCTTTCCAGCCGTCTGAAAGACTATGACATGCTCGATAAGATCGGCGGCTATGACTATATCCTGCGCCTGAGCAGCGCGACGATCTCCAGTTCGCATACGAAGGAATATATCCGGATCATCCACGACAAATCCCTGCTGCGCCAGGTCATAGAAGCCGGCAGCAAGATCGTCGAGGAAGCCTCCGGCGGCGTCAGCGAGATCGGGGAACTTCTTGACGGTGCGGAAAGAACGTTCCGCAATCTTTCCCGTTCCCGTTCGGTAACGGATTTCGCCAAAGCCGGCGAACTGCTCGATAAGAACCTCGCCAGGATCCATATGATCCAGGACAATAAGGATGCCGTGACCGGTGTCCGATCCTCTTTCAGCGCACTGGATAAGATCACCAACGGTTTTCAGAAGGGCGATCTGATCATCCTGGCTGCCCGTCCGAGTATGGGCAAGACCGCACTGGCGCTGAACTTTGCAAAGAACGCTTCCCAGCTTGCACTCGGCGCGATCGCGATCTTCTCGGTCGAAATGCCGGCGGACCAGCTGACGATGCGTATGCTGTCGTCCGAGAGCCGCGTCGATTCCCAGAAACTCCGTACCGGCCAGCTCAGCGATGAGGACTGGAGCGCGGTCAACCGCGCCGCTCAGAATCTGAAGAGCCGCAAGATCTATATCGACGATACATCCAACATCAAAGTTTCGGACATTTCCGCGAAATGCCGGAAACTCGCGGATGAAAACGAACACGGACTTTCCCTGATCGTCATCGACTATATCCAGCTGATCCAGGGTGATAAGAACAGTGAGAGCCGCCAGCAGGAGATCTCCGAGATCTCGAGAAGCCTGAAGGCGCTTGCCCGTGACCTGGAAGTTCCGGTCATCGCACTGTCACAGCTGTCCCGAAGCGTTGAAAAACGTGAAGAAAAGAAACCGATGCTGTCGGATCTCCGTGAATCCGGCGCCCTTGAGCAGGACGCGGACGTTGTCCTGTTCATCTATCGTGAAAGCTACTACAAACGCGACGAAGAGAATGCAAACGATGAACGTGAAGACGTCGAACTGACGATCGCGAAACACCGTAACGGCCCGACCGGCCTGATCCATCTCGCATTCGACCGGAACATTTCCTCGTTCTACAGCGTCGCGAACAGAGAGGGAGAATGAAAAAGATCATCCTGATCGGAGCATGTCTTGTCCTTTCGATCCTGCTGGCGTATTTTACTCCTTCGCTCAGCAAGGAAAAGCAGCATGTTCCGGAAACAGTACTGGCAAACGAAAAGTCGCTGCTGAAGCAGCGGGTCTTTTCGTACAGCGAAGAGCCGGTAAGCGTATATAAACTGTACGACGGGCAGAATCTCGTTGCGGTCGTCACCGATTACGATGCGCTGCAGGCGCGGATCGCCAGAGAGTACGAGGAACACTACGCCGAGGATTATCCGAACACCTCGCTCGGACTCGGCGGAGAACTTTTCTTCGTCAAGGAAAACGTTTCCTACCGGGTCGAGGATGTAGATGATGCGATCTTCGACTATCTGCTCCAGGACAATCACCTCGGCGTCGCTGTCACGGCGATCGAACTGTCGACAAAATCCGGTACCTATGATGTTATTTACGTCAAGAACATCGAGGACTTTTATACAGCCAGAGACCGTTTCCTGAAAAACTTCATCTCCGAAGAGGCGCTGACGCGTTTCCGCAACCGTCAGCCTGCGGAAGAGCTGACGGACTACGGCACTGTCGAGACCGGCGTCCGTATCCAGGAAACGATCACCACTCAGCAGGCTGTCGCTTCGCGCGACCAGATCTTTAATGACGTGGCTTCGATCTATGAATATCTGTGCTACGGCCGCGATCAGGAACGTGAGTACTATACGATCAAGGAAGGCGACACGCTTGCCGGTGTCGGTTCCTATTATCACGATATGTCTCCGAGCCAGCTCATGCTGATCAACCCCGGTACGATCACCAGCGTGGATCAGATCCTGGAGCCGGGGATCTCCATCAACGTTGCCTATTACACATCTCCGCTGACAGTCGTCGTAACAAAAGAGCGTCTCTCGCAGGAGATCATCTATCCGGATACCCCGGAATATATCGAGGATCCGAATATCTTTGTCGGAACAGAAGAGATCATCACCGATGAGGTGAACGGTCTGAAGAATGTGCTGCGTGAAGAGACCTGGATCAACGGTGTCCTGCAGCCATACGAAGATATCCGCTCATCCGTCGTGACTCTTGAACCGGTCCGGGCTGTGATCCGGGTCGGTACGAAACCGCTGCCGAAGGTCGGCACCGGCCGTTTCATCTGGCCGATCGACAACCCGATCATCACCTGTGCCGTCGGCTGCTACTACGGCCACATGGGAACGGATGTTCAGAATATGTACGACCGTTACGGTCCGGTCTATGCCGCCGATAACGGCACGGTCGTCCAGAAGGGATTCAACGGGATCCAGGGCAACTATCTGGTGATCGACCACAACAACGGTCTTACGACGTATTACGGTCACTTCAATGTTCCGCCGTATGTCGAGATCGGCGATACCGTTCAGCGTGGACAGGTCATCGGTCAGATCGGTATGACCGGTCTGGCAACGGGTCCGCATGTTCATTTTGAGATCCGGGACGGAAGCACCACGAACGCATGCCAGTTCATGGACTGCACCGCGATCCCGTGGGCGTATTAGGAGGAGAAAATGAAGCTTCAGCGTTTATTACTGGTCCTGGTGGCGATCCTCTTTGTCTGGGTACTCGTGCTGACCAGTCAGCTCGGAAAGGAGACGACCGTCAGCGAGGAGACCGTGATCAACAACGTTGTCAACGGTTTCTCGACCGATCTGACAAAAGTTGCGGAAGAACGCGCTCCGGCGATCGCGACCGTTGAAAGCGGCAATTCCCTTTCCACGGCGGTCTTTTACCGTTCTGTCGGCGGCAAGAGCTATTTTCTGACCACCTATCATACGCTCTCCCCGGAGGCGGTCGACCTGCGTCTGGAAAATGGATTTACCGCGGCAGCGACCGTCAGGGGATTTGATATCTATTCCGATGTCTGCCTTCTGGAGACGGAGATCCCGTACGAACTCAGCGAAGTACCGTTCGGTAATGCGGAGCTCCTTCAGAAAGGTGAGTTTCTGCTGACGTTCGGCGCACCAAGAGTCGCGGAATACAGTCCTTCCGTGGCGCTTGCCATGGTCTCGAGCCGTAAAACGACCGTCAACAACATGCTGAACTATCAGGATAACGACTATTCCTACTATCTCGATCTGATCCAGGTCTCCTCCAACCTGACCGGCGGATACTCCGGAGGCCCGGTTTTCAATATGAACGGGGAACTGGTCGGAATGAACTGTTTCTCCCTGCGCGGCAGCGACGGAGTCAGTTTCGCACTGCCGATTAACGAGATCAGCCTTATTGCAGAGAAGTTGCTGACCGGCGAAAACGTGGATAAGACGATGTTCGGGATCCGCGGAAAACCGGTCCGTGACATGCGCAACTACGAAAAAGCCGCCATGGCAATCGAACTGACACAGCTGGAAGGCTATTATATTCAGGATCTGCACGCGGATTCGCTCGGTATCCATGCCGGTCTTCAGCCCGGCGATATCCTTCTGAGCGTGAACGGAGAAAAGATCGTCAGCGAGACCGACCTGCTGAAAGCGCAGTATGAAGATACCGGCGTATATGATCTGCTGGTCAGCCGCAACGGCGTACAGACCGAACTGCATCTCAGTATCGAAAAAGAAAGCGAAGTTCCGGAATGATCCGGGTGCTTTGCGTCGGAAAAGTCAAAGAGGGACCGTTGAAGCTGCTGATCGACGATTATTCCAAGCGGATCGGCGGCTACCATAAATTCAGGATCGACGAAGTCAAAGACGAACCGATCTATCTCAACACATCTGCAGAGGCGATCCTGAACAGAGAGGGGGAACGGCTGCTGCAGAACATCCATGATGATGAGTATGTGATCCTTCTGGACCTGCGGGGAAAGGAATATGATTCCCCGGCTTTTGCTGCGGCAATGGACAAATGGATCTCTGCCAAGGGAAAGCTCTGCTTCGTTATCGGAGGATCCCTGGGACTGAGTGAAGATGTCCGGAAAAGGGCGGATCAGGCGTGGAAACTGTCGGATCTGACCTTCCTTCATCAGATGACGCGGCTGATCGTCACCGAACAGATCTACCGCGCGTTCAAGATCCTTCACAACGAGAATTATCACAAGTAGTGACCTTGAAAAACAAGATAATAAAAGAGTAAAATAATATAGTAAAGGAGGAGACTGCCATGAAAGAACTAAAGACCGTCGTTATCGATTCTGTCGGCCTGCATGCCCGTCCGGCAACGATTTCCGTGAACATTGCGAACCGTTTTAAGTCGCAGGTCAGTATTACCTATGACGACCATACTGTCAACATGAAGTCTATTCTTGGCGTCATGTCCTTGGGAATTCCGAGTCAAGCCGAGATCACGATCACGTGCGAGGGCGAAGACGAGGAACTTGCGATCGAAACAATCAGTAGTATTTTGAAAGAGCAGAACGTGATCGAGTGATCCGAGCTCTTTTTTGTTAGGGAGGAAAAAACAATGAACACACAGGAACGCATCGCTTACTGGCTGAACCATCCGGATCTCGATCCGGCTCTTAGAGAAGAACTGCTGAACCTGACAGATTCGCAGAAGGAAGACGCATTCTATAAGGACGTGAAATTTGAGACCGCAGGCATGCGCGGCCTGATGGGCGTCGGTACGAACAGACTGAACATTCACACTGTACGTAAAGCGACCCAGGGTCTCGCGAACTGGCTCAAGAAAAACGGCAAGGAAGTTCCGACCTGCGTCATCGCATACGATAACCGTTACAATTCCAAGGAATTCGCTTATGACAGTGCCAGGATGCTCGCCAGCAGCGGCGTTAAGACCTATGTATTCGACAGCCTCCGCCCGACTCCGGAACTGAGTTTTGCTGTCCGTTATCTGAAGTGTGACGCCGGTATCATGATCACCGCGAGCCACAACCCAAAAGAATACAACGGCTACAAAGTCTATGACGAGAACGGCTGTCAGCTGATCCCGCCGCTCGCGCAGCAGGTCATCGATGAGATCGATCTTCTCCCGGATATGCTGGCATTAAAGCCGGTCGTTGACATGGATAGCGCGCTAATCACGATCGTTAATACAGAAGTTGACGAAGCATACTACAAGGAAGTCCTCGGCATCACCATGCGTGAAGATCTTAATAAGGATTTCCGCATCGCCTATTCCCCGGAACACGGTGCGTCCTATGTTCCGGTCAAGACCTGTCTGACAAGAGCAGGTTATGACGTCCATGATGTCGAGAGCCAGAAGGATCCGAACCCGGCGTTCGCGAACACCAAGTCTCCGAACCCGGAAGTCGAAGCAGCCTATGAAGGCGTTCTCGCTCTGGCAAAAGAGATCGATGCCGAACTGCTGCTGGTCTGCGACCCGGACGGCGACCGTATGGGCGTCGGCGTCAAGCACAACGGCGAATACATCCTGCTGAACGGCAACCAGACCGGCGCTGTTCTGATGGAATACATCCTGATGACACTGAAGGAGCAGGGCAAGATGCCGCCGCACCCGACAGTTTACAACACGATCGTAACCAGCGACATCGGCAAGGCTGTTGCCGAGAGCTATGGCGCTGAATGCATTCAGACACTGACCGGCTTCAAGTACATCGGCGACCAGGTCAAACGCGCTGAGATCAGCGGCGATCACGACTATGTCTTCGGTTACGAAGAATCCTACGGTTCGCTCGTTAAGCCGTTCGTACGCGATAAGGACGCTACCCAGGCATGCCTGATGCTGGCGGAAGCCTGCGCTTACTACCGTTCCCAGGGCAAGACCCTCTACGATGTCGTATTCGATATCTTCGAGCGCTGCGGTGCCTATGCAGACAAACAGGTCAATATCTCCCTGCCGGGCGCTGACGGCGCAAGAAAGCTGCAGCAGCTCATGGGCGGTCTGAGAGAAACAGAGCTCAAGGAGATCGGCGGCGTTGCGGTTACCCGCAAGGAAGACTACAAGCTCCGCAAAGCATACGACGCAGAAGGTGAACACGATCTGCTCGGCCATGATATTTCCGATGTTCTGAAATACTTCCTGGCTGACGGTTCCTATGTCTGTGTCCGTCCAAGCGGAACAGAGCCGAAATGCAAGATCTATCTCTCCACAAAGGCTGACACCTACGACGAAGCGCTGGCAAAGATCGAGACCTACCGTGAAGCGATCTCGGTCTATCTCCAGTAATGACGTATCGATATACTCACGATCTACCGAAACTCAGAGAGGAAGGCTTGTCCTTCCTTTTGAAATACTGCCGGGAACACGGTGTCCGCCGGCTGCTGGAACTCGGTACTGCCGAAGCGTCCACCTCGATCGCACTGGCGAAGGAGCTTCCGGAACTGCACATCGATACGGTAGAACGGGATCCGCAGATGATCGAAAAAGCGAAAAAGAATATCGCCGAAGCCGGTCTGGAAGACAGGATCCGGCTTTTCGAGGAAGACATCGCGGTTTTCGACGGGGAGGGGAACTATGATCTGATCTTCGTTGACGCCGGAAAAGCGCACAATGATGATTATTTCCGGATGTTCCGTGACCGCCTTACAGAAAATGGAGCCTTCTTTTTCGACAACATGGTGTTCCACAATATGATCTACGACCCGGATGCGATCGAAAACCGATCGACCCGTCAGATGGTCCGGAAAATCGTCCGTTTTCGCAGGGAAATCACTTGTGAAGAAGGTTTCACTACTGCGTTTTATGATAAAATAGGAGACGGTATCCTAATTGTAAGCAGGAGGAACGAATATGAAAGTTAAAAATCTCGTTTTATTCGGATTTGTATTGTCGGCACTGTCCTATCTGAATGATCAGGCAAAGGACGAAGATAACAACGATTTTGACTTCTTAAATAACCTCGAAGACGTTGACCTGGATAAGATCCGCAGAGAATTCGGCGACGGGCTTGAAAATGTCGTCGGTGAATTCGGCGATGTCGTTTCCTCGATCGTCAAGATCGGTTCTGAAGCCTTCGACCGTTATCTGCAGAACTATGACAGCGATGGCGAAGAGACACTGAAAAAGATCAAAGAAGTGATCGAGGACAAGGAAGAGGAAAAGGACGAAGAAGTCCCGGTACGTTCTTTCTTTGAGGAGAAAGAAACAGAACCGGATAACTGGGCTGTCGATCTGGATGCATTCCTGCGCGGCAGCGAAGAGACAGAAAACAATGTCCTGACCGATCTGAATGCGCTGCTCAGCGAACTGGGTGAAGTTCAGGAAGAGATGGACAAGACCGAAGAAGACTACCTCCGCGAGATCGAGAAAGCCGTCGGCACGCAGCAGGCGGAAGAAGGACCTGCTCCGGAAGCTGATGACGAGCCCCTGATGCCGGAGATGTCCGAAGCGGAAAGCGACGAGATCGATGCGCTGTTCTCCGAAATCATTGCCGGCGAAAAAGAAGCCGAAAAGGCGGATGAAGGCATCGAGATCATGGATGGTTTCGACGGTCTTGAAGAAGTAACAGACGCTCCGGAAGACGCGGTCGAAGATCTTGTCTTTGAAGAGCCTGCTGAAGAAACTCCTGCTGAACCTGTCGAAGTCGAAGAACCGGTTCAGGAAGAA
>JAEEGL011938511.1_pt1 | contig 12226 bp, 9 predicted proteins | sample 9134231 | NCBI WGS metagenome assembly JAEEGL01 (sample SAMN16246548, study PRJNA631951) | gut metagenome | biome: gut microbiome; feature: rumen; material: fiber-attached | host: Bos | place: Iran: Karaj | collected 2018-10
ATCTTAGATAAAACTTCAGAAACACGCATTTACTGCGGGTTTCGTGAGAAAATGATATAAGTGGCAAATAGGCCCTGCGACGTAGTCGCTTTGGAATGGCCTATTTGCTGAGTTCTTGGAATCTTTATCCAAGAACTCATAGGATTATATTACAAAGTGATGATATTACGAAAACCGCAATAAAATGCGGTTTTCTGGTTTATGTAGGATGAAATAAAATGGCAAGAAGAGAAGGACTAACAACGCTTTGCTACTTGGAGCGCGGCGACGAATACCTTATGATGCACAGGGTATCCAAGAAAAACGATATCAATAAGGACAAGTGGATAGGAGTAGGCGGACATCTCGAGGACGAAGAGAGTCCTGAAGAGTGTATTAAAAGAGAAGTATTCGAGGAAACAGGATATGACATTTTGCTTGAGGATTTTGCTTTCAGAGCGCTTATCACCTTTGTCTCCGACAGAGGAGACTACGAACTGATGTCGCTCTTTACAGCGAAAAGCCCTGAGGGCGAGCCCAAGGACTGCGATGAGGGCAAGCTTGAATGGGTAAAAAAGAGTGATGTCTACTCGCTCAATCTCTGGCCCGGCGACAGGATATTCTTTAGATTACTGGAAAAGAGACAGAGCTTTTTTTCACTCAAAATGGCTTATGATGTAAATGATCAGCTCAGGCAGGTGATCCTCGATGGAAAAGTTATTGAGGATTACGAAGAGCTGATGAGGTAGTGGAAGAACGTGGATGGTTTGGAACATGTTGCGTTTCCAAACTGTCCACTTTTACTTATGGTTCACCTTATTAATGAGTTTCCCCAGCACATTTTCCTGCACTTTCATGGCACCCTTTGGACAGAATTCCTGGCAGCAGAAGCACTTTATGCATTTGCTCCGGTCTATCTGAGGGATGCTAATTTTTTTGCCTGATAGAGGAACCATTGTGATGGCCTTTGCAGGGCAGGTTTCATAGCATTTCTTGCAGCCGATGCACTCGTCTTTCTTAACATTGGGCCTTGTGCTGAAGGCGAGTTTGACAAGACCGGATTTTACCTTATCCATAAAGCCATCACCTTCGAAGGTTATGCTCTGGTGGTTGGTCGCTCTCTGGAAATCAGGAACGGTGATGTCGGAAAGGGCTATGGAGCCTGCAAGTGAAACTTCTGAGATGTCTTTCGGACCAAGCCCTCGGTTAAAAGCTGCCTGAAGAGTTGGAACGTCAGCAATCTTCATTCCGATGATATCTGCGCAGACCATATCAAGAGCGTAGGGGCGTTTTGATGAAAGGATGGCGCCGATATGTCTCTTTTCACCGGCGGTAGGGCCGTTGCCCTCCATTCCATCGATTGCGTCCACTACATAGAGTGCGGGTTTAAAAAACTCATTGAGATCCACCATTACGTTGGCAAAAGCCATTTCCTCGGGAAAGCGCATATGGTATTCAGGCTTGGTGGCTCCGGGGATAGTGCCAAACATGTTTTTGACAGCGCAGCTCATGCCCATCATGGCGTGTGTCTTTAATTTGGAAAAATTGATGAGAACGTCCACATTGTCGAGCCAGCCGGTATAAATAAAGGTCTTTAAGCTGACACCGTCAAAGGAACCATCCTTTATTGAAAAATCCTCGTTGAGAGAAACGGACAGATTAGCACCGCCTGCTATTATGCCTGATTTAAGCTCGGATTCAAGCTCTTCAACAAGAGTATTAAGTCCGCAGGTCTTATAAACATTCTTAACAAATGCGGGAGTGTAAAGTCCTCCGGGGCTATCGCCTATAACAACGGAAGCACCTTTTTCAAGTAACAGCCTGCAAAGAACTTTCAAAACCGCAGGGTGCGTAGTTGCAGCCTTATCGGGAGCCATCGCCGCAACAAGATTAGTTTTGATTCCAACAGTCATTCCGGGCTTTACAAAAGAAAGCCAATCTATTACTTCTAGTGCCCCGGTCAGAGCAGCCTGAATTTTTGCTTCATCATATGATCCGCATTTTTCTATTGAAACTGTTTCAAACATTTCTTTTTCCTTGATTGTGATATATTATATTTTCGTTACTGTTGTCTTAATGACAAGCAAAACAAGTTTATCATATCGAGAAGTGATTTTATACATAAACATGTCTGCTTAGAGTAATATGAAGACACCTGATAAAAGATTTTGGAGGCAGAATAATGCCATTTACATATGAAGTTGCACAGCACAAAAGAGATAAGCATGAATACATTATGATAACGGGCCATGAAGGAAGCGCCTCAAGGCTGGTTGTTCCTGACATGATCGATGGGATGGCGGTGGAAGCAATCGGTAACCATGCCTTTTCGGGGCGCCAGGATATTGAGGAGGTAGTACTTCCGGAGAGCATCAAGACTCTTTTTGGCTTTGCTTTTCACAACTGCAGAAAACTTCGCAAAATAACACTCTTTGACAGCCTTGATGATTATTATGACGGCGTTTGCAGGCAGTGCGACAATCTGGAAGAAGTGGAGATTACCATAAACAACAGCTGGTATGAGGTTATCAGGAACTTTCTTGCAGACAATGACAAGACCCTGAGATTTAAGGTGCACGCGAGAGATGAAAAGGCGTCTCTTTTAACATTTCCTGAGTACGTCTACGATTTCAACGAGAACACCATGGCGAGGACCATACAGTTTTCCATCGCAGGTTCAGGCTATGCTTTCAGAGAGTGCGTTGACAGAAGGAAGATGGACTTTAGCCAGTATGACAGTCTTTTTGAAAAGGCCATAATTGACGGCTCCAAGATAGCGCAGGACATTGCGATTGGAAGGCTTCTGTATCCGCTTGGGCTTGAGGAGCGCTTTCGCAGCATGTATGAGAAGTACATAAGCGATAATGGCTATAGCGTGCTTGAGAATCTGTTAAAAGAGATTTCGGAGGACAGGTTCTTTTCAGAGGAAAAGCAGGAGTTTTTAAAGGGACTTCTTAGTTACTACTGCACAGGCAAAGCCGGCGCGAATGATTCTCTTTTTGCGACAGAAACCATGGACAGAATAATCAGGCTTTCAACGTCGATGAATATGCCTTCAATCACAGCAATGCTGATGAATGCAGAGGAAACTGTTCCGACTCAAATGGATGATTTTACGTTTGAATTTTAATTATTAAAAAAACATTAAGTGACCTAATAATAGCCGTTGTGTATTATAATTTTGTATAAAGAATGTGATCATGGAGGAAAATGCATGAACGGCGAAGATAAGAAAAAAGAAGAGGCAAAAAAGCAGGAACTTAAGCAGAACGAATTAAGAAATGAAGATCTCGAGAAAGTCAGCGGCGGCTGCGCTGAAGAGGAAAGAGGCGAGAGAGCGAAACCGGGCACGTAATGCTGTAGTTTTTTACTTGATGAGGAATTAGTATGAAACAGACAGGAAACGAGAGATTCATTATTCTTCTTGTGTCACTTACCTGTATTGGTCTTACGGTGGAAAGCATCCTTGTGGGATGGGAATTCTGGGTTCCGCCTTTGATAATCGCAGGCACTATTGGTCTGTGGGTTATGCATATTACTAAAACTCCCGAGTATAATATCAGAAAGGTATTGTACTTTGTCTATGCCATGCTGGCTGTATTTTATCATGGAGTACATGAGACCAGCTTTTTTGATGTTGCCATTATCATCATGCTTGTGCTTGTGACGTTTTCATTCTTTGACAGTGTCATGATGATGAATCTTGTTTTGGCGGAATATGTCATAATTATGGGTATTCAGTTCTACCTGGCAAGAAATGGCAGCAGCGTTGTCTTTGATGAACTCACTATTTCCAGAGTAGTTCTGCATGTCTGTGCAGTAGCTCTTATCTATTTTAACTGTACCAAGTCCATAAATGACCGCGCTGAAAAGGAAAGGTCAGATGCCGAAAAAGATGCGCAAATGGAAGCTGTTGATGCTGACATGGAGGACTTTCTTTCTAATATTTCCCATGAACTTCGAACTCCTGTAAATGTCGTAAACGGCATGTCTGAGATGCTTATAAAAAAAGGCGCGGGGGAAGAGGCTTTTTCAATCAAGAATGCCGGTATCAGGCTGGCATATCAGATCGAAGATATCCAGGATTATACAGAATGTAAAAGAAACAAGATAATACTTGAGGAAGACGACTATATCAGTACGTCTCTTATTAACGACGTTGTCACTGCCTTCAGATTCATAGACAACGACAAAAACCTTGAGCTTATCATCGATATGAATCCCAAGGTGCCGTATAAGATGCGCGGCGATGTCAAAAAGATACATAAGATATTCAGGCACCTCTTGGAAAATGCCATGAAGTTTACCAGAAAAGGTGGCATATACGTGAAGATGTACACCGAGAGTACTGATTATGGCGCGAATCTTTGCATTGAAATGACTGATACCGGCATAGGTATGGATACCAGGTCTATTGCCATGGCTTCTGAAGGTATGTATCAGGCGAATAAAAAGAGAAACCGAAGTTCGGGCGGTATTGGCCTCGGACTTTTCATCGTGTACGGCTTTGCACACAGGATGGGCGGCTTCGTGAAGATCGAAAGTGAAAAAGGAATCGGAACGACAGTCAGGGTTACTATTCCTCAGCAGGTTACAGATATGAGTCCTGCACTTTCTCTGTCCAGAGATTTTCATGGAAATGTCCTGTTCCATGTGCGTGCTGATAAGTATAAGGTGCCGAGGGTACGCGATTTCTACCGCACAATGGCTACTAATCTTGCGACAGGAATCAGAGTTCCTCTTTACCCGACCCAGACAGTAAAAGAGATTGAGCACTTCATGGAAAAAAAGGAAGTCTCAGTCATATTCATGGGCCAGGAAGAGTACGAGGAGAATCCTCTGTTCTTCGACAATCTGAGCAAGGGCAATATAGTTGTTGCAGTATCTGCTGCTCAGGGATTTAAACCTAATCCGGGAAGCGGCGTTCTTGTTATGCCCAAGCCTCTTTATGCTTATCCTGTTATCAAGGTTATCAATGAAGGAAGAAATGCAGGAGACCTCTCTGATTCAGTCCATAGTACACGTCCGGTATTTGAAGGGCTGCGCGCACTTGTTGTTGATGATGAGCCGATGAACCTTATCGTGGCGACAGGTCTTTTTAAAGAATACAAGATGATCATTGATACCGCAGGCAGCGGAAAAGAATCTATTTCCAAATTCAGAAAAAATCACTACGATGTTGTGTTCATGGATCATATGATGCCTGAGATGGATGGTGTCGAGGCAATGAAACTTATCAAGGCTGCAGCGGAGGAAATGGGCAGATCCATAGTGGTCATCGCGCTTACTGCCAATGCAATCTCCGGCGCAAGAGAGATGTTTATCAAAGAGGGCTTTGACGGTTTTATAGCCAAGCCAATAAATATTGCAGACTTTGAGAGAGTTATGCTCAGGGAACTTCCCGAATTTGCTACTGATGAGGGAGGTGACGCACTATGAAGAGATTTCGTCTGATAGATACAATCATAAAGGCGATAAATGACAAGGATAGACCTCTTATAGAAAGAGTATTTCTCGTACTTACGATAATATCCGAGTTTACTGTTAGCATTGCGCTTATTGGAGATATTGTAACCGGAGAGAGCATCTATGAAATCGTTACTCTTGTCGCTACGCTTATCTTTGTTCCGACCCTTGTTTTTACCTGCCTTATAAAAAATAAGTTGCCATTTGCCATCAAAGTGACAGTTGTAGCGCTTGTATTCGTAATCTTGCCGTCTCTGTTCTTCTTTGGTGGTGGAGTCGAAGGCGGCGGTGTGCTATGGGTAATCTTTACTTTCACATATGTTGGCCTTGTACTATCGGGCAGATGGCGAAGCATCATGCTTGTTTTGACCTTTTTTATGGCGCTTGCATGCTTTTTGATAGAGTACAATTATCCTCAGTTTGTGTACCCACATACAAGGAGTGTATTTTATATAGACTCGTTTATATCCCTTATCCTTGTGGGCATAGTCTGCTTTGTAATGACATGGCTTCAGAACCACATGTTTATGGAAGAGAATAAGCGTGCAAAAGATGCTGCGGATAAAGCTGAAGAGCTGACGAGGGCGCAGAACCGCTTTTTCTCAAGCATGAGCCATGAGATCCGCACTCCTATAAATTCGATTCTTGGTCTCAATGAGCTTATCCTTCGCGACCAGAGCGCTTCTGATGATATTGTTCATAATGCATCGGGTATTCAGGGATCAGGAAAAATGCTCCTTGCCCTCATCAACGATATTCTTGACTTTTCCAAGATGGAAGCCGGAAGCATGGACATTGTTCCCGTTGATTACCGCATTGGCAATATGCTCTCAGAGATCGTCAATATGGTATGGCTCCGTGCAACTGACAAGGGGCTTAAGCTCATCGTGACCGTGGACCCGAAGGTTCCCGCAGTTCTCTATGGTGATGAGGTCCGCATAAAGCAGATCATCGTCAATCTTTTAAATAATGCGGTCAAGTACACAGTTGAAGGCTCTGTTGAGCTTCATGTTGAGAGCAATGAAAAAGATGACAAGACAGTAGAACTCTCGATTTCCGTAATTGATACGGGTATTGGTATCAAAAAAGAGGCGTTGCCATTTCTTTTTGATGCCTTCAAGCGAGTTGATGAAGAGAAAAACAGACATATCGAAGGAACCGGCCTTGGACTTAGTATCGTAAAACAGTTGGTTGACTTGATGGGCGGAACCATAACCGTCAACAGTATTTATGGAGAAGGTTCGACATTTACGGTTGTTGTTTTGCAGGGAATTTCTGTTCATGAGCAGATCGGTGAGCTGAATATTCACAGCCAGAGCACAATTCAGCACAAGGCATACGAATGCAGTTTCCGTGCTCCGGAGGCATCAATCCTTATTGTTGATGACAATGAGATGAACCTTGAGGTAGAAAGAAAGCTTCTTTCCGGAACAGAGATGACAATTGACAAGGCTGTAAGTGGAAAAGAAGCTTTGGATATCTGTTTGAAGAACCGCTATGATGTCATTCTTATGGACCATCTTATGCCTGAGATGGACGGAATTGAGTGCCTTGAGAAATTACGGAACCAGATCGGTGGTTTCAACAGAACTACTCCTGTTGTGGTTCTTACTGCAAATGCAGGAAGTGAGAACAGAGAGCTCTATAAGAGAGCCGGCTTTGATGGCTACCTTGTAAAACCTGTTTCGGGTGAAACTCTTGAGAGCGCGCTGATGAAGTATATTTCCTCTGAGAAGCTCTATGTCAATTCCAACAAGCTGATGACAATGAGAGAGGACATCAATACCGCAACCGGGTATTCAGGTAAAGCTTCTATTGTGGTTACTTCGACGAGTATGTGCGACCTTCCTGAGAACCTTCTCAAGAAGCTGTACATACCAATACTGCCTTTCCTTATCAGGACTGAGGAAGGTGAGTTCAAGGATGGCGCGCAGATGGGATCGGATGAGCTTATCCGCTATCTTGAAAGTGGCAGAAAAGTACAATCCTCGCCGCCGGATGAGCTGACCTACATGGATTTCTTTTCAAAAGAGCTTAAACGTGCGCACCATCTGATACATATCGCGATTACCGCCAGTATGAGTGAAGACTATAACAAGGCAAAAGAGGCAGCAAAATCCTTTGACAATGTTACGGTCATCAACTCTGAAAGTGTATCCTCCGCGACAGGTATTTTGGTACTTATTGCGCATAAGCTTGCGATGATAAATGATTCTGTTGAAGATGTTGTTGCTGAACTTGAAGAGGTAAAAAAGAGGCTTAAGTGCAGTTTCATCATTGATACAACAGAATACATGGCTCGAAAGGGGTTCATCAGCGGTCCTGTGGACAGATTTGCAAGAAGCCTTAGCATGCATCCTGCCATTGCAATGAAGAATGACAGATTTGGCATAGGCGGAGTGTGGGTCGGAAATCGCAGGAGAATATATAAGAAATACATTGAAAAGGCATTTCCCGTTGACGTAATACCGGATCCTGAAGTTGTTTTTATCACATATGTTGATGTTCCGATCGACACTCTTTTGTGGATAAGAGAGGAAATAAGCAAGACAGCTTACTTTGAAAATGTTGTGTTCAGGCAGGCTTCCGCGGCTATTTCTTCCAACTGCGGACCGGGTGCTTTTGGAATCCTGTACTTTGTAAAATCCAATAAGTCCTATAACCTGTCATCCTTCTTTGACCAGGAAGAGCTTGGTGATATGGAGAATCAGCAGGATACATACGGCGATCTTACTGATGAAGTGGGAGAGGATAGCGAAGAGAATGAGGTTGTGGCTGATGTGCAGGCTTCAGATGGCCCCGGTGCAGTGATTTCGGCAGCGGGTGGTACAGATACTGTGGTTTCGGCAACAGATGGCTTCGGTACTGCGGTCTCTACAGCAGGAGATTCAGGCGCATCTTCAGAAGCTAAGGCTTGGTATGAGCAGATAGAAGGCATCGATGGCAAGCTGGCGATCACCAACTCCGGCTCCGAGGATGCCTTGAAGGCTGTGCTTAAGATCTTTTACGATTCGATGGATGATAAGGTAAAAGAGATCGAAGGCTTTTATTCTGCGCAGGATTGGAAAAACTATACGATCAAAGTGCATGCGCTAAAGAGTTCATGCAAGCGTATTGGTGCCATGGAGACTGCGGAAAGGGCGCAGCTTCTGGAAAATGCGGGAAAAGAAGATGATGTCGATTACATAAAAGGACACCATTCACCATTTATGGAAGAGTACAAGAACTATAAAACTCTCCTTAGCGGTCTCTTTGGCGATGGTGAAGCTACAGAAGACAGTGACAGTGGCAAGCCTTTGGCAGACCAATACCTCATGGAAAGCATCTATGAAGGAATGCATGATGCGGCAGATGCCATGGATTATGATGCGCTTGAAGGTATCATCAAAGAAATTGAAGGCTATGCTATTCCTGACAGCGACAAAGAGAAGTTCAAAAAACTTTGTGATATGGCGGGACAGTTCAACTATGACGGAATTATCTCGCTGCTTGACGAGAAGGGGTGATGTGTATGGATACCGTGATCCGTATAAATGATGCGGTAAATAGCTTCGCCTGGGGAACCTTTGGGCTCTCGCTCCTTCTTGGAACAGGACTGGTCTGCAGTTTAATATCCAGCTTTTTCCAGATAACTCACCTGGGCTATTGGCTCAAGAATACATTTGGAATAATAAACAAAAGCGGTCGAATCATAAATGATGCAGGTGCATTGTCGCAGAGGAGAGCTTTTTTTACCGCTTTATGTGCTACCGTAGGAACAGGCAATATCGCAGGCGTTTCCACTGCTATATGTCTGGGCGGACCGGGAGCCGTATTCTGGATGTGGATAGCGGCGCTGCTTGGAATGATGGTCAAGTACTGTGAAAATCTTCTCGGAGTGTATTACAGGCGCCGCAATACTGAGGGTGCGTGGTCCGGCGGACCTATGTATTATCTTCAGGACGGCCTTGGCTCGATAAAGCACTGCAAAAAACTTGGAAGAGTGCTTGCTGTGCTGTTTTGCATCTTTACGGTGCTTGCTTCCTTTGGAATAGGAAACATGGCACAGATAAACAAGATCACCATAAATGTGAAGGCTACTTTTTGAGCAGAACTTACTGATAAGGGGGAGTTCAGAGGAATATCCAATGTCGAGTGGGCTATCGGCCTGATCCTCATGGTTCTTGTAGCCGGTATCATTTTGGGCGGTTTCAGGCGTCTTGCAGCAGTTTCTGAGACGCTGGTTCCTGTCATGTGTTTTGCATATGTGGTAGGGTGCCTTCTTGTGATCATCATGAATATTAAGGGGATTCCGGCGGTATTTGCTTCCATTTTCCGCTTTGCACTGGGACCGAAAGCGGTTAAAGGTGGAATCGCAGGATCGGCGGTTCAGATAGCTTTTAACACCATAAAGAACGGGTGCAAGAGAGGCGTCTTTTCCAATGAGGCAGGACTTGGATCTTCTGTAATGGTACACAGTACCAGCTGTGCAAGAGAACCGGTGCAGCAGGGAATGTGGGGAATTGCGGAAGTCTTTGTAGATACGTTGCTGATATGCACAATGACTGCGATTGTTGTACTAAACTCAGGAACCATTGATCTTGAGACCGGACTTGCAGCGCCGGGAGTTAATGATGCAACGCTTGTTGCACAGGCATTTGGCAAATTTCTTGGCAAGCCCGGTGAGTGGTTCGTGGTGTGCGCCATCACTCTTTTTGCATTTACAACGGTTTTGGGATGGTCCTATTACGGGGCCAAAGTAACTGAGTATCTGTTCGGTGTGGGCGTTGCCAAGCTGTACAGGGTTGTCTTTATACTGCTAATCGTCTTCGGCGCGGTCATGGAATCAAACCTTGCATGGGACATCTCAGATACTTTTAACGGACTTATGATGATACCTAATCTTGTAGGAATCCTTGCTTTAACGCCGTGCTCGGTAAAGGTAACAATGAATTATGTTGCCAGAAGAGTAGATGGTAAAGATGTGGAACCAATTTTGTCATATAATAAGGATATACAAAAAGAAGCAATAAAAGCTGTTAAGAAGGGCGCAGTATAAGGATATTGATTTAACCGTGATTTTGGAGGACCAGGATGGATATTACTAACCTGAACATCGTAATGCTAATGTTTCAGCCCAGTGTCGTTGCCAGGGGATTGGAGAAAAAACTGGAGGAACTGAATAACAACGTCACTACGATAATAGGAGATTTTGGGGCCATTAATACCTGTATCGATGGAACAGATCTATTTGTCTTCAATCTGCCCACGACTATAGCGGACGATGCCAAGGAACTGAAAGTTCTGGTACAGGTGGGAGATAAGATCTCTGATAAGGGCAAGAGCATGCTCCTTGTTGGAGAAAAAGAGCTCTGGGAAGAACTGGTAAAGGTCTATAAAGGAATCAGCCAGTACGAGTGGGTGTTCAGACCTGTTAATACGGATGACCTCTGCGAGGCTGCAGAAAAAGCTCTGACCAAGAAAAAGGCGAAAAAAACGGGAGCAGCAACGAGAATTCTTATTGTTGATGACGATCCATCCTATGCTAAGATGGTCCGTGAATGGATAAAAGATAAATACAAAGTCGATATAGTCACAGCCGGCATGCAGGCAATCTCATTTCTCATGAAGCTGCCGCAGGGCGATGGTGTGGACCTTATCCTTTTAGACTATGAGATGCCAATCGTAGACGGCCCGCAGGTATTCCAGATGCTCAGGTCCGAGCCTACAACAGCCGGCATCCCGGTCGTATTCCTGACCGGCGTCGGCACAAGAGAAGGCGTCACAAGAGTAATGTCCCTTCACCCGGACGGCTATATACTTAAATCAACATCAAGGGAAGACCTGATAGAAAGCGTAGAGAAAACGCTGAAGAAGAGTCAGGAAGCGGAAGCGTAGAATGCAAGGCCCGTGGGACGAAATCGTCCCACGGGCTTAGTTTTTGAAGTATGCTTATTCCATCATAACTACTGCGAAGCTCTGTGGCTGCATGACAAGTGTGTTACTCTGAAGCTCGGCATCACCGATACCGTAAACTTTGGAAAGAGACTTGGTCTTGCTGTCATCTTTTTTGATATATGCCTCTTCTGTGAGGGCAGCGCTGGCTTTTTTATCTGAAGGATTAATACCTATCACGAGATTGCCGCGCTTAAATACGAATGGAAATTCATCCTTTTCTGCATAGATAACTTCAAACTTGCCGTCAGCCCAAAGGTCCATGTACTGGTGACGGAGGTTTGTCAGGTCTTTTACCACGTTGTAAAGAGAGTTTGGATCAGCCTTCTGTGCTTCAACTGTAGGAGCGTCGTCGCTGTTGTCCACAGGAAGGTAGAGCTTATCCTCTGAAGCATCTGAGAAGCCGTGATTCTTGGAGCTGTCCCACTGCATCGGAGTTCTGGTACCTGTTCTGGTGTAGCCGCCTTCTTTGGTGGGAACATCCATATATCTCATTCCAATCTCATCGCCGTAGTAGATAAAAGGAACGCCGGGAAGTGTAAGGAACATTGCCCATGCAATCTTGAGCTCATCCATGTCAAGAGTTCTGCGGGCTCTTGGAGTATCGTGGTTACATGTGATAAAGCTGATGTAGCCATCGTTTTTTGTTGCGTCATATTTGGGCAGGTAGTCCATGAGGAAGCGCATGATATCGCCGTTTCCATCTTTTTTGAGGAAACTGCGGTCGCCGCCCTTGGTCTCGTAATCACGAAGCAGAGTGTTGTAACCATTTCCCTGATGATCAAGGTAAAAATCAGCATGGAAGCCGCTCCTTAATGACTGCTGAGGATTACTCCACTCGGAAATG
>JAEEGL012728502.1_pt1 | contig 12226 bp, 9 predicted proteins | sample 9134231 | NCBI WGS metagenome assembly JAEEGL01 (sample SAMN16246548, study PRJNA631951) | gut metagenome | biome: gut microbiome; feature: rumen; material: fiber-attached | host: Bos | place: Iran: Karaj | collected 2018-10
GAGAAGCTTACATGGCTTCGCCAGATTCTTGAATGGCAGCAGGACATGTCAGATAACCAGGAATTCATGAACCTGTTAAAGAGTGACCTTAACCTCTTCTCAGAGGATGTTTACTGCTTCACTCCTAACGGCGAAGTAAAGAACCTCCCGGCAGGCTCAACACCTATTGATTTTGCATATTCAATCCACAGTGCTGTTGGTAATAAGATGATAGGTGCCAAGGTAAATGGTAAGCTTGTGCCTATTGATTATCGCATTCAGAACGGTGATAGAATTGAAATTCTCACCAGCCAGAATTCTAAGGGACCTAGTAGAGACTGGCTCAGTATTGTAGGTAGTACATCCACCAAGAATAAGATCAATCAGTGGTTTAGAAATGAGTTCAAGGAAGAGAATATTTCCAAGGGAAAAGAACTTCTGCTTGAGCATTGTAAATCCAAGGGAATTGATCTTTATAGTGTGATGAAGCCTGAATACCAGGAGCTTATTGTTAGAAAGTACGGATTCCACAGCTGGGATGCTGTACTTGCAGCAGTAGGACATGGCGGCCTTAAAGAAGGTCAGGTTGTTAATAAGATCCTTGAGCTTTATGAGAAGGATCATAAGCAGAATATGACTGATGAAGAGGTGCTTGCTGCAGTTGCAGAGACTGGAGTAACTCCCAGAGTCAGCAGCAGTGGAAGTGCCATTATCGTTAAGGGCATACATGACGTTGCAGTTCGTTTCTCAAAGTGCTGTAATCCTGTTCCCGGTGATCCGATTGTTGGATTTGTTACAAGGGGACGTGGCGTTTCCATTCATAGAAGAGACTGCGTAAACGTTCAGTCCATGCAGAAGGAGGATCGCACAAGGCTTATCGAAGCCAGATGGGAAGCTCGTGCTCCCGGAGAGAAATATGTTGCGACCATCAATATTTTTGCTAACAACAGATCAGGATTATTGGCTGACGTATCAAGAGCTCTCACTGAGAAAAATGTTGATATCATTTCCATGAATACCAGAACCAGTAAGCAGGGACTTGCTACAATGGAGACGGCATTCCAGGTATCAAGCAGAGAAGAACTTGGAGAGATTGTTGATAAGATTAGAAACATTGATAGCGTAATTGATATTGAGAGAACATCAGGTTGAGGAAACTGTGCTTTAAGCAGGGTTCTCTGCCTGATGATTTTTTGAAGAGAGGTAATATGGCAGAAAGAGAAATCGGAAAAGCAGCAGTTGGGTCTATGCTCCTCGGAATGGTGCAGACTAACGGCTATTTTGTCTATAAAGAGGATGGAAGAGATCACAGCAGGGGAGTTCACTATGATGATCCCACTCCCTGCGTTTTCTTTGACCCTGCTGACAGGGGAGAGCTGATCTACGACGAGCTTGCAAATCGCGGTTATAAGGTTGAAGCCATCTATCTGACCCATGCTCATTTTGATCATTTTCTTGGAGTAGATAAGCTGCGCGAGCTTTCTGGTGCGAAGGTATATGTCTGCGAGAAGGACAAGAAGTACTGCGAGGATCCATTCCTTAATCTTTCAGCACAGTTCGTTGGACAGAGCTATACAGTAAAGCCTGATGGATATGTGCATGAGGGTGATGTCTGCGAGGCAGCAGGCTTTAAATTTAAGGTATTTGAGACCCCTGGACATACAGAGGGAAGCTGCTGCTATTATTTTGAGGATGATGGAATTGTCATAAGCGGAGATACCTTGTTTGAAGGCTCTGTAGGAAGAACTGATTTTCCTTTAGGCTCAGCTGCTACGCTTTCAAGATCAATCAGAGAAAAGCTCTTTACTCTGCCTGAGGAAACCATCGTTTATCCTGGACATAATGATATAACCACTATTGGCTATGAGAAGAAGTACAACAGTTTTGTTTAATTTGAGAATTAGAAAGCACTAAGATTTATGATACTTGTTGAAATAAATGAAGATAGATTTAAATACGATATTCACTCACTGGTAAAGGCTTTTTATCCAGCTGAAGATGTTTCTGTTCTGACAAAGGAGGAGCTGGAGGCAAAAAAGGATGTGGTAAGTGAAGACTTAAAGCTTTCCATGCGTCTGGAATATGCAACAAAGGATGGCCTTATCAATATGGAAATCCTACATAATGGTGAGATTGTGCGAACGGTCAGTGCAGAGTGCGACAAAGAGGCAGTAGAAGAAGCTGCTGAAAGTGACAGTGAGGAGAACTCTTCTAAAGAGGTCTCTGAGAGCTCAACAAATGGAAGAGCAAGTTCTCTTTCAACTCCCAAGAATGCTCTTAAGCAGCTTATGTACAGAGAGCTGTGCACTGAGGTTGGACATGAGCTTCCCTGGGGATCACTTACTGGAATAAGACCAACCAGAATACCAATGCAGATGCTCTATGAGAATAAGTCTGAGCTTGAGATCAGAGATTACATGCGAGGAACCTTCTTTGTATCCGAAGAGAAGATTGACCTTGCTTACAATATAGCTGTTCGTGAAAAGAAGATAATGGATGACATCAACTATGATGGCAATTACAGTATCTATCTTGGAATTCCGTTCTGTCCCACAACATGCCTATATTGCTCATTTACATCTTTTCCTATAGCAACCTGGAAAAAGACAGTTGGCACATATCTTAGCTGCCTTGAAAAAGAGATTGATTATGTGGCAGAGGCTTTTAAGGGTAAGAAGGTTAACTCTGTATATATAGGTGGAGGAACGCCTACAACACTTGAGCCTGATGAGATGAGAAGGCTTATTACCTATCTTGGTGATAAGATTGATTTGTCTGGCTGCAGAGAGTTTACTGTTGAATCAGGACGCCCTGATTCCATCACCAGAGATAAGCTTAAAGCCATGAAAGAATGCGGAGTTGACAGAATATCAGTTAATCCGCAGACCATGAGTAATGAAACTCTAAAGAGAATCGGAAGACAGCATACAGTAGAACAGTTTATAGAAGCCTACAATTTCGCCAGAGAAGAGGGCTTTGACAATATCAACATGGATATTATTCTGGGACTTCCCGGAGAAACAGAAGCTGATGTCCGTCACACCATGGAGGAGATTGAAAAGCTCAGACCAAATGACCTTACAGTACACAGCCTTTCCGTAAAGAGGGGATCAAGACTTGCTGAGCACATCAGGACTAATGGATATTTTCTTGAGGGAGATACCGGAAGGATGATGGATATCGCAAGAGAAGGTGCTGCCAGGATGGGGCTTACACCGTACTATATGTACAGGCAGAAGAACATCTCAGGAAACCTTGAAAATACAGGCTATGCTGAGGAAGGAAAAGCTGGTATCTACAACATCCTTATGATGGAAGAGGTGCAGTCTATCGTTGCTCTTGGTGCAGGCACAGTAACCAAGAGAGTGTATGGTGATGGCAGAATCGAAAGATGTGATAATGTAAAGGATGTAAAGCTTTACATCGAGAAAATCGACGAGATGATTGGAAGAAAAAGAGAACTGTTTGGGAATAAATAATACAGTGATTAAGTAAACGGAGGCTGGATGACAGCCTCCGTTTTTCGCGTAAAAAGAGCGTTTTCCATAAATTTTTTAAGATATTTGTTGACAAGGAGATGAAAACATTATATAAATTAAGTGTACTAATTGACATAGTACAGTAAGTATTCATAGTACAGGAGGTAGGAATGCTGATACAAATTGATTTCAGAGATAAGAGACCAATATATGAACAGATATCAGCAAAGCTGGAAGAGCTTATCCTATGCGGTGCCATAGGAGCTGATGAGGCGCTTCCTTCAGTCAGATCTCTTGCTGTAGAGCTTTCAATAAATCCTAATACGATTCAGAAGGCCTACGATAACTTGGAACAGAGGGGATTTTGCTATTCAGTATCTGGAAGAGGTAGATTTGCCACAGGGGTAGCAGAAGTAATGCCGGCAAAGAGAAAAGAGTTTTTTGATGAGCTGGAGGAGCTTTTGCAAAAGGCAGCTACTTTGCAGCTGAAGCAAAAAGAGATAACTGATTACGTGAAGGAAAACTATAACGGCTGAATGCACCTATTTACAACATAATTTGGCTGACGAAGAAAGGTGAACGGAGGAGAAACAAGTCATGATAAAAGCACAGAATTTATCTAAAAGCTTTGATAATATTGTGGCGATAAAAGGACTTGATTTGACTATTGAGGATGGTCAGGTATTTGGACTCATTGGGACAAACGGAGCAGGAAAAAGTACTTTCCTTAGAATGGCAGCCGGTATCCTTAAGCCGGATAAGGGAAGTATAACAATTGATGGAAAAGAGATATTTGAAAATCCTGAGGTAAAGGAAGATTTCTTCTATATCTCAGATGATACAGCCTTTTTCGCGAATACTACTCCTGCAGAAATGGCTACATTTTATCAGAAGATTTATAAGAATTTCAGCATGCAGCGCTTTGATGAGCTCATGGGGAGATTCGAACTGGAGAAAAACAGAAAAATCAGTACCTTCTCAAAGGGTATGAAAAAACAGCTCAGCGTAATTCTTGGTGTCAGTGCTCTGACAAGATATCTGTTTTGCGATGAGACATTTGACGGCCTTGATCCTGTTATGAGACAGGCAGTAAAGAGCCTTTTTGCAGGTGATATGGCTACAAGAAAATTCACTCCCATAATTGCATCTCATAACCTTAGAGAGCTTGAGGATATATGCGATAATGTTGGACTTCTTCATAAGGGAGGAATTATCCTTTCCAAGAATCTGGATGATGCTAAGGCGGATGTACATAAGCTTCAGTGCGTATTCAGGGATGATGAAAGTAAGGATAGTGCTATGAAGCAGCTCTGCGTTATTACTGAGGAGAACAGAGGTAAGCTCTTTACTCTTACAGTGAGAGGAACAGAGGAGGAGATAGAGGAGATTATGAGAGCGGAGAGCCCCATTTACATGGAGATGCTTCCACTGTCATTGGAGGAGATTTTTATTAGTGAAACGGGGGTAAAGGGATATGACATCAAAAAGATTATTTGTTGATTTATGTTCTGAAAATAGAAAAAGAAGGCTTTGGCCGATTGCCCTCACAATCGCAGGGAACTTCTTTGCACAGATAGTATTTGCAATGCTTATATGTAGCTCCTACGAGAGCAGACTGGCATTGCAGCGCACAACGATAGCCGATGTAATAGACGCTTTTTATAAGAACGCGGCTAGCGGAGCTGGCATCACGGTACTTTTAATAGTGATCGGACTTTCATTTATAAATGCTATACAGGGAATGTCATATTTGTTTGATTCAAGGTCAACAGATCTTTATGGATCACTTCCTGTAAAAAGAGAAAAGCTTTTTGACGTAGCTTCACTAAACGGAATAATCATTTTTGTAATTCCTTATGTGATATGCCACTTCTTTGTAATAATGCTTGGAGTTACAAAGGGCTTTGTTCCGGTTTCAACAATACCTGCAATACTGCTTAGCGGAGTTTCAACTCTTATCTGCTATTGCATGTGCTACTTCACATGTACACTGGCGGCTGTACTGACAGGACATGTTGTTATCGCTGCACTTGCTGCAGGAACCTTTGCGGCTATAGGACCTGCAATCTACTTTGCTTTTCACACTTATATGGAGGAGTTCTTCTTTAGCTATTCAAGCTTTGAGCATGATATAGGTGTAGATGGATATCTTTCACCAATCCTTATTATCGTCAGGGTTGTTAATGCCATGAATGAGCTTAGATTTTCAGGGTTTGAAATCATACAGCTTGTACCTGTGTTGGTAGCTCTTGTTTTGACAGTTGTATTGTACTTTGCAACGAGATTTCTGATAAAGAAAAGACCTTCAGAGGCAGCAGGAAAAGCCATCTCATTTAGAAAAACAAAGCCGTTTATAAAGTGTATCATATCAGTTGTGATTTCACTTTATTCAGGCCTTATGTTCTGGGAGCTTTCAAATAAGTTTGTTGGCTTTATATTCGGACTTGTTTGCGGACTTATCATCACACACGCTGTGATTGAGACAATATTTGAATTTGATTTTAAGGCTTGCTTATCAAATATTGATACACTTCTTATTTCCACTGGAATTGTAGCGATTATCGTATCAATCTTTATATTTGATCCTTTCAAGTATGACAGCTGGCTTCCCAGAACTGACAGAGTTGCCAGCGTTGGTGTTTCAAGTACATACGGCGTTGGACATCTTTGGGTAACGGACAAGGAACAGACGACCTTTGATGTATATCCTACTCAGGTATTTGCTGATTCATATCAGTTTAGAAATATGAAAATGACAGATATGGCAAAGGTTGAACCCATTACTATCGATGGTGCAAAGTGGGCTAAAGAAAACAGACTTAAGAGCATTCTCAGGGATAAGGATTACGATGAACTTATTGATGATGAAGCTGAAGAAGAGCAGAAAAGATATACATTTGAAGTCAGATGGGATTTGAAGAGTGGAAAATCCATTTACAGAAGATTTTTCATGAATGTTGCAGACGAGGAAATTGCTGCTGATTATGATGCTATTTATAACAGCGAGGAATTCAAGTATGGAACCTATGGTCTTTTGAACGCATCAGCTAATGATTTCACTTCTGTAAAGTGTACAGATCTGGATGGTGAGCATACTTATCAGCTTTCTGAAGAGCAGAGAAAAGAATTCCTTGAAGCTTATAAAAAGGATATTCTGGCCCAGACTGCTGATGAAATCAGAGGACAGATGCCTACAATGGAACTCCTTTTACACGATGACATCAACAATAAGAGGGGAGAGGACTTTGCAAATCTATTTGTCTATCCTTCCTACAAAAATTTAAATCAGTTCCTTGAGACAAATGGAGTTTCATCTGTATGGAGTAATGGTGGAGATACCATTGATACTCTGGAAGTATGGTTCTATGGTGAGGAGGACTTTAGTTGGGAGACTGCTGACAAAGAGGAGATAAAGACAGTCCTTGAGAATTCAGAACCCGGTGGTTTGTATAATACATTTTATTTGGATGATTCGAATTCATACGGTGCATACTTCTACGCACATGGTCCAGGGAAAACCGGTTATGATCCAATCTATATCAACATCTCTGATGTAGATGAACTTCCTCAGAGCATTAAGGATGTGATGCACGAGGCTTATAAAGAGGAGATGAATGATGAGGCATCCTATAATGTGACTACTGAAGCTGGCTGGGTAAGTCTTGTATCAAATAAATAATTTTCGAATGGACTTTACTATGCCGACGGTGTGGTAAAGTCCATTTTTTACGCTTTTTATTGAGCATTTGCTGATGATTTGGTAAAATAGGTATGTTGCGTCATGCATTTTTAACGAATATGTAACAATTTAAGGCAAAAACGAAGGAAATCAAATCGTGATTTGATAAAATATTTCATTTTTAATCAATAAAATGAGATATTATACACGAAAAAGCATGAAAATTGCATAAAATATCGTTTTATCGTAAATTATTGCTTTTTTATTTACAAAATTACGAAAATATTAAGTTTTTTATAAAATTGTCATAATTTGTTCATAAATTTTTTATAAAGTATTCTAGAGGGAATTATATAAGAGGGGGAACTTGGCTTGTAAAACCTATGTGTTCTGAGGGAGGAAATATGACAGAGAAAAACACTAAGGCTAGAAGACACATACAGCGAGCAGGTTCTGTATTTGATGTTAATTACGATGACAAAACATATAGGAATATAAAGAAGATTCTGGAATGCCACAGAGAGTGCATTTTTGGACCGGATTTCTTCGACTTTTCACTTGCTGGAAAGGTTCCTATGAAGGATATGATACCGTATCTGTACAGATCATTTATCAGTAAAGAAGAAATCAGTGAGATCACTGTCAACAAAATGGTTATGCAGATCTTAAATGATGAGAAGACTGCAGATATTCTTTATGATACGCTCGAACAGATTAAGTCTTTTAGTGCTGAGGAAAAGAAAAAGAGTTCAACAGGTTCTGCAGAAGGAACTTTGTATTATAAGATTTTGAAGAGGCTTTATTTTACAGAGGCTTATCCGGTAGAGACTGATATTTATATCGATCTTAATATTTCACCGAATCAGTATTCCTATCGTAAAGAGGAAGCTACTATGCTTTTCGGTATTTACTTCTGGTCAAGATGCCTTTCGTTCTGGGATACCAGGAAGGAAGATATTGGCCGAATCCAGCTCGAAGAGGGTAGAGACGATTTAAGGCTCAAGGGTTTTGAAGCAGTTTGATTGAGAGAGAGCAATGTGCTCTCTCTTTTTTGTTGAATGGGCCTGGGGGACGGGGGTAGATCCACCAGGTTAACTCTACTTTATATGCAATCAAAAAGAGTTAAGGAATAATCCTTAACTCTTTTTGCGTTCTATATATAGAACAATCTCCCCAAACGACTTCCTCCATACACGGTTCCCTCTATGTATAATCTCCCCTGAATACATAGTTCCCTCTATGTTTCATATATGCAGGATATCAGGAGCTAAACACTTACGGAGGTGTCTTCCTCCTGACAAATAAGACTATACCTTATTTTGCGTATCCTTGCATGGCATGAATTGTGAATTATTTATCACGAGGTTTCACACGGATTTGCCGCACACTTTCCCTGACTTTTCCCTAGAATTTCCCTAAATTAAAATTCTGATAAGAGATTCTATGCAAGGCCAAAAAAAGACTGATGAGACAAGTGCTCATCAGCCTATATTTTTATTACTTTCCTTCCAAATCAGCAACCCTTACTGGCTCACCGTTAAGAAGAATATATCCAGGCGGAAGCTTTGATACGTCCATCATGGCAGTGTAGTGACTTTTTTCATGCTTGTGAGGCATTGAACCAGAATCATTTCGCCAGGACTTTCTGTTGAAGGTATCATATACACCGGATTCTCTATGCTTATGAGGCATAGAAGAAGCCTCCCTCCGAGAACTCTCCATAGCAGAAGATCCTGTAATCTTTTTCCTAAACCTTCCACCAATTACGACTAAAATACCTATCCATATAACTAACGAAATTAAATCTTCCATAACCCCCACCTATCCTTTATATGCTCATCTAACCACTATTCTAGCATTGATAACTAAATTCATAAATACATTTTCCAAGCGACCTATTAATTCTATGGTAGAATATTGAGTAATGGGGGATATGATATGGCTAATGTGATTAATTATTTGAAGTGGAGGGGAGATTTAAGCTTTGCAGAATCTCCGTTTAATGAAGTAGATAATCTCATATTGTCTTTGGTGGTCTATTCTGACCTTAAGGGAATCGTCCCAGGCACTGATAGCGATAGGAGAATAACAGTCAGGGAAGCAGCCGAAAAATTCTTTGAAGACAATGATCCCAAAATGATGGGGAAATATGAATATGACTGGGTTTTATATTACATGGCAAAAGGCAAAAGATTTGCAGATGTAAAACTCTCAGATTTTCTTGACCTTAATGATTTGACCCAGAATATGCTGATAACAGCTATGACTATTCATCTTCCAAACGGCATAAAATTTGTATCCTACAGAGGAACAGGCTATGACATTGATGACTGGCGTATGGATTTCATGATCAGCTTTGAGGAGATTCCTGCGCAGAAGGAGGCTGCCCTGTACCTTCAGAAGGTTATGCAGAAATATTCAGGTAGTTTCCTTGTGGGAGGTCATTCAAAGGGTGGAAACCTGGCGTTATATGCCTCAATGAATGCCCCTGAGACACTGATGCTTAGAATAAAACAGATATACAGTAATGACGGTCCTGGAATATGCTCTGAGCTTTTGGATGAATACAAGTTTGAAGCTGTAAAAGGCAGATTAACCCATATAGTGCCTACTTTCTGTGTGGTGGGAATGCTGTTTGAGCCTAATGTAAGACATGAGATAGTGGATTCAGAGGCCAGCGGAATTGCTCAGCATGGCGGAATGACCTGGAGAGTTGAGGGTAATCGCTTTGTGAGACGAAAGCATCTGAATGAAAATAGTGTTATTTATAACAGCATTATTGATGACTGGATAGAGTCGAATACTATGGAGCAGCGTGAAATATTTACAAAGGATTTGTTTGATTCCTTAAAGGCTGGCGGAGCTGAAAAGGTCCAGGATATTCAGGATGGCGGAATGCATGGCTTTGGAACAATCCTTTTATCAGCTGCCAATTCTGAGAGTAAGACCAAGATTGTTTTTGGCAAATTTATGAGCACAGCCTGGCATAAGTTTTCGAAGATTAATTTTATAGATACTTTAAAAAGTCAGCAGGGACTTGTTAGCCTTAGTTTGATTTTGTTAGGCCTTGTATTCTTTGCAATTCCTGACAGGGCATATGCAATGCTTGGAGGTACAGTAGCTTTTGCTGGAGTTATCTGGAGTGGAAGCTTTCTTTTAAAATCCGGGACAAGAGATGAGAATATAGCCATAAAACGTGGAAGAATGATGTTCTGGATGGTAATCATGTGCGTGATGGTATTTATTCTCGCAAATATAGAGCAGATACCAAAGTGGACCAATATACTAGTGTCAATAGTGTTTGTTGTTCTGGCTGGTACTACTGTGAAGTTCATTGTAAAGAACAGGAAAACCATGAACAGGATAGCAAGATTCTGGATGATCGTTCTTGCTATAATAACCTTGAATATCGGTGTTGTTTCTTTTGTTACGCCTGCGGCTGTAACTATGGGAAAATCTATTACTGTGGGAAGTTATCTTGTCCTTACAGGTATAGTGCGTCTCATAATCCAGATTCTTGAATACAAGAAACTGAGCATCGAGAAGGGCTTTGTCTACGAAAATGCTGAGGATTAAACTGCCATAACAGTAAAATAGATGTGGTATTTTTCATATATTGAATATTGAAAAAAAACGGCATTTTTGATATTTTTAAAAAGCTGCAGAAGCTGTAGCAAATTCTCAATTTCACTTATTAAGGAGAAAACAATGTTATCATTGAAAACACTCGCAATCATCTTATTTGTGGGCATGTATGTGTGCCTTATTGCATTCCCTAAAAAGAGAGCAATAACAGCTCTTGTTGTGGCAGCAATTTATGTTGTGACAGGAATTCTTCCTATTTCACAGGTGCCGACAGCTGTTGACTGGAATGTACTTCTTATGATTTTTGGTACACTTCTTCTGGTTGATTACTTCATAGAATCCAAGATGCCTAATCTTATAGCAGAAAAGCTTATGGATCTGGCACCTAATGTTATGTGGGTAACAATCTTTATGTCACTGTTCTCAGGACTTATTTCAGCATTTATAGATAACGTGGCAACACTTCTTATGGTTGCACCTGTTGGACTTGCTATTTGTAAAAAGCTAAAGATCAATCCTGTTCCGATGATCATCTCAATTGCAGTTTCATCAAACCTTCAGGGTGCTGCAACACTTGTTGGTGATACAACATCAATCATGCTTGCTGCAAAAGAATATGCAAACATGGACTTCAATGATTTCTTCTGGATGGATGGCCGTCTTGGAATTTTCTTTGCTGTTGAGCTTGGAGCACTTCTTACAGTTCCGATCATGATGTTCCTGTTCAGAAAAGACAAGGAGCCCGTTGAAGCAACTGAAAAGACAGTAGTTACAGACTATGTACCTACAATCATGATGGTTGCTCACGTAGTTCTTCTTATGGGCGCTTCATTTATTCCTGAAAAGCCCGAGATCACAAACGGTATGATCTGCCTTATCTGTTCACTTATTGGTATGGCTTGGGAATACTTTAAGGACCATGATGCAGATAGAATTAAGAGAGTTGTTAAGAATCTTGATTATGATACAGTACTTCTTCTTACAGGACTCTTTATGGTTATTGGCGGAGTAAAGAGCATAGGCCTTGTTAATGACCTTGCAAATCTTATAGTATCCGTTGGCGGACAGAACCTGTTTGCTTTGTTTACAATTGTTGTATGGGGATCAGTGCTTATTTCAGCATTCATTGATAACATTCCTTATGTTGCAACAATGCTTCCTATCCTTAAATCTGTTACTGCAACCCTTGGAGTTAATCCCTGTCTTTTGTACTTTGGACTTCTCTGCGGAGCAACTCTTGGTGGAAACATCACTCCTGTAGGCGCAAGCTGCAATATAGCTGGTGTTGGTATGCTTAGAAAAGAAGGCTATGAAGTAAGCTTTAAGGACTTCGCAAGAATAGGTATTCCGTTTACACTTGCAGCTGTAATCGGTGCTTATGTTTTCCTGTGGGTACTTTGGAGATAAAAAACATCTGGGATATGCGTTAATACCTGGAAATAAGAGGGTAGGAGGGTTTTATTTTTTGATATAAACGGAACACTTTGGAACTATAAGAATGAGA
>JAEEGL013917828.1_pt1 | contig 12226 bp, 8 predicted proteins | sample 9134231 | NCBI WGS metagenome assembly JAEEGL01 (sample SAMN16246548, study PRJNA631951) | gut metagenome | biome: gut microbiome; feature: rumen; material: fiber-attached | host: Bos | place: Iran: Karaj | collected 2018-10
CGTCGTAGATCCCGGTCCGGACGAGGTCATCCGCTTCCGGTTCCCGGAGCTGAACCTGCCCTGCGGACGTTACCATATCTACTTTGCGATCCTGGATGCGGATGGCGGGGTGGCGGAATGCTATACCCATTACCGCAACATGGTCGTGGCATACCCGGACGGAAGCAATGACGGACATGTGCCGAGCGAGGGCTTCTGGACGGAGCCTGAGACGGTTGGAGAGTAGGAAGCCGGTCGGGGCAGCTGACCCAAAGGACCAAAAGAAACGGGTGATGATTCTGCCCGGATGAAAAGGAATGAGAGAGTAACCTGTGGCGGAAGTGAAGAACAAACCTGCCGGACAATTTTATACGATGGGACATTTTGCCGCAGGTCTGATGGTGCTACTTCTCATCGCTTCCGCCTGCGCACCCATGGACTTTACGACGCCGGCGAGGCTGATCGCGGGACAGATCCTCCTGCTCCTTAGTATCCTCACGGTGCAGCCGGCCGGAAACCGGCATGATTTCTGGGTACGCACGGGGGAGGATGAACTGACCTACCTTCTGCCGCTCGGCGCGGGACTGCTGGCCCATTGCCTGCTCTGGCTGCGGGACGGTGTGACGGGTGATACGCTCTGGGCCTTCTGTCTGGGGGCCTTTCTGCTTCGACTCGTGATCCGCCTGATCCGTACCGGGTTCCTTCGGAGGAAAAAGGTTCTCCGCACCATGGACCTCGGGCAGATGAACCGGCCCGCACCCGCAGCGCTGACGCCGCTTGGTATGGTGGGACGTTTCTGGCCGCTGTATCTGATGGTGCATTACATCGATCGCATCACACAGCCCTGGCTACGCGTGGCCGTCGACTTCCCCGGTTGGGGATGGACCGCATCGCTTCGCTGTCTGATGGTCTTGCTGGTCGGGACGGCGCTTCTGATCACAATGTCCACGCTCACCGGCGGCAAGGCTGTTCCGGAGGACGCACTTACATGGATCCGGGCGTTTGCCGGACGGCATGAGCGGTTCTTAAGCGGGCTGTCCTATGTGACCTTTGCACTGCTCTTTTTGAAGCTGTACTTCAATACATCCATGCTGCCCGCGCTGGTGGAGACCCTCGGCTGGCTGGACAGTGTCAACCGGATCCAGGAGGTGCTCCTTCGTCTGGCGCTTCTTTTGTGCGTGATCACCCTCGCGACCCTTCGGGAAAAAAAGGACCTTCTTCTGGCCGTACTGGTGCTGAGCGTCGGCTTTTTGCATCGCTATACGGGGTATGATTTTGAAATTCTGGTCTTTTCGCTTTTTGTCGTACTGCTCGCCGGACGAAAGAGCGATCCGGTGCTTCGGATCAGTCTGGGGATCGGAGTCCTCGTGCTCTATGTCGCCTGGCTGTGTACGATGAACGGACTGACGCTTTACGTTCTCTACGGCAGCAAGCATGCCATGGGCATGAACTACAGCACGGATCTGGCCGCGCACCTTTTCTATCTGGTGGCTGCGGTCTTCTGGCTGCGACGGGGCAAGCTATCCGCTCCCGGATTTGTCTTCTATGTCTTCGTGACGGAGTATTTTATCTGGCACATCACCGGCTGCCGGATCGATACGATCGCGGCGATCCTGCTGCTGGCGGGGACCTTTTTCTACATGTTCCTGGACAAGGCGTTCGACTGGATCATGCGCCATGTCCGGTACCTGGTGCGATTTGTCTATGTGGTTCTGTGTGCTCTGATGGTGATCCTGACGGTCACGTATCGTCCGGGGGCGTCTGTCTGGGGGAAAATCCCGGGTGTGGGCTCCTTTACCGAGCGGTTGAATCTCGGACAGCGGGGACTGAAGGAGTATGCGATCTCCTTCCTCGGAACGTATGTGGAGGAGCATGGCAACGGCGGCACCAACGGGCTGACCGAGACCTATTTTTTCATTGACAGCTCGTATATCCGGATGGTGCTTTTGTACGGGATCCTGTTCCTGACCGCGTACCTGATCGCGGAGACGGTGCTGCTGCACCGCCTGGAAAAAAAGCAGGCCTACTATGCGATGTTTCTCCTGCTGATCGTAGCGATTACGGGACTCATCGATCATCATATCGCGGATCCGTCCTACAATATCTTCGGTGTGCTGGTCCTGACGGATCTGTGCTGGGAGCCGCGGAAGGGGTACTGGCAAGCGGTGCGCTCGCTCTTTCGCAAGGAAAAAGCGACGGAAGGCGGGAAGAAGCAGACCCTGGAAGTGGAAGAGTTGAAGTAGGACTGAAGAAAGACCGCAGGCTCGTTCGGATGATAGGATCCGAATGGCCCTGCGGTCTTTGTTTTTTGCGTGGATGGATTTACAGGTCGTACTTGATCTTGTCGCTTACGTCGATGTTGTCACCGAGCTGCACCTCGATGAGCTGCAGCGGGACAGCTTCCTCGTTGCGGATGGTATGCTTTACGCCGGCCTTCATCTCGATCGTGGAGCCGGCCACGAGACGGATCTCATTTCCGTCCAAAGTGGCGATCCCGCTGCCGGAGATTACGGTCCAGGTCTCGTCGCGCCGTGTGTGCGCATGGTAATTCATGCAATGTCCGGGATTGAGCGTCACCTTGATCGTGTGCGAGGTATCGGTCACATCCAGCACGCGGTAGGAGCCCCAGGACTTCTCAGCGAACATGATCGGTTGATCGAGCCGGTCCACATAGGGCTTGATGTAGGAGCTCTGCTCCTTGTCCGAGACGAGGATTCCGTCGGGACTCGCGGAGACAACCGCATTTTTCAGGCCCATCACGAGGATCGGGAGATCGAGGTCGTTCAGCACATGCACATTTTCGCAGGAGTCGCTGAGCGTCGCGTTGCCGATCACGGGCTCTTCCATGGCCTCCGTCAGCGTATTCCAGGTGCCGAGATCCTTCCACAGGCCGGCAAAGCGCATGACCTGGATTTTCGATTCCCCTTCCACGACCGCATAGTCGAAGGAAATCTTCTCCAGCTGATCATACCGGGCGAAGAGATCCGCATAATCCGTGTATGCGAGCAGCTCGCGCGCCTTGTCCAGGACATAGGATACCTTGTAGGCGAAGATTCCGCCGTTCCAGAGCGCACCCTGTGCGAGGTACTTTTTGGCCGTCTCGAGGTCCGGCTTTTCCTTGAAGGTAGCGACCGGGGCAACAGCATCGGCGTTTGCCGGGATGACATAGCCGTATTTCTCGGAGGGGTAGGTCGGCTCCATGCCCATCAGGGTCAGATTCGCCGCGCCTTCCGCAGCCAGCTGCGACAGACGGCTCAGCGCCCGGAAATAGGACTTGTCCACGTAAGGGTCGACGGGGCAGACGACAACAGGCTCGCTCTCCGCGACACCAGAGACATCATGCAGGTAAGCGGTCGCCAGGGCAATCGCCGGGAAGGTGTCGCGTCGGCAGGGCTCGACGGAGATGCCGACCTCCGTGCCGATCTGGTTGTGAATCGCGGAAACCTGCGACTTCGAGGTCGCGATCGTCACATTTGCGTCCGGATCGACCGCCTTGATCTGGCGGTACATGCGCTGCACCATGGATTCGTAGCCATCTTCCGTCTTGAAGATCTTGATAAACTGCTTGGAGCGGACCTCGTTGGAGAGGGGCCAGAGGCGTTTTCCTGAGCCGCCGGAAAGTAGGATAATGTTCATATTTTTCTCCCGTGATAGATTTTTCTTTTTGATCATCAGATGTAATTGTCAAAAGAATGAGAGGATTATCTGATGCAAATGTCGGTGGAACGTATGCGGCCCAAAGAGCGTCCGTGCGATGCAAAAGGCGGCGCACACTTCACATAGTCTCATTATATGCTCGGAAGAAATGAAAAAAAGCGAAAAAGCAGGATAGGTCAATTTTGTGCAAGTATCAATCAAGATGGTGCATTTTGCAGAAGGAAATCAGCGGTATAATTAGGAGCATAGAATCTGGTTATTAGGACCTGTTCGGCTGAATCTGCTTCGACGACCTGCTTAACCGGATCTTGAAACTTAGGGAATAGAATTGGTTTTTGCATGAATATTTAAGGAGATTATCGCATGGCTAAGAGAGCACTCATCACCGGTGTCACCGGACAGGACGGTTCCTATCTGGCAGAGTTTCTTCTGGAGAAGGGATATGAAGTATATGGCATGATCCGCAGATCCTCCGTGGATTACCGCGAGCGTATCGCGCATCTTGAGGGACGGGAAGGATTCCATCTGAAGTTCGGCGATCTCGGCGATTCCATCAGCCTGGTGAAGCTGATCGGCGAGGTACGCCCCGACGAGATCTACAATCTGGCGGCGCAGTCCCATGTGCAGGTGTCCTTCGATGTGCCTGAGTTTACCGCGGATATCGACGCGACCGGCGTCCTGCGCATCCTTGAAGCTGTGCGTGTCTGCGGCCTCGCATCGACCTGCCGCATCTATCAGGCTTCCACTTCCGAGCTTTACGGCAAGGTTGAGGAAGTACCGCAGAATGAGAAGACTCCCTTCCATCCCTACAGCCCCTATGCGGTTGCCAAGCAGTACGGCTTCTGGATCACGAAGGAGTATCGCGAGGCGTATAACATGTTCTGCTGTTCCGGAATCCTCTTCAATCACGAGTCCGAGCGCAGAGGAGAGACCTTCGTCACCCGTAAGATCACGCTCGCAGCGGCGCGTATCGCTCAGGGCAAGCAGGACAAGCTCTACCTCGGCAACCTGTCCTCCCTGCGCGACTGGGGCTATGCAAAGGATTATGTTGAGTGCATGTGGCTGATCCTGCAGCATGATACGCCCGAAGATTTCGTCATCGCGACCGGCGTGCAGCACAGCGTAAGAGAATTCGCCACGCTGGCGTTCCATCACGCAGGTATCGAGCTTGAGTGGCAGGGCGAGGAGATGGACGAGAAGGGAATCGATAAGGCGACCGGAAAGGTCGTCGTCGAAGTCAGCCCCGATTTCTACCGTCCGACCGATGTCGTCAATCTCTGGGGCGATCCGACCAAGGCACGCACCGAGCTGGGCTGGAATCCGACCAAGACGAGCTTCGAGCAACTGGTGGAACTTATGGTGAAGCATGATATGGAGAAGGTAGCTGTCGAGAGAGCGGAAGAGCATATCAAGACGAACCTCGCGGAGTACCTCGAGAAGGGCGTCGTGAAGTAAGAGGCTGCGATCGCAGAAGAAAGCGTAAATAAGATGGAAAAACATGCGAAGATATATGTCGCCGGACATCGCGGCATGGTGGGTTCCGCAATCTATCGGGAGCTGGAGCGCCAGGGGTATGACAACATCATCACCCGCACGCATAAGGAACTGGACCTGACCCGTCAGGAGCAGGTGGAGGAATTCTTTCGGGCTGAGAAGCCGGAATATGTCTTCCTCGCTGCTGCGAAGGTGGGCGGAATCGTGGCCAACAGTGAGGCACTGGCAGACTTCATGTACGAGAACATGGTTCTCGAGATGAATGTTATCCACAGCGCGTGGCGGAACGGATGTAAGAAGCTGGAATTCCTCGGCTCGTCCTGCATCTATCCGAGACTCGCTCCCCAGCCGATGCCGGAGAGCTGTTTACTCACCTCCGAGCTGGAGAAGACGAACGAAGCATATGCGCTGGCGAAGATCTCGGGCCTGAAATACTGTGAATTCCTGAATCGTCAGTACGGCACGGATTACATCAGCGTCATGCCGACGAACCTCTACGGACCGAATGACAATTATCATCCGACGCATAGCCATGTGGTACCTGCGCTGATCCGGCGCTTCCATGAGGCGAAGCTGGCCGGTGCACCCTCCGTCACCTGCTGGGGCGACGGAAGCCCGCTGCGCGAGTTCCTCTACGTGGATGATCTCGCGAACCTGTGTGTCTTCCTGATGAATCATTACAGCGGCAACGAGACGGTAAATGCCGGCACGGGCAAGGAGCTTACGATCAAGGAGCTCACCGCGCTCGTCGCAAAGGTGGTCGGGTACGAGGGCGAGATCCTCTGGGATCCCTCCAAGCCCAACGGCACGCCGCGGAAGCTCCTTGATGTCAGCAAGGCGAAGGCTTTAGGCTGGACGTATAAAACGGAGCTCGAGGATGGGCTGAAGCTCGCCTACGAGGACTTCCTGAATAATCCGATGCGCGCGGAGCGGTAACAAATCGTCAAAGAAACGACCAAATATAGCGGCCGGGAGCACCCAAAGGGTGTTCCCGGCCTCTTTTTTTCCTATTCCGGCAGACTTCTCCCGGTACTTTTAAGTGTTCGAACCATACAGATGCACCCCTCCGCGATCAGCAGCAGGTACAAACAAACGCACAGTGTGTTGGACACTGTGATATTGCTGACCTGCAGGAACGCATTTTCATAATCGTACTGCAGGGGAATCAGCAGGAGTGCGAAGCACAGGACGTAGCCGATTTTGCGGATATCCGGGCCCTCGTTGAAAAACAGAACTATGGGTACAAAGAGATAGATCAGGCAGTAATATCCCTGCTGTGTCGTCGTCATCAGAAGCAGCAGCACGATCAGAAGAATCTGCTTCCATCGTTCACGGAGAAACGGGGCTACCACCAAAGCGATCAGTGCCAGGATACACGCCAGAACGAGTCCATGCGGATGCAGCGCCTTCAGCACATACCATCCATTCAGACCTATATCACTGTCTGCGTACACCTGCGCATGCACGGCGATATTGCGCAGGAACAGGGACAGATTCTCCTTCGGATCTCCCACCAGCCAGAAAAAGGGCAAAACAGTGAGAAGGATTCCATAGAGAACCGCGCAGAGCGCTTCCTTCCACCGCTTACGGTAGATCAGAAAGATGCCGAGCACCGCCGGGAATAGCTTCAGGGCAGCAGCAAAAGCCAGGCATAGAACCGCTCCCTGCCGCTGCAGGCGATGATCGGAATCATAATACTTCAGGTAAAGAGCGATCAGACCTGCGACCAGAATCAGTTCATTCATGCGATCGTAATTGAAAATCATAATTCCGGAGCAGAAGAAAGAGAAGAGCAGTGCCAGCCGATCTCCTTCGCGCAGCGTGCAGGTCCGGTACAGACTGTAGAAAAAGAACATGCACCACAGCAGCAGAACGACTGCCCCTGCGATAGCAGGAAACTGGCTGTAGCGAGCGATATACGAGGTCGCGCTTTCCTCCATGTTGTACGGATACAGGAAGGCAAAAGGATACAGGATCAGATATCCCAGCGGAAGATAGTTGCGCGCGGGCAGATTGCCCCAGGAGTAGGGAGTTCGCCCGTAGGCAGCGTACACGGTATTGTAAAAATCCATGAACCAGTCGTTGGTGTCGGAAAAAAAGACATGGCTCTGCATACCGGACGGATTTCTCAGAAACAGAATCCCCCAGACACCCGTGCACGCAAGCACGAGGAAAGCTAGAAGCCGGACGCTCCACGCTCTTTTTTGTTCCGAAGAAGTATGATCCATCATAAATCAAGGTCCTTTCCAAAGTAAGAAAAATAGCTTCAAAGTTTATGCTCCAGACCCAGGCCATTTCTGTCCGAGGGTGTCCAAGCTTCAATTCTTCTTCCCCAGGCCCGAGCCCAGGCGCCGGGGGATGGATTTGGCAAGCTTCACCGCCTGCTCGATGAGAAGGGACCCGCCGATCATGACGCCGAAGTACACGATCCACTTCAGCACTGGGTTCCCAATGACCACGCCGCGCCCCTGAAACCACGGGAATACGATGTCCAGGAAGAACCGGTGCCATAGGAAGATATACAGCGTATGCTTCCCGAGCCATGCAAGCGCAGAGAAACCAAAGGACAGAGCCTTACGATCTATGCGGTCCACCACCTGCCCCAGAAAGAAGACGGTCAGTCCCATCCCGCAGGCGAAGAGTGTCAGGCTGATGCTTGGCGGGTTGAAGCCCGGACCAAAGGGAAGGTGTGCGTCGATTCCCGCTTCATTGCGTGCGAAGAACTGCCACCAGGCGAGCGTGAATCCCAGGGATACAAGGAAGCCCACACCTGCCGGAAGCAGGTTGCCTGCCTTTCGGCCGGAACCGGACAACCTACTCACCAACTTATCATGCACGGCCCCGAAGAGCATGCCCAGGTACAGCAGGAAGAGGTACGTTCCTCCGAAGAGCTTGCCGCCGCCCCCGTATATGTCCGCGATGTTGGTGTGATTGGTCGTCAGAGAGGAGATCACGAGGATTACCACTGCCCCGACGATCCACAGCCATTTCCTGCGTTCCGAAAGCTTTACGAAGGCGTACAGGAAGGGGCTGACCACCACCAGCTGCATGTACAGGAACACATAATAGAACGGGGCACTTAAGGAAAAATGCCACAGGTAGTACCAGTAGATGGAGAAATCATAGGAATCAAACAAAACCAGGAAATAAACGGTCGTTGCCAGCAGGTAAGGAAGGAAGATACCCAGGCACTTGCGCAGGACCCGGAGCGTCTCCTCGCGAAGGACTGCTCCGGCCGAGCGAGTTCCGTCCCGCCGGACCGCATCATCCATCGCCCCTTGTCTGGCCGCACCGGTCGCGCCCTGTCTGCCAGCCGACCCTTGTCCGGTCGCCCGCCTCTCATCCGCCTTCCGGTACGACCAGTACGTCGTCACACCCATCAGCAGGATGAAGAGACTGACATTGTACAGAGAGAAAAATCCCAGTTGATGGCTCTGATACAGAATCTCATGCGTGTGGTCCAGCAGGACGGCCAGGATCGCTGCCAGCTTCGCTGCGTCCACCCATTCCGCTCTCTTTTTCTTCTGTGAGACAATCCCTTTTTCCATGATCCGCCCTCATTCCGCGCTCGCTTCTTCCGGCGCATTATGCTAACATTATAGCGTATGACAGTATTCCGGACAAAGGAATCTGATGAAAAGGGTCAAAACCATGACGTTCTTCTCACCCATCTTTTTCATTTTTCTGCCGGTCGTGGCGTGGGTGCATTACCACCTCCCCGGCAAATATCAATACCTCTGGCTGCTGGCGGCGAGCCTTGTCTTTTACCTTTCGGGCGGGCCGGCCTTTGCGGCCGGTCTCCTTTCCATCTCCCTTATTACCTATGGAGCCGTCCGCGGCATGGAAAAAACCGGTCCGAAGCAATCGGCCGCTTTTCTTGCCGGGGCGATTTTGCTCACGCTCTTGATGCTTGTCCTGTTCCGCTACGGCGCGGTCTCCAGGGACGGGTCCGGCTTCCTGTCCGCAGCCCGGCTCCCTGCCGGCCTCCTTCCCGTTGCCTGGATCCCTGCAGGCTTTTCCTTCTATGCCCTGACGGCGCTGGGCTATGTGATGGATGTCTATTACGGGCGGACAGAGCCCGAGCACCATTTTGGGCGGTACCTGCTCTTTGTCGCATTCTTCCCCTCGATCCTCTCCGGACCGATCCTGAAGGCGGGCCGGATGCTTCCCCAGATCCGGGAGGGCAGGACCTTTGACTACGAAAAATCGCGCTCCGGCCTGTACCAGATGCTCTATGGGTATCTTTTGAAGGTCCTCGTCGCGGACCGCCTGGCCCCGATGGTCGCGGAGGCATTTGATCATTATACGGATCTATCCGGCGCTACCCTACTGTGGGGCGCGGTGCTCTACGGGATCCAGCTCTACTGCGACTTCGCCGGGTACAGTGCGATCGCCCTGGGGGCGGGGAGATTCCTGGGATACGACCTCCCGGTCAATTTCCGCCAGCCTTACTTTGCGACCTCAGTAGCGGACTTCTGGCATCGCTGGCACATCAGCCTCTCCGAGTGGCTGAGGGACGAGATCTATATCCCGCTGGGCGGCAACCGCAAGGGAAAAGCAAGGAAACTTCTGAACCTCATGATCACCTTCCTCGTCAGCGGCTTCTGGCATGGAAGCGGAGCGAATTTCCTTTTCTGGGGCGGGCTGCACGGCGCGTACCAGGTGGCAGGGAATGTGCCTCGGATGCTAAAAGGCGATAAGTCCGAACCCGGCACCTCCAGGCAAGAAAATCAAGCAAAGCAAGAAAATCAAATAAAGCAAACCAATCAAGCAATGCTAGGCCCCGGAGAAGAAGCTCCGAGTCACGGCGTCCTGCCCCATCTGGCACGCATCCTTCGCTGTATCCGAACCTTCCTCCTGGTGGACCTGGCCTGGATCTTCTTCCGGGCACCGTCCTTCCGCGTGGGAGCAGACTTTGTGTACCGGATCGTCACTTCCTTCCATCTGCGCACCATGACCTATTACGGGGAGTACCTGCTCGGGCAAGGAAAAGGCGATCTGGCCCTGATCCTTCTGTGCATTCTGGCGGTGTTTGTCCTGGATCTGCTTCGGGAGGCAAGGTATCCGGTCGCCGAGAAGATCGCCGGTTTGCCCGGACTTATCCGCTGGGCGCTCTACTTGGGCCTCGTCCTATTTCTGCTGATCGTCAGCGTCCGGTATTATGGCGAGGCGGCCTCCACCTTTATCTATGCAAGGTTCTGACAAATGCAAGGTTCTGAGAAAATGAAGAAAATCACATCGCTCTACCTGAAAATCATCCTGTTTGCCGCGCTCCTCGCTGCATTCCTCACGGGAACCTTCGCACTCTCTCTGCGGGTCCCCGCGCTTTCGCATGCCTTAAGCGGGCTTCTGTGCAGCACCGAATATGCCGATGCGGAGACCCTCGCGCCACTTTTCGAGAAGGTTCATACAGATGAGGAAAAGCCGATCCTGCTCGTAGGAGACAGCATCGCCAACCAGCTCCTGCAGGGGCCGGGGAGTCGCAATCCAGACGTCCTCGTGGCGACCTCCACGGCGGCCCTCATGCTTCCCGGGCAGTACCTCCTCATCCGGGAATACTTAGAGGCTCACCCCGAGGCGGAAGAGGTCGTCCTGATGGTCCACCCGATGGCGATGGTGCGCACCTGGGACATCGAATGGAGCTACCGCTATATGATCGGAACCGCCCTGGAGACGGATACCATGCAGTACCTGGACGAGGAGACGATCCGCCAGATGGAGAGCGTCTTCGGGCGCGCTGCGATCCGCCCGCTTCCCTACCGGGTGATCAAGGAGTTCCCGCCTCTGCGCAAGCTGTTTTATTCCTACATCTATCAGCACCGCACCGCTTATGCGCAAAGCAGCCCGTTTGAGATCTCGGATCTTTATCTTTCCAAGATCTCCGACCTGTGCCGGGAGAAGGGGGTGACCTTCACCCTCTATGCTTCCCCGTCCTCGACGTATTTTGCGGAAGAGATCCGCGCTCTGGAGCCGGACTACGCGCAGACGAAAAGTTCCGAACGTTTCCCGGATTTCCTCTCCGGGATCTGGCTCTATCCGGAGGAATGGTCGGAGGATGGGAGCCATCTGAGCGGCACCTACGCCAATCCTGAGCACCTTGCGCAGGTCCTCCGGGAGGCCTTCCCGGGCAGCAGGCTCCTGGAGATCCTGGACCTCCCTTAGATCGCACATCCGGCAAAAGGAGACAAAGAAAGCCAAAAGAAATTTTGACGAATGGCCCCTTTTATATTAAAATATTACAGATTATCGGAACCTGTATCCAAATGTAAAATACCGCTCCCGTGAGGAAGGGAGCCGTATTAGCGCCGGGACCGGAAGGTTGACGAGGCTGGCAGCGATCGAAAGATTCGGCGGATGCTGTCACGGCCCGGGCTGGTCGTAAGAGGAATGAAAAAAGCAGAATCAACACTGTAACAGAGCGTTCCCCAGTGCCCTCCGATGATCGCATGATCTTAAGAAAGGAAAAATTATGTACACCATCAGCGATTTATATGATCTGGACCATACCCTTGCGAAGGATTACCTTTCGCAGTTTACCTATCCCTGGGAGGCTCTGAAGGGCATCAAGGACTTCATCCTGACCCTCGGCCCGACCCTCGGCGACGATTATGACGAGGTTTCCGAGCATGTCTGGGTCCACAAGACCGCGAAGGTCTTCCCCAGCGCTTATCTCGGGGCACCCTGCATCATCGGACCGAATACCGAGGTGCGCCACTGCGCATTCATCCGCGGATCAGCGCTCGTCGGCGCCGACTGCGTCGTGGGCAATTCCGTGGAGCTTAAGAACGTGATCCTCTTCGATCATGTCCAGACCCCGCACTACAATTATGTCGGCGACTCCATCCTCGGCTACTACAGCCACATGGGCGCCGGTTCCATCACCAGCAATGTCAAGTCCGACAAGCAGCTCGTCGTCGTCCACAACGGCACCGAGCAGGTGGAGACGGGCCTGAAGAAATTCGGCGCGATGCTCGGCGACCATGTCGAGGTCGGTTGCAATTCCGTCCTCAATCCCGGCACCGTGATCGGCCGTAATTCCAATGTCTATCCGACCAGCTGCGTGCGCGGCGTCGTACCGGCCAATTCGATCCACAAG
>JAEEGL014581862.1_pt1 | contig 12226 bp, 13 predicted proteins | sample 9134231 | NCBI WGS metagenome assembly JAEEGL01 (sample SAMN16246548, study PRJNA631951) | gut metagenome | biome: gut microbiome; feature: rumen; material: fiber-attached | host: Bos | place: Iran: Karaj | collected 2018-10
CGGAGCCGCAGATCGCGCCGAAGGCCGCGCAGGCGCCGACCGTCGCCATGGCGAGGCCGCCGGGCAGTGCGCCGAACCAGCGGTGCGCGGCGGTGAAGAGCTTGCCGCTGATGCCCGTGTGGAAGCAGACCTGCCCCATGAAGACGAAGAGCGGGATCACCGAGAGGCCGTAGTTCATGAAGGAATCCACCATGTCCGAGGCCAGCATCGACATCGCGGCGTGCGGGGAGGCGATCGCCGCGAAGCCCGCCGCGCCGACGATGGCCATCGCGAAGGCCACCGGCAGACTGGCCAGCAGGAGGAGGAAGAAGAAGACGAGGCCGACTACGCCGCAGAGAATGGGACTCATGGCTTGACGAGCTCCTTTCCGGGGCGGACGAGGTGGAAGAACGAGATCGCGGCCGTCACCACGCACATCGCGGAGACGAGCCACGGCAGCCAGAAGAAGGGTATCTTCAGCGTGTCGGTCACCTCGCCGCTGCGCAGCAGGGTCGAGCCGTTGCGGGCGAAGGCGACCGCCGCGAGGGAGAATCCCGCGACCTGGAAGGTGCGCATGATGGAGTCGACGACGATGCGCCCCGTGCGGCCGAGGCGGTGGAAGAAATACTCGATGGCGACATGGCCCTTCACGGCCGTGGTGAGCGGGAGCGAGGTCGCGACGGTGACGCCGCACGCCAGCCTGACGAGGTCGTAGGCGCCCGGGACCGAGGCGCCGAACTGGCGCAGCAGGACGTCCAGGCAGGTCGTCGCGATCATGAAGACAATCCCCGCGCCGGCCAGCCAGGCCGAGGCGATTGTCACGAAGCGGAGCGGCACCCATGCGGGGCCGACGTGCATTTTCCCCTTGTCCTTCATCTCGACTCCGTCCTACTTCCGGGGCACGGTGTTGTTCCGGTAGACATAGTAGAGAACCAGGTCGGTGCCGATGATGATCAGGTTGAGGATGTAGAGCAGGATCCTCCAGTCCGGGCCGCCGGGGAGGGTCAGCTTGTAGACGATGCCGAAGACGTACCCCATTTCGATGATGGACATGAAAAGCGGGCTCTTGCCGGCGACGATGTGCGTCCGCAGCGCCTTGATGATGGAAAAAGGCCAGCTCGCAGCGAAGGAAAGAAGCATCAGGGCTTCGAAGATGGGCATTGTGTGAACTCCTTTGTGACAGGGAACAATCGTTTTGACAGCGAAAGATTATACCAAACCGCCGCGCCGCATCAAAGGACCGTACGCCCCGCGCGGATTTTTTGTTGACGAACCTTCCGGGTTTGTGTATAATATCTAACAGAATTTTGGTTGCCATGCCCAATCGCACTCCCGACGCATTGGCAGGCGTTTTACACGAAAGACAAGGCATCATGGAAGCATACGCAGTCATCGAGACCGGCGGCAAGCAGTACCGCGTGACGGTCGGCGAAACGCTTGACATCGAGCGTTTGGAAGGCGAAGGCGAGATCGAGCTCGCTTCCGTCCTGGCCGTTTCCGACGGCAATCAACTCAAGATCGGCGCGCCCTATGTCGAGGGAGCCAAGGTCGTCCTCACGATCGTTGGCGACGAACTCGGCGACAAGGTCGTCAACTACAAGAAGCGCAGGAGGAAGGGCTATGCCCGCAAGGTCGGCCATCGCCAGAAACTCACGCGCGTGACCGTAAAGTCGATCGCCTAGTGAAAAGGAGAGTCTGAAATGGCAGGTTCATCACACAAGACCAACGGACGCGACAGCAACGCGCCGCGCCTCGGCGTGAAGCGCTACGATGGCCAGGCGGTTACCGCCGGTTCCATTCTCGTCCGCCAGCGCGGCACGAAGATCCACCCCGGTGCCAATGTCGGCAGGGGTCGCGACGACACGCTTTTCGCCCTTGCGGACGGCATCGTGAAGTTCCAGAAGGACGGCACCGTCGTCGCCGTCCTGCCGCAGGAATAGCGCCCTGCAGCGTCGAGGGAATCCGGATTGGCGCGCCGTCGCGGCGCGGAGTCCGGATTCTTTTTGTTACACCATCCCGCCGCCGCGAAAGGCGGCGCGGGAGAAGCGACGGAGGAGGCGACCATGAAGGAAAGGCAGTTTGTCGATAGCGCGACCGTCTACGTCCGCGCCGGGCGCGGCGGGGACGGGTCGGCCAGTTTCCGGCGCGAGGCCCATGTCGAGTTCGGCGGCCCCGACGGCGGCGACGGCGGCCGGGGCGGCGACGTCATCCTCGTGGGCTCGCGCCACGAGGACTCCCTCATCTCCCTCTTCTACAGCCCCAAGCTGGTCGCCGGCAATGGCGAGCCCGGCCGCAGCCAGCAGATGTACGGCCGCAACGGCCGGAACCTCGTCGTCAAGGTGCCGTGCGGCACCTCCGTGATCGACCCCGAAACAGACGAGGTCGTCTTCGACGTCGTCGAGGACGGCGCCGAGGTCGTGATCGCGAAGGGCGGACGCGGCGGCTGGGGCAACGTGCACTTCAAGAGCGCGACGAACCAGGCGCCGACCAAGTTCATCCCCGGCGAGGAAGGGGAGGAGTTCACCTTCCGCTTCGAGCTGAAGGTCATCGCCGAAATCGGCCTCGTCGGCTTCCCCAACGCCGGCAAGTCGTCGCTCCTTTCGGCCATCAGCGAGGCGCGCCCGAAGATCGGCGCCTATCCCTTCACGACCCTGAACCCGATCATCGGCACGGTCGTCTACAACGACTTCGCGCAGGTGCGCGTCGCCGACATCCCCGGCATCATCGAGGGCGCCCACGAGGGCGTCGGCCTGGGCATCGACTTCCTGAAGCACATCTCGCGGGCGAAGGTGCTCATGTTCGTCGTGGACTGCGCCGGCGTGGACGGGCGCACGCCGTGGGACGACTACCGGGCCCTTCGCGACGAGATCCGGCGGTACGACCCCGAGATGCTGAAGCGTCCGACGGTGCTCGTCGCGAACAAGATCGATCTCCCCGGCGCCGAGGCGAACCTGGCCCGGCTGGAGAAGACGGTCCGCCGAAAGGCCCTGGCCATCTCCGCCGCCGACGGAGCCGGGCTGGACGCGCTGCGGGCGAAGATCCGCGAGACGGTGCGTCCCGTGCCCCCCGGCGGCGCAACCGGGCGCGCAACGGCTTCGGGGCGCAAGCCGCGAAGCCGTCCCGACAGCCACGAGGAGGTCTCGGCGGAGAAATTCGCCAAGGCGACCTTCCTCCAGCTGTAACGAAGTCTTGGCCGCGCCGGTGGCCGCCACAGCGGGCGGCCCTCCCGATTTTGCAAAGGACAGGTCGCCATCACTGGCGCTGGCGCGCGGATCCCGCTAGAGTTTGTCCACCGTCATGACGGGGATGTCCTTCGGCGCGTCGACGAGCGGCGTCAGGCCCTTGCGGTCGAACTTGTAGCCGGCCTTGGTGAGCGGCCAGAGCAGCGGCGCGCAGTTGAGGATCGTGGCGGCGAAGCCCTGGTCGGTGGCGCCTTCGTTTCCGGTGTGCGACGAGTTCCAGGCCTCGTTCTCGATGACATAGGGCCTGCCGTCGTAGCCGATGGCGTTGAGGGTGTCGATGAACTTGCGCCAGTCGATGCTGTCGCTGCCGCCGAATCCCGGCAGGCAGGGGTCGTAGTTGTGGCGGTCCCACTCCGACGACGAGACCGGCACGCCGGCCTTGGCCGCAAGGGCCGGATCGACCTGCTGCACGGGATAGAGACGCCCCCAGTGGACGCCCATGGCGTCGTAGCGGTTGCGGGTGCCCTTGATGTGGATGCGGCGCAGCCGGGCGGGATCGGTCGCCTTGACGACGTCGGAGGGGTCGATGTGCTGCCAGGCGTCGTGCGAGGGGTCATAGGTCTCGCCGTGGGCCTTGCTGGGGATCAGGGCGTACATCAGCTTGCGCGCGGCGAGCGTGCAGGGCAGGTTGTTGTAGGTCTGCGGCTCGCTGAGGGGCGTCCAGCCTTCCATCGGGCAGTTCTCGTAGGTGACGGTGACGCCGAGGTCCTCGGCGTACTTGATGATCGGCGTGAAGACCTTCTTGTAGAGCGCGAGGTTCTTCTCGAAGCCGCGGTCCTGCCGGCCGAGTCGGTGGTTGTAGCCGACGAAGGTGCCGGCGACGACGTCCGCCTTGTCCCCGCCGAGGAGGTAGGCGATTCGGATCAGCCGCAGGAGGTGGTTGCGGTTGGCGACGGCCTCGGCCTCGTCTTCGCTGAGGAGGTTCTCGTAGGCCCCGACGGAGACGCGGAGGTTCTCCTTGCGGCAGAAGTCGATGACCTTCTGGGCGTCGGCCGCCGTGAACTTCTCGTAGTCGAGATGCGTCGCGACGTGGTCCTTGCGCGTGCCGTCGCGCCGGAAGACGCACAGCTCAAGCCCCTGCGCGCCAAGGGCCTTCGCCTTCTTTGCCACGCCGGCGAAGTCCAGCTTCGCGTAGGCGGATGTCATTAGCCAGATCGGGTTGTTCATCGTGTTCCTTGTGGTTTTGGGGTTGGTGGTTCAGAGCGACGGCCGCGCCTTCTCCGCCCGCAGGACGACGGGGGAGCCGCAGAGGGCCGTGAGGCCGACAACGCGGCAGCATCCTTCGAGAAAGGCGGAAAGGGGGGCGCACTTGAGGACCCTGTGGATGACCATGGGCAGGGCGAACTGCTTGCGCCGCCGGGCCACGCGCGCCCCGGCGGCCGCGAAGGCGGAATCGACCTCGCGGTGGCGGAAGAGGCGCCACGTGCGCGTGTTCTTCTCGAACTTCTTTTTGGCGTTGAAAAGCGCCGGGGCGATGGCGTTGACGCTCTGGCTCGTGGGGTAGTCGACGACGACGGGCCCGCGCGAGACGCGGCAGAGTTCCCTGACGAGCTGCTCCCAGCGGTCGCAGTGGGTGAGGAGCCGGAAGCAGACAACGGCGTCGAAGCTGTCGTCCGCGAAGGGAAGCTCGATGACGTTGCCCATCACGAACTTCGCGCGGCCGCTCTCCGTGAGGTCCCTGACGCGGTGCTCGCAGCTCTTCGCACTGCCCAGCACCGTGACGTTCCAGCCGTCGTCGGCGAGCGGATGCGCGAGCTGGCCGTGGCCGCCACCGACGTCGAGGAGCGTCCCCTTCGGGACGTCGGCGAGCAGGGCGCGCGTCAGGCGGGTCTGGACGCTAAGCATCCACGCCCCGGTGCGGCCCTTGAAGCGCGTGGCGTAGTCGTCGTTCGAGGTCTCGATGTCGTTGGTCTCGGGGTAGGGGGAATAGGTGTCGCCGGTGTCCTTGGTGTGATCCATCTTTTCAGCCCTCCTTGGGTTTGCGCGCCTCCGCCAGCGCCGCTGCGGCCCTTCCGAGCGACGGGTCGAGTTCCTCCAGTTCGCCGAGGTTCTTCAGGCCGAAGTGCTCGAGGAAGAGCGGCGTGGTGCCGTAGAGGAAGGGGCGGCCGGGTAGGGCGCTCCTCCCGGTCATGCGGATGAGGTGCATTTCGGAAAGCGCGCGGACGACATGGTCGACGGCCACGCCGCGGATCCCCTCGATCTCGGAGCGGGCGATGGGCTGGCGGTAGGCGATGATGGCGAGCGTCTCGAGGGCGGACCTCGAAAGGCGCATGGGCTTGTCGGCCTTCAGCAGGGCCCGCACCCAGCGGCCGCAGCCGGGCTGGGTCTGGTAGCGCCAGCCGTCGGCGACCTCGACGAGATCCACGCCCAGGCCGAGGCGGTGCAGGTCGCCGGCGATGTCCTCGAGGGCATCCCTGACGTCCTTGGCCGTTATTCGCGCGAAGGGGTTCGTCTCGCCCTCCTCGAGCGGGCGGTCCCTGATCGAGGCCTTGATGGCCTCGGCCGAAAGGGGCACCTTGCTCGAGAAGACGAGCGCCCCCACGATCTGGCGGAGGCTTGCGGCCTGGGCCATGCTCTCGACGACTTCCGCCGCCGCCGCCGTCGCCGCCGTGGCGACCGTTTTCACCTCTTCGCCGGTTTTCTCAGATTGTCTCGGCGCCATCTGTTCCCTCCTCGCCAAAGGCGATGATCACTATCTCCGTGAAGGCATCTTCCTGCTGTGCCGAAACCCTGTGCTGCCGGACGAGCTCGAGCAGGGCGAGAAACGTGACGATGATCTCGCCGCGCGGCGACTCGGCCGTGAAGAGCGCGGTGAAGCGCAGGCGTCCCTCGCGCCGGGCGCTTGCGACGATCGTCTCCATTTTCTCGGGAACGCTCCAGACGATCGGCTTCAGGTGGTCGATCGGCGCGACCGGCCGGTTCTCGAGGATCTTCTGGAAGGCCTTCACGAGGTCGGCGATGGAGATGTCGGCCAGGCGGAGGGCCGTCTCGTCGTCGAAGGAGTCGCCGATGACGACGTCGCCCCCCGCGAGGTAGCATTCGGCCTGCTCGGCCTCGCGCGACATGAGCGTCCCGGCGGCGTCCTTGAACTTCTTGTACTCGACCAGCTGCCGGACGAGGTCGAGGCGCGGGTCGTCGTCTTCCTCCTCCTCGGCGTCGTCGCCCCTGCGCTCCACCGGGAGGAGGGTGCGGCTCTTGATCAGCATGAGGGAGGCGGCCATCACGAGGAACTCGCCGGCGACGTTGACGTCGAGCCGCTGCATCTCGCCGATGTACTCCATGTACTGGCGCGTTACGGACTCGATGGGGATGTCGTAGATGTCGATCTCGTCCTTGTGGATCAGATACAGCAGCAGGTCAAGCGGTCCCTCGAAGACGCCGAGGTCCACCTTGTAGTCGCCGGAAGGCTCCGCCGCGGCGGTGCCGCCGCCCGCGTCCGTCCGTTCTTTTGCCGGAAGATCCATTGCCTTGATATTATAGCGAAAAATCCCGAAATCCGCCACAGCGCGGAGGTTTCGCCGAGGTCGGCTCCAAGGGGGATGCGTGCAACCCCACGGCGGCATTTTAGTATAATAGTTGGGTATGAATGACATTTTTTCACCAGTGGAGGAGATTCTCGACGAACTGCGCGCCGGACGGCCGGTCTTGGTGACGGACGACGCGCAGCGCGAGAACGAGGGCGACGTGATCGTCGCGGCCGAGCACGCGACGACCGCGAATGTGAATTTCATGGCGACATGGGCCCGGGGGCTGATCTGCATGCCGATGTCGGCCGAGCTGGCCGCCCGTCTCGACCTGCCGCAGATGGTCGCCAACAACACCGACAACCACAGCACGGCTTTCACCGTCTCGATCGATCATGTCTCGACGACAACGGGCATCTCGGCGGAGGAGCGTTCCGCCACCGCGATGAAGTGCGTTGACGACGACGTCCGGCCCGAAGACTTCCGGCGTCCGGGCCACATGTTCCCGCTCGTCGCGCGCGAAGGCGGCGTGCTCCGCCGCGCCGGCCACACGGAGGCGACCGTCGACCTGATGCGCCTCGCCGGCCTCAAGCCGTGCGGGCTCTGCTGCGAGATCATGAAGGACGACGGCACGATGGCGCGCCTCCCCGACGTGGCCGCCTTCGCCGCGAAGCACGGCCTGAAGCTCTGCTCGATCGAGCAGATCATCTCGTTCCGGCGCCGGAGCGAATGCCTGGTGACGGAGGTGGAGTCCGTGGACATGCCCACCGACTTCGGACACTTCAAGCTGCGCATGTTCCGCTCCGAGGCGGACGGGCTCGAGCACCTGGCGCTCGTCAAGGGCGACGTAGGCGGCGGCGACCCCGTGCTCGTGCGCGTGCATAGCGAATGCTTCACCGGCGATGTCTTCCACAGCGAACGCTGCGACTGCGGCCGCCAGCTCGAGGCCGCCATGAAGGCCGTCGAGGCCGAGGGGCGCGGGGTCGTCCTCTACATGCGTCAGGAGGGGCGCGGAATCGGGCTCGCCAACAAGCTCCACGCCTACGCGCTGCAGGAGCAGGGACTCGACACCGTCGAGGCCAACGAGCGCCTCGGCTTCGCCGCCGACCTGCGCGACTACGGCACCGGCGCGCAGATTCTGGCCCAGCTCGGCATCCGGAAGATCCGCCTTCTCACCAACAACCCCCGTAAGATCATCGGCCTCGAGGGCCACGGGCTGGAGATCGTCGAGCGCGTCCCCATCGTCATCCCGCCCGGCCGTTACAACCAGCGCTACTTCGAGACGAAGCGCGAGAAGATGGGGCATCTCTACTAGCGACTGCGGCGCAGTGCCGACCACACGACAGGGAGGAATGACATGCTTGGAATGTTCCTGAAGACCTTCTCCGTGATTTTCCTCGCGGAACTCGGCGACAAGACCCAGCTCGCGGCGCTCTCGACAGCGGCCTCAAACCCCGACTCGAAGCTCGCGATCTTCCTGGGCTCGGCCGCCGCGCTTGCGCTGACCTCCCTGATCGCGGTTGTCGCCGGCGACGCGATCTCCCGCATTCCCGGCTTCGGCCGGTATGTCAAGTTCGCCGCCGGCGCGGCCTTCATTGTCTTTGGAATCGTCACCCTCGTCGAGGCGGCGCGCCACTAGCGCCGCCCCACCGAAAGAAAGGGATCCGCCATGCCTCCCCCCTTCCGATTCGCCGACAAGTCGCCGCCACCGAAGTGTCCAAAGTGCGGGCGTCGCATCGCGGCTGCCGATGCGCCCTGCCTCTACTGCTCCGGCGGCGGGCTGCGGATCCTGAAAAGGCTTCTTGCCCTTCTGATTCCGTACAAGTGGACGGTCCTTCTGATGATGGTCGTCAACGTCGTCGGTGTGCTGGCCGCGCTGCTGCCGCCGTACCTGACGAAGAGCCTCGTCGACGACGTCATCCAAGGGGAGGGGCCGGCGCAGGGGCGCCTCCGCCACCTCGCCTTCATCGTGGGCGCAATGGCCGCCGTGGCCGTTGTCCGCGTGCTCGGCAGCTTCGTCGGGGGCGTTCTGGCCGCGAAAGTCGGCTCGGGCATCGTCTACGACCTGCGGACGAAACTCCACGACACCCTCCAGCGCCTTGAGTTGCGCTTCTTCGGCAACAGGGCCTCGGGCGAATACACCGGGCGCATCATGAGCGACACGGAGTCCGTCCAGAGCTTCCTTGTAGACGGCAGCCGCGATCTCATCGTGCATATTCTGACGATTGTCGGCATCGCGGCCGGCCTCTTCTGTCTCAACTGGCGCCTGTCTCTTATCGCCCTGTTGCCCGTCCCGCCGATGATCCTCATTTCGGGCCGCTTCCACCGCCTCATCCACTCCGACTTCCACGATCAGGGGGCCGGCATTGCGAAGCTCAACACGCACATCTCCGAGACGATCGGCGGCATCCGGACCATCAAGGCCTTCGCCCACGAGGACCGGCGCAGCGCCATCTTCAACGCCGCCGCCGCCGAAATCGCCGCCATCCGCGTGAAGATCGTCAGGCGCTTCATGGTCTTCTCCGGCGAGACCCGTACCCTCATGGACTTCGCCCTGGCGCTCGTCTGGTTCGCCGCGGCCTACATGGCCGTGGGCGGCGCCGATCTCACGATTGGCGAGATCACCGCCTTCGTGAGCTACATCGGGATGTTCTACGGGCCGATCAGTTGGCTGACGCACATCGTCAACCACATGGTCAACGCCCTCGTCAGCGCAGAGCGCATTTTCTTCGTGCTGGACGCGCCGCGCGAGGACGCCGACAACGGCCGCAACGTCGTCCTCGACGCCATCCGTGGCGACATCGAGATTCGCGACCTCCATTTTGGCTACGAGCCCGGCAAGGAGGTTCTGAAGGGGCTGTCGCTCCATGTGCAGCCCGGCGAGATGGTCGGCCTCGTCGGCCATTCGGGCGTCGGCAAGTCCACGCTCGTCAACCTCATCTGCCGCTTCTTCCGAGCCGAATCGGGCGACATCCTCGTCGACGGCGTCTCGGTGAACGACTTGAACCTGCGCGCCTACCGCCGCAAGATCGGCATGGTTCTCCAGGAACCCTTCCTCTTCAACGCCTCGATTTTCGAGAACATCGCCTGCTCAAAGCCCGGAGCCACGATGGAGGAGGTCGTCGCCGCCGCGAAGGCCGCCGCCGCGCATGACTTTATCATGTCGCGCGAGGAGGGCTACGACACGAAGGTCGGGGAAGGGGGCGCGCTTCTCTCCGGCGGCGAGAAGCAGCGCATCGCCATCGCCCGCGCCGTTCTCCACGACCCGCCGATCCTGATCCTCGACGAGGCAACCTCGGCCGTCGACACCGAGACCGAGCGCCAGATCCGCGACGCCCTCGCGCGGCTGTGCAAGGGGCGCACCGTGATCGCAATCGCCCACCGGCTCTCGACGCTTCGCAACGCCAACCGTCTCGCCGTGCTGGAGAACGGGCAAGTCGCCGAGCTCGGCACGCACGAGGAGCTGGTGGCCAAAGGCGGCATCTACGCGCGCCTCGTCAAGGCGCAGACGGAACTCAACGAAATCTCCGCCGACGCCTGGAACCCGGAGTAGGGGGGCAGGGGGCTTCGCGCCCCCTGACCCCCGCGTTGCGGGGCGACAGGGCGCCCCGCACAACACTCTTACCGGCGGCCGGGGCTGGCGCCCCGAGGCCCCCTTTTGGGGCGCCCCGCACAACACTCTTACTGGCGGTCGGGCTGCGCCCCGAGGCCCCCTTTTGAAGCGCCCCGCACAGCACTCTTACCGGCGGCCGGGGCTGGCGCCCCGAGACCCCCTTTTGAAGCGCCCCGCACAACACTCTTACCGGCGGTCGGGGCTGCGCCCCGCGACCCCCTTTTGAAGCGCCCCGCACAGCATTCTTACTGGAGGCCGGGGCTGGCGCCCCGAGACCCCCTTTTGAAGCGCTCCGCACAGCACTCTACTCCTGCGGCCCGATTTCCTCGAGGTTGCGGAAGCCGTAGCGGGGTCTGATGCGGATGGTCATGGAGAGGGGCGCGCCTTCCTTGCCGAAGCTTTCCACGGGGAAGACTTCAATGCGGTAGAGCTTGCCTTTCTCCAGCGTGTTGGGCGGGAAGCGGAGCACCTGCCGCGGATCGCGGTTCCGCGCAATCCGGTAGAAGTTGTTGACATAGCGCGCCTCAAGGACGCGGACGGCTTCGCCCGCATCGTCCAGCTCGGTCATGACGACGCGGTAGTGGTGGACGAAGTCGGGATGGACGGCGCCGTCGAAGACGACATAGCAGAAGCCGTAGTCGTATCGGAAGAGGAACTGCGCGTCAGCGGGGAAGGCCGGCGCCTCCCGCGCGTCGGCGCGGGCGGCGGTGTAGACTGCCTTCGCAGGGTCGTAGGGCAGCGCGACCGTCCAGAGCGTCCTCCCGACTTCCTCGCCGTCCGCCGCGTTGTAGCGATGGAACTCGATCCTGTCGTCGAAGATCTCGGCGTACATGAAGAAGAGGCCTTCACGCGCAAAGGGCGGAATCGGACCGCAGGCGTTGGCATACTTCCCGGCCACGCAGCAGTAGCTGAGGCCCGAGGTGTTGAGCGCCGTGAACTCGCCCTGCCAGATGCAGCGCTCGTCGTTCAGCGGAATGTGCGTGTGGCCCGAGAGCGAGACGACCTGCGGGAATTCGTCGAGAAGGGCGCGTAGCGCGGGGCGGCCGCTGCCGCCGACGCTGCCTTGCACGGTGTCGCTCGGATGGAAGTGGGTGACCACGAAGACGGGCTTGGAGGGGTCGCGCCGCGTCGCCTCCTCGAGGACGGGGCGGAGCTTCGCGCAGTCCTCGGCGTCGTAGCTGTGCTCGTTGTCGGAGGAGAGCGCGATGAAGTCGTAGCCCTTGACTGTCTGGCGGACGATCGGGTCGCGCGGGGCGCCGATGGCGTCGCAGAACTGGTTGAGGCATTCCTGCGGCGTGCGGTTGCCGTGCGACCAGTAGTCGTGGTTGCCCATGCAGGCGACATGGGCCGGCATCTTGGCGGCGAAATGCTTCCTGACGAGTCCCTCGTAGTAGGCGATGGCGGAGTCGTCGTCGCCATGGTCGCCGGTGTCGCCGGCGTTGAGCAGTACGTCGATGCCCTTTTCGGCGAGGGTGGCGAAGGCCCTTTCGAGATTGCTGTATCCCCAGTCCTCGGGGTAGTCGTAGCCCTGGCTGTCGCTGACGATGCCGATTTTCAGAATGGGCGCTTCAGATTTCATGGTGCTTTCTCCGTGTTGTCGGTGCGGGTGGTGGGGGCGGGTGGTGGCGGGCGGGTGCATGGCGGGCCTTGCTGCCTGCGTCGTTCAGGGACGCGTGGCGCGGGCGAGCAGGCATGCCGTCTCAAAGTGCTGGGTGCGCGGGAACATGTCGAAGACGCGGGCCGAGTCGACGGCGAAGCCCGCCGCGGCGAGGGCGGTCAGGTCGCGCGCCAGCGTCGAGGGGTCGCACGAAACGTAGATCAACGTGGCGAGCGACGAGGACGCCAGCGCCTCGAGGGCCGCCGGCTCCAGGCCGGCGCGTGGCGGGTCGACGATCGCGACGGTTTTCGAGAGGTCGCCAATCCCGAAG
>JAEEGL015501881.1_pt1 | contig 12226 bp, 12 predicted proteins | sample 9134231 | NCBI WGS metagenome assembly JAEEGL01 (sample SAMN16246548, study PRJNA631951) | gut metagenome | biome: gut microbiome; feature: rumen; material: fiber-attached | host: Bos | place: Iran: Karaj | collected 2018-10
GAGGTACCTACCATGAATCAGGGTACGGTAAAATGGTTCAACCCGGAGAAGGGTTATGGCTTCATCGCCAACGATGACGGCGGCGACGATGTTTTTGTACATTTCTCCGCGATTCAGGTTGAAGGCTTCAAGACGCTGAACGAAGGCCAGAAGGTCACGTTCGACATTGAAGACGATCCGAAGAACCCCGCGAACGAGCGTGCAGCTAACGTGGTCGTTGTCGGCTGATCAACCGAGAACCAACCTTTCATATAAGACCGACTCGCTCTAACCGTCATTTCCCAAGCGGGAGACGAAGGATCGTCCGTGCTTATCATGAAACACAAAGCCCCGGCAAGCGAGCCGGGGCTTTTCTTGTCCTGCCTGACTTGCTTTGGAAATGATCCTGCGGATCGGCGCGGGCTCGTCTGCCGAGAAAGTCGGTTGCACTTCGAAGGTGCGTGTGATAAAATCGATTTATTAAAAATAGACGCAGTATGCCCTTTTTTCAAAAGGGAGCTCTTTAACTGCAAGAATGGAGGTTTATGATGGATTATCGCGAATATCTTGAAAAGCTCGTGAAAGATGCCCAGACGCTCGTCAATGTCGTTGCGGAGGCAACCAAGGACACCGCCGACAAGGCCAAGACCAAGATCGATATCAAGAAGCTTGAGATGGACCTGGATAAGAGCTATACCGCATTTGGCCGGATCATGTACCAGATCGAAAAAGGCGCCCTTACCCGCGACGATTCGATCGTGGCCGCTGCCTGCAAGCGGGTCGAGGATCAGGAGACTGCTCTTGCCGAGCTGAAGGCGAAGATGCAGGAGCCCGAGAAGAAACCCGAAGAGGAAAAGAAAGAAGAGCCTGCTCCGGAGCCGGCTCCCGAGAAAGCTGAAGAGCCCGCTGAAGAGAAAGAAACAAAAGAAGAAAAAGTGAAAGAGGCGGCGGAAGAAGTATTCGACAAGGCGAAAGAATCCGCCAAGACCGCTGTCGAGGCGCTCTCCGAACAGCTGAAAGAGATCTCGGAAAAGGTCGAAAAGGCGTTCAGCGACGTGAAGGAAAGCTTTGAAGCGAAAGCCTCCGAGAAGGCCGCGGCCGAAGAGGAAGCTCCCGCAGAAGAGGCTCCCGCAGAGGAAGCACCGGCAGAGGAAGCACCCGCTGAAGAGAAGCCGGAAGAATAAGCTGTAACATTAAAATGGCAAAGAATCAGGAGTCCGGTTATTGGGTCTGCCTGTCGGATCACCACCCCGCGGTGCTGGAGATCATCAAAGACGAAGATATCGCCAAGTTTGAGGAGTCCGAGGAGGGCTATGTGCGGCTGAAATATACCGCAAACAAAGAGGAAGCCGTCCAGCTGGTGCAGACCATGCTCATGAACGTCTGGGAGGAGGATCCTTCCATGACGAACATTAAACAAGTACTGAAAAGGCTCTATGCCTAAACGAACCAAAATCTGAGGAACAGGAGGGATCCATGATGGCGTTAAGTGTCTTGTCGGTCATCGGCATCGTGCTAAAGTGGATCCTTTTTGTGATCCTCGGCATTATCGGACTGGTGCTGCTGATCGTTCTGATCGTCCTTTTTGATCCTTTCTTCTACAAGCTGAAGGGAAACAAGAAAGACAAACAGATCGAAGCGCACGCGCGCGTTTTCTATCTCTTCCACCTTGTCCGTGTCGAGGTCGATTTCGTAGACAAGAAGCTGGTCTGGAAGGTGAAGGTGGCCTGGAAACAGATCGCAGGCTCCGACATGGTCAGCGAGAAGGATGACGAATCGTACAGGCAGCATGGCGATCTGGAGATCGAGTCAGCGGACGGTGAAAGCATCTCCGGCCTGCAGGCGGGCGAAGAGCTCGGTGAAAGAGAGGCACTCCCGGCGCCGGAGAATAAGCCGAAGAGCGAAGAGGCGCAGCTTCTGAGCACGCTGACGGAAGAGTGGAAAGAACGGATCCGGATGGCGGAGGATGAAACCTACGCCAGAGAACAGCGCGAAAAGGCGAAGGAACAGAAGCAGCGCGAGAAGGCTGAGAAGGTTGCCGAGAAACAGCGTAAAAAAGACGCCGCGGCCAAAGAAAAGCTCAAGGCCGAGCGTGAAAAAGAGGCAGCGCGCAAGGCAGCGCTTGCAGACGGCGAGAGCGGCGAAGCAAATCTTTCCGACCGGATCGACGCCGGCATCGGCAAGCTGCTGGATCTCTATGAAAAGATCTGGGACATCGTGGACGCGATCCTCGACGCGCCGGATAAGATCGAAGAGACGCTGGAGGAAAAACTGGGTCCGATCGAAAAATACATGCGGATCTATGATCGGTATCCGCGAAAGTCGGAGACGCTGAACGCGGTCTTTAAGCTGCTTGGCGATATCCTAAGGCACCTGGTGCCGAAGCGGTATCAGATCTATCTTCATTTTGGCAGCGGCGACCCGTTCGGGACCGCGAAGCTGATCGGGATCTGGTACGCCGTTGCGCCAACGGTTTTCCCGAAACAGACGCGTACGCGCCGGATCGAGATCGATACCGAGATGGAAGAGAAGATCCTGGATTTTGACGCGGATCTGCGCGGACGATTCTCGATCGCTTCCCTGCTCCTTGGGCCGATCATCGTGGCGCTGTGCAACCGCGATATCCGAAGGCTGATCCGGTTCGCGCTGAAGCTGAAAAAGAAGAAGGACGCCGAAGCGAAGAAGGCCGAAGAAGCTGCCGCGAAGGCTGCAGAGGAGGCCGGAAAAGCGGAGAGCGCTGACGAGGAAGCGGCAAGAGTCTTCCTTGATGAGCCCCGGAAGGCTGAAGAGCCGGCCGCGATCGCTGTAAACGAGAAAGAAACTGTTGAACAGACAGAGAAATAAGTTGCAAGTGTGACTTGCAGGAAAGGATGACATTATGTCTACGACGAAAGACAATCTGCGTGACCTGCTGAATCAGATGGAGGGCTTTGTCTCCACGAAAACCGTTATCGGAGAGCCGGTGCAGCTCGGCGACATGATGATCCTTCCGCTGGTAGATGTGAGCCTCGGCGTTGGCGCCGGCTCCCGCGAGAAGGAAAAATACGGCGGTCTGGGCGGCGCGATCGGCGCGAAAATGTCCCCGAGCGCGGTGCTCGTCATTAAGGATGGCAAGGTTCGTCTTGTGAACATCAAGAATCAGGATACAGTCACCAAGGCACTGGATGTGGTTCCGGAACTGATCGATAAGCTGACCGGTAAGAACGCTGCGGAAGACAAGGCTGTTAAGGAAAAGATGGCCGAACTTTCCGAAGAAGCGGAGGCAGTCAAAGACTAAGTCATGATCCGCAAGATCATTAATGGCATTATTTGTGACGGTTCCGGCAGAAAGCCGTATCTCGGCGGTCTGGAGATCGAAGACGGACGGATCTCGCGTGTCTTTTACGGGCCATCGAGAGATGAGGGGCCGGATGTGATCGACGCGCACGGGAAGGTTATCAGCCCGGGCTTCATCGATATCCACCGGCATCATGATATCAAGGCGCTGTACGATCCTTCTTTTGGAGAGATCGAGATCGCGCAGGGTATCACGTCGGTCATTGGCGGAAACTGCGGTCTCGCGGCTTTTCCGAACTGCGACCGGACAAGGGAGGCACAGTTCCGTTACATCGAGCCGTGCCTTGGCAAAATGCCGGAGACCGGAATGCATCTGTTTTCCGAATACATGGACGCACTGGCGAAGAAGCCGCTTGCGATCAACACGGGATCTCTGGTGGGAGCCGGAGCCTGTGCGACAGCCGCGATGGGCTATCTGACCCGTCCGATGACGGAGGAAGAGCGCGCGAAAGCCGTTTCTTATGTCGAAGACGCCATGAAGGCCGGCGCGGTGGGTCTGTCGTTTGGGATCATGTATGAGCCGGAATGCTGGCTGTCACGCGAAGACCAGATCGCGATGGCTTCCGCATGCGCGAAATATGACGGGATCGTGACCTGCCATATGCGCGGCGAGGGCGACAGTCTGGTGGAATCGGTCCGCGAGATCATCGGGATCTGCCGGGAAGCCGGCGCGCGTCTCAATATCAGCCATTTCAAAGCGACCGGCGTTCGAAACTGGGGATCGAAGATCGACGAAGCGATCGCCCTGATCGAGGAAGCCCGCGGCCAGGGGCAGTACGTCACCTGCGACGCTTATCCCTATACCGGAGGCGCGACAACGGCACTGTCGCTGATCCCGCCAAGTGTTCTGGAGGGGCATGATCTGTCCTACCTTGGCACCGAGGAGGGCGCGAAAAAGCTTCGGGAAGAGATCTACCGCAAGCAGGACGGCTGGGACAACATGGTCGAGAGCATCGGCTGGGAGCGTACCGTCATTTCCGGCGTAACGCTCGAGAAGAACCAGTGGGTCTCGGGCAAGAGTGTGGCAGAGATCGCGAAGGAGCTGGAGCTCGATGATCCCTGCAAATGGTTCGGACAGCTGGTGGCGGAAGAAGAAGGCAAGATCGGCGTCATTATCATGAGCATGAGCGCGGAGGATGTGGATAAGGTCCTGACGCTTCCGTGGGCATGCGTGATCTCGGACGGTCTGTACGGCGGCGGAGGCAATCCGCACCCGAGACTGTACGGAGCGTTTCCGAAGGTGCTGCGCGATTATGTGCGCGAGCGCAGGATCATGACGCTCGAAGAAGCGATCCATAAAATGTGCGGCATGCCGGCGGAGCGGGCAGGTCTGAAGGACCGCGGCTTGCTGAAGGCCGGGATGAAGGCCGACATCAATGTTTTCGACCCGGAGAAGATCCGGGATAGAGCAACCTTTGCGGATTCGAGGCAGCTCTCCGAGGGGATCGACTATACGTTGATCGGCGGAGAGATCGCGGCCAAAGACAGCCGTCTTGTCAGGCGGGATCTGGGCTGCGTGCTGCGGAGATAATCGCGAAGGAAGCATCGATCTAATTGGAGTTGTCAGTGAAAAAAGCTTTGGTAGCTATGAGCGGCGGCGTCGATTCCAGTGTCGCCGCCCTTCTTTTGGAAAGAGATGGCATCGAGTGCGTCGGCGTTACGATGCGTCTCTATGAAAACGAGGAGATCGGGATCGCCCGCGAGAAAACCTGCTGCAGCCTTTCGGATGTGGAGGATGCCAGATGGGTGGCGGGGCGGCTTGGGATCCCTTATTACGTGATGAATTTCGCGGATTCCTTCGAGGAATTCGTTCTCAAGCCTTTTGTGGAAGCGTACGAAAAAGGCCATACGCCAAACCCGTGCATTGCCTGCAACCGTTATCTGAAGTTTGACGAGCTGCTGCAGAAGGCGCTGATACTGGGCTGCGATCATGTCGCGACCGGTCATTACGCGAAGGTCGTCTGGGACGAGGCATCGGGGCGCTTCCTTCTGAAGAAGGCAGCGGACCCGGCCAAGGATCAGACCTACATGCTGTATACCCTGTCGCAGGAGACGTTGTCCCACGTAAAACTGCCGCTTGGCGATCTTACCAAAGAGGCGGTCCGCGCGCTGGCGGACGAAGCGGGACTTGTCAATTCAAGGAAGCGCGACAGTCAGGACATCTGTTTCGTACAGAGCGGTACCTACGCGGATTTCATTGAGCGATATACGGGAAAGAAGTATCTCGAAGGCGAGTTCGTTGACATGACCGGAAAAGTGCTCGGGACCCACAAGGGCGTGATCCGCTACACGATCGGCCAGCGGAAAGGCCTCGGGCTTGCGCTGCCGCAGTCCATGTATGTGGTGCGGCTGGATCTTGCCAACAACCGGGTGGTACTCGGCTTTGAAGAGGATCTGTATGCGTCCGAAATGATCGTCCGCGATCTGAACCTCATCGATTGCGACAGCATCGAGGAGCCAAGACGAGCAGTCGTCAAAACGCGGTATTCCCACAAGGGCGCGCCGGCCCTGGTCCGGCAGACGGATGAAAACGAGGTGCATGTCCGGTTCGATGAGCCCCAGCGGGCGATCACGGCCGGGCAGGCGGCGGTCTTCTATGACGGGGATACCGTCATCGGAGGCGGCACGATCACGGAAGCGTTGGGAAGCGGCAAAGCATGAACTATATAATCATTATTCTTACGGCGTTCGTGGCCGGTATCGTGCAGGGCGTGACGGGCTTCGGATCATGCATCGTCATGATGATGGTCTTTCCGTTTTTTTTCACGATTCCGGAAGGAGCCGGCATCGCGGTGGCCGCCACGGTCTTCCTCAGCTTGTCGGTAGCGATCCGTTACCGCAAGGAGATCAAACCCTTGAAGCTGCTGCCGCCAGCGGTCCTCTACGTGATCGTTTCCAACCTGTCGATCCATTTTTCGACGTTGGTGGATCCGGTTCTTATCAAACGGATCTTCGGCGGCTTCCTTATCGTGCTGTCGGTCTATTTTTTGTTCTTTGCGAAAAGTGTGCAGGGAAAGAAGCTGTCCGTTCCGGCCGCGCTCTTGTGCATTGCCGTCTCCGCCGCGTGCGACGGATTGTTCGGCATCGGCGGGCCGTTGATGGTGCTGGTCATCATGGGCATGACTTCTTCATCGAAGGAATATTTGGGATCGATCCTCTTTATTTCGGCGATCACGTGTCTGTGCAGTACGATCTTCCGGTTCTGGAGCGGGATCCTGACGGTTTCGCACATTTCCTTTATTCTGGCGGGCATTGCCGGCATCCTGGCGGGTGTCTTCGTCGCGAACAAGATCGTCGACAAGCTGAATGAAAACGTGCTCCGAAAGGTCACGTACGTCATGATCGGTGTCGCCGGGATCATCAATCTTCTTTCGATTGGCTAAAATTAACAGACGCTGTGGAAAACGGGCTTTCCACAGCGTCTGTTTTTTGTCTTCAAATGTCTGCAAGTATGTAATCTCTGTGCGGCTTTTATACGACCTCGAACAGGAAGAATTTGAGATAATCCGTCTCGGGAACGCCTCTCAGGATCGGATGATCGGGGGCCTGCTGTCTGGCTTCGATCTGGCGCAGCTGCACACCGGCATCGCGCGCGGCATCTTCGAGCATCGCGGCGAAATGCGCTTCATCGGCGAAGTGACTGCAGGAGGCGGTGGCAAGATAACCGCCGCGGGGCAAAAGCCGCATGGCCCGCATGTTGATCTCCTTGTAGCCGCGCAGCGCGTTTTGCAGTGTTTTGCGGCTCTTGGTGAAAGCGGGCGGATCAAGGATGATGAAGTCGTACGGATGGCCGCCGGTCTCCTCAAGCTTCGGAAGCAGATCGAACACATCCGCGACAACAAAGTCCATACGGTCGTCGAGACCATTCAGACAGGCGTTCTCGCGTGCCATATCGATCGCGCTTGCGGAAACATCCACTGCGGTCACATGCGCCGCGCCGCCCATCGCCGCGTTCAGCGCGAAGCTCCCGGTGTGCGTGAAGCAATCCAGCACGCGCATCCCTTTGGCTAAGCGAGCCACGGCCTTGCGGTTGTATTTCTGGTCGAGGAAGAAACCGGTCTTCTGTCCGTTTTCCACGTCCACCTTATAGCGGATCCCGTTTTCCGTGATCTCGGTGACCGGGGTTTCAGGCTGCGGCAGATCCGGAAGCGGATACCAGCCTTTATTTTCGGGAAGTCCTTCCCGCGCACGGATGGCAACGTCGTTGCGCTCAAACAGTCCGCGGATCTCCTGCCCATCCTCGCGCAGGATCCGAACGAGTGCCGGGAACAGCCGGTCCTTGATCTTTTCGATCCCGTAAGAGAGTGTCTGCGTTACCAGTAGGTCATGGAAGCGGTCGACGGTCAGCCCGGGAAACTGATCCGCCTCGCCGAAAATGATCCGGCAGCAGTCGATATCTTCCTGCATGACCGTCTTGCGGTACTCCCACGCGTAGCGCAGGCGGCGCTCCCAGAAAGCGTCGTCGAATCGATCATTCGCGTTGCGTGAGATGAGGCGCACCCTGGTTTTCGAGGCTTCGCTAAGAAACCCTGTTCCGAGGTAACGGCCTTTTGTAGACAGTACATCGATCAGCCCGCCGTTTTCCGGGGGACCGTCCGGTCCGTCTTCAAGGCTGAGGATCTCCGCGTCGTAGACCCACGGATGACCGCTCACGAGCGATGCTTCCGCTTTCTTGGTCACAGTGCAGCGGGGATAAGGTCTGGCTTGTTTCATGGAATGTTTTCCTTTGATAATTGGTTTGATGCTTTGGCGTTCCGGCCTGACAAGCGGATCCGCCGCGCCGGTACGCCGAATCGGACTATGCACCGATTTCGGTGACGAGCCGCGTATCAGCCTTCGTCGAGAAGGTTGCGCATGGAGTACAGTCCGGCAGGCTGTTCCACCAGAAATGCAGCTGCGTTGAGAGCGCCGTTTCCGAAGATCGCCCGGGAAAGCGCGGTGTGACGGATCTCAAGGATCTCGTCCTCGCCGGCAAATATGACATCATGTTCACCGACGATCGTACCGCCGCGGACGGAGGACATGCCGATCTCTTTGGGGTCGCGCGCGGCGCGTTTCTGCGCACGGTTCGTCGTCATATAATGCCCGTCATTCAGCTCATCGATCATGGCGCGTCCGATGGAGATGGCCGTGCCGCTGGGGGCATCGAGCTTCCGATGATGATGACGCTCTTCGATCTCGATATCAAATCCGGCCGGGGAGAGCACTTTGGCGGCCTTGCGGCTCAGCTCGATCAGCAGGTTGACGCCGAGGGACATGTTCGAGGAGAAGAAAAGAGGGATCCTGGCGGAGGCCTCGGCAACCTTGGCTTCCTGCTCTGCCGAGAGACCGGTCGTACAAAGCACCACCGGCTTGCCGGCAGCGAGCGCATCCTCCAGCAGCCCGTTCACCGCGGCGGCTGTCGAGAAATCGATCACGACATCATAAGGAACATCGACCGCTTTGAGCGATGAGAAGACCGGGAACGACAGATCGCCTGTATTGACCGCGTCCACACCCGCAGCCACTTCGAAGCGGGGATCATTCTGTATTAAACCGACTACGATGCGGCCCATGTGGCCGCAGCATCCGTGAAGAACCGTCTGAATCATGGCAGCTCCTTTCCAAATATCCGAGATTTTCGCTATTTTATCATGCAGCCGCCCTGCAGTGCAAGCTGAACTATTTGATGAACGGCTGGAGAAGCGCTTCAAGACCGCGGCCGCTGAAAGGATGATGAGAAGTCTCAAAAGTGAGAATCAGTCCTTCACCCGGATATATCCCGCTTTCCTGATATTTACACAGTCTTTCGGCGGCGTTGGCTGCATAAGACGGGTCATCCATCATGCCAAGATGTTCCCAGTAGATTTCGGTTCGGGTATTCATGTCCAAAATCGTGAAGTCCGGGTGGATCTTCGTATCGGATTGGTAGGGATAATACTCGTCAACCGGGGCCGGCAGCAACTCCAGCATTTTATTGACATTTTTTTGATCTTTCTGCACTTTCTTCAAAAACCCTCTGCGGTATTCCTGCTGAGCCAGCTTGGAAGCGAAGTTTAGCTGGGATTTGTTGAGGTATTGGCCATTTGTATCAGATATCTCTTGGACATAGTAGTATCTCCCGTTGGAAATACGCAAGTGTCCCGGAATAGGGGTCTGCCGGGAGCGTTTCAGAATCTTTTCGAGCCGGGTTAAAAACGTCTTTTGCTGAAGCAAACCGTCTTTGAGTTGGGGAGTACTGTCAACGAGTGTTGATAAAGAGCTTTTTTTGGCCATGGATGCCTCCTTCTTGAGTTTTGCATTTAAGTTTTGTGTGGTTCTCAGAAAAGTAATCTAAATCACTTTAAATCTTGAGTTTAGATTACATGTGGGGAAAATATGGAGTGATAAAAAAGTGCGTGAAGAGCCAAAATAATCTAAATCGGGAAAAACATAGCCATTTAGATTACCTGGTAGTTCTTTACGAACAGAAGCTGCTAGGGGGAAGTGTGACGAACCATTCTGGGTATAATCTAAATCTACTAAAAACAAGGTCTTTAGATTAGTTTTTATGAAACCACCTGGATGGGAAAGGGGAGCTTTGATCAAGAATTAATCTAAAAACTCGTTTTTCCTGGATTTAGATTATTTTCTCGCGATCCATCGAAAATTACTCAGGCATAAATATATGTGGAGCCTTGACGACCTTGTTAGACGCGATCTTTTTTGGGTTCAACAATCGTAATCGATACAAGCATAGATCAAACACCTCCTTCCGCAAAGACCCCTCACCCCAACATCTAGTCCCGCTCATCCAAAAAATCCCCCTATATAGATTATCGTTCAAAACGACCCCGGCGGACCCGAAAATCGGGCTTCTTTCGGGGATTCTTTTTTTGGAAAAAACAAGAAAATACCTTGAAAAGGGCACGAAGGTGTGGTAATATGGTGTCAAGTGGAACGAAATGGAGCGTTTTGGAGTTCCGGTGGGGACGACCGAGTGCTAAGCCGCTCAAGACCGCAAAAATGTGGCGGGGCGGAAGAACGCGAGGGAGTTTAAAGGGGACCGGCCAAACGGGGAGCGTTCGGAAACGAAAAAGAAAGGAGGGGGCGCGATGTTCTTTGGTGAGTACCATCACAGCGTAGACGAGAAAGGCCGCATCATTATGCCGGCAAAGTACCGCGAACAGCTGGGAGAAGTTTTTTACATCACCATCGACCTCTGGGGACAGCCTGAAGAGGCTTGCCTTTGCGTCTACCCCGAAGAAAGTTTCCGCGCGCTGTGCGCAAAGCTGCGCACAATGGCCGCAACCGACCAGGAAACCAGAAAGCTTTACCGAAAGTTCTATTCGCGGGTGCAGGATACCTCCACAGATAAACAAGGCAGGGTCATGTTAACGCAGGAACTGAGGGATCACGCCGGCCTCGATAAAGAAATAGTGCTGGCAGGCCAGGACGACCACATTGAAATCTGGAACCGCGATAAGTGGGAAGCTTACGGCGCGGACGTTGAATTCTTCAAATCGAGCAAACTGGCTGAAGATTTAAAGGCTAGTGGGATCTGATTTAAACTGTGGTGAGTGAGACAGAGACATGGAGTTCGTACATGTGCCCGTGTTGAAGAATGAAACGATCGAGCAGCTCCACATCGACCCTGCGGGAACGTACGTTGACGGTACGTTCGGCGGAGGGGGTCATGCCTCGGAGATCATCAGCCGATTAAACGGGAACGGCTGCTTCGTCGGTATCGATCAGGACCAGGACGCTGTGGAAAATGGCCGTACCAAGCTGGATGCATATAAAAACACAAAAATCCAGCTGGTACGGGACAATTTTTCCAACATTAAAACTATATTGAGTGACTTGCATATCGAGTCGGTCGATGGTATACTTTTGGATATCGGTGTGTCATCGCATCAGCTCGATACGGGAGAGCGCGGCTTCTCCTACATGCAGGACGCAGAGCTTGACATGCGCATGGATCAGCGGAACCCGCTGACGGCAGCCCATATTATCAACACGTACTCGGAACAGGAATTGCTCCGGGTTATTCGTGATTATGGGGAAGAACGCTGGGCGAGCAGGATCGCTCAATTTATCGTAAAAGAACGTGCGAGAGCACCGATCGAAACTACATTTCAGTTGGTCGAGGTCATTAAAGCCGCGATCCCGGCGTCTGCCAGGAAGAACGGTCCTCACCCGGCCAAACGGACTTTCCAGGCCCTGCGAATCGAGGTAAACGATGAGCTGGGCGTTTTGGAGCGCTCAATTACCGATATGGCGGACGTTCTGAAGCCCGGCGGAAGGCTTTGTATTATTACCTTCCATTCCCTGGAAGACCGTATTGTAAAACAAACATTTAGAAAGTTGGAAAATCCGTGTACCTGCCCGCCGGAATCGCCGGTGTGCGTATGCGGAAAGAAGCCGGTTGTCCGTGTAGTAACACGCAAACCGATCGAACCGTCCGAAGAAGAGCTGGAGATCAATCCGCGCGCTCGCAGCAGCAAGCTGAGAGTTGCGGAGAAGCTTCCTTATATCGAACCATTTCGAAAAGCGTACTGATCGATTCACCGGAATCGAACGTCCTGGAATGGCGCTGCGATAAGGCTTGAAGAAGTTCAAAGCCGATAAGGAAGCAGGGGAGATCAGCCGGGGCGGGGGATCGTGCGTAAGCGGACATTCGGCCGGAGGAATCAATGGCAGAATACAGAGGCAATACGCGTCCGGGTCGTCTGGACGCGGCCGATTTCTTTGAAGACAGCGCTCGCGCCGGCTACTACCGGACGCAGGTCCAGGGATCGATGGCGATGCAGCCTCAGATCGAAGAGCCTGCGAGACGTGAAAACCCTTACCGGAAAGAACGGTTGGAGCGGGAGCGGCAGCGCAGTGGAAGATCGCATTCGAGCCGCAGCGGATCCGAGCGGCAAAACGCTGAGCGGGCACGCAGCGAAGC
>JAEEGL016432326.1_pt1 | contig 12226 bp, 11 predicted proteins | sample 9134231 | NCBI WGS metagenome assembly JAEEGL01 (sample SAMN16246548, study PRJNA631951) | gut metagenome | biome: gut microbiome; feature: rumen; material: fiber-attached | host: Bos | place: Iran: Karaj | collected 2018-10
AATCTGTTGGAAGTAGTCCTGAAGATTTAAAAATAGATAAAATTAAGAAACCATCTTCTATACCAGCAGTACTTCCTATGAAGAAGTCTGTTGGAAGTAGCCCCGAAGATTTTGTTGTTGGTAAAATTAAGAAACCATCTTCTATACCAGCCGCCGAATCTGCTAAAAAAGCAGTTGGTGGACCAGAAGAAAAGAAGAAAGAAGAACCGTCATTCTTAGGATCTTTGTGGGCTGACACCAAGAAGATGTTTAGTGGCGATAATGAAGCTGCTGATCATGATGATAATGATACGATGGGATCTTCTGTTGATACTTCCGATATAAAGGAGAAAGCTGAAGCTGGTCATCAAGATCATCTTAATAAGTTAAGAGAAGAATACAAAAAGAATAATGCTGAAGCCGCTAAGACTAATCCAATATATGGATTAGATCCAAAGAAGTATAACGACGCCGCTAATAAGATTGATCTTTCGGGAGCAATGGTTGGAGCTCACGGTGAAGTAACAACTACGCCATCTCCAAATACTACAACTCAAGCTGCTGCAAAAGCTGCTGATGCCTCCACTAAACAAACAAATGATGCTAAACGAACTACTACTGCAACGAAAGAAACTGCTTCTACTGCTGATTCTGGTACTTCTACTAGTAGTTCTAGTACTTCTACTGCTGATTCTGGTACTTCGACTACTGATTATAGTGCAGGTTCAACAGATTCGGCGGCCGGAACTGATAGTGGTAGTTCTGGTGAATTGAATTGGATAGAAAAACTAATCTCTCAGACTATTAAAGGTGCATTTAATATAGGTAGTTCTATAGCTGGTGCTGTTTCTGGTATGACTGGTAGTGATAGTAGTAGTGGTGGTAGTAGTGGTAGTAGTGGTGGTGGAGGTAGTGATTTTTCTGGTGGTGGATCGTATAGTGGTGGTGTCAGTGGTGAAGTTGGAAATGCTGCTCCATTTACTGGTGGGCAAAAGGCTGGCGGTGTTAGTGGTAAATATGGAGCCATTACTGGTTGGCGTAAAGATTTAGTATTACCAACAGAGCAACGTGCCAAAGGACCTAATGGTAAACCAATGGAATGGTCACAAGCTACAAACAATCCAGGTAATGTTGGTAACACAGATGAAGGAAGAACAAATATCTTCCCAGATGTACAATCTGGTATTAAAGCACAGGCTGACTTATTAAAGAAAAATTATTCTGGTATGCCATTATTAGCAATGGCAAAAAAGTATACTCCAACAAAATGGCGTGAAGCTATTAAATCTTGGACAAAATCTGGGTTAAGCCCAGATGAAATTCCAGATTTAAATAACAAAGAAGTCTTAGCTAAATTATTAAAAGCTATTCATGTTGCTGAAGGCAGTGCCAAATGGGTTTCACCAGAAGAAGTTGATTACGCTCTTGGATTAAAACAAATGCCAGCAGGATATCAGAAGAAAGACTATCGACAGTTAACAGAGAAAGGTAAAGCACTATGTTCTGGTTTTGTTGTAAAAAGCAATACACAACAAGATGATGGTGGTACACCGGTTTCTACGGCTGCGGCTCCTGGTAATGCTTCTCCAGAAGTTAAAAAATACTTAGCTATTATGGAGAAGAACACACATGGGTCTTATTATGAAATGTCTGGTAGACGTGAAAATCAAGGTATTTACGATTGCACATCGTTTGTTTCAAGGTCATTAAGAGAAGCTGGATATAAAGTCCCAAAGCCATCTCCAACAACTGTCAATTTACATAAAACTTTAGCAGATAATGGATTTAAGTATACTCCATATGTTTTAAAACCTGGTTTAACTAAAGCACCCTCAATTTTACAACCTGGTGATATCTTATTAAATAGGGGTCATGGTTGGCACAATCACGCTGAGACATATTGGGGTAATAATAAGATTATTGGCGCTCACGCAACAAGACCTGCTGGTAGAAAAGAGGAAGAAGTTAGTATTAAGGCTTTCTACTCAACTGGTTATCCAGGATTCTGGCGACTTCCGGCGGCCGGTGGTAGTGCCCCAGATGAATTAGAACAATCTGGTAAGATTACTGATACAACTCAGACATTTGGTAGTTATCCAACTGTCACACCCGAAGACGCAGCAAATTGGAAAATTGACAGTGGGACTAAGTTAGTTTGGCCTACAGATTCTCATGTTATTACCTCTCATATGGGTACTCGTGACCCAAGTGATTATGCTGGAGCAAAGGGGCAGATATCGAAAGAGCATGGTGGTATTGATATTAGAGCTGAAGCTAGTAACCCTATTTACGCAGCTATGTCTGGTACTGTTGTTGGGACTTCTCCTGATTACGGTACTGTTGAAATAAAACACCCTGGTGGATGGGTAACTAAATACTTACACATGGGGAAATTTGCCGTTAAGTCTGGAGACAATGTAACTGCTGGAGATGTAATAGGTGAAGCTGGTGGAATTGGTAAGAGTGGAAGAGAAGTTTATAACCCCCACTTACATTTTGAGATGATTAAAGATGGAACTAAAGTTGACCCAGAAACAGTTTTTCAATCATATAATGGAAGTCAAATCAATCGAACAAGAAAACAACAAATTGAAAACGCAAGTGCATTAGGTGTTGGTGGACCTGATTTCAGACCTAGTATAACTCAACAAAATATCAAAGAGGTTCTAAATAATAGTACAACTGAGAAAGTGTCGGTACAAATGGATGATGTTGTAGCTGAGTTAAAGAAGTTACAACAGTTGTTAGGAGTATTAATTAAGAAATCTGGTGGTTCCAATATTTCAGTTTCAGCGCCCAGTATTAGTGGTGGTGATCAAAGTCCTAAGAATACTGCTGTTGGAAGTGGAGATTATGATCAAAAAATTGAGAATATGTTCTCACAAGTTGGTGGAATGTTAAGTAATTTTAACATTGCTGCAACTGGAATGGGAACGACTGTAACATAACGATGTTACTTTTATATATATTTTATAAAATCCGGCGGCCGGAAAAGGTAACAGAAAATCTATCCTGCCGCCGAATTTGGAGTATGTTTCAATATGGCTGGTGATCCGAATTTATTAGAACAAGGTTTGTCTAGTGTAAGTAATATTGCAAAAGGATTAACTGGTGATCAACAAAAATTTGGATACTCATTAGAAGAAATAGGAAAACCTTTTAGATTTGCCAATTCAGTTGACCCCCAAGAAAGAACTTATAGATTCTTAGCATCAAGAATGAACTGTGTAGACATATATCCGTGTACATATGCTCAATCATATCTATATAATAAAGAAGAAAATAAATCATTTTTCAAATATGGTATTGGATATGACAAAGCGATGACACGATACCAAAAGATGTGTTCGGATTATCTAGGTGACGCATCAGCACCTAGCGCATTAAGAATATTTTTAACAGATGATACAACCACAACCGATGGTATTCAAACACAATATACAGAAAACTTTTTCCAAAAATTAGCAGATGGACTAAGTAATGCATTACAAGGATTTACAAGTATAGCATCATCTTTATCATCTTCTGCTTTAAATGAAGGTGTTGATAAACTATTAGGTGAAGATAATATCAATACAGATAAAATTGTTGGTGATGTCTCGAATGGTTTAAACTTGTCAGATAACAATAAAGATATGTTGGGACATATTGTTAAAGATTTAAAAGCTGGTGCTAAGATTATATTAAAGGGTAATAAGTTATCATTACCAAAGATTTGGCAAAGTTCTTCTTATGCAAGTTCTTTCTCAGTGTCAACTAAATTATACTCACCATATGGTTCACCAAAAGCTATTAAACAGTATATTGTTAGACCACTAGTGTTAATTTTCTTAATGGGTATGCCACAATCAGATGATATGGTTTCCTATGGAAGACCATTTGCTGTAACTGTAAGATCTTGGGGTTCACAATTTTTATCACTAGCTGGTATTACTAATATTACATTGCAACGTGGTGGCGCAGATTCAGCATTTAATTTGTATAAACAACCCCTTGTTGTCAATGTAAATATAGAGTTCACAAGTATTGTTGATGGTGTTTTAGCTTTTGCTGATCCTATTAATGATTTAAATCCAATACCTCCCTATGAACAAACCGCTTATGGTTCTATTGATCAAATTCTTTCATTAAATGCTGCTTCACAAAATATAGATGGTTCTGTTTTGCCCACAGTTGTTCCAACACTTGGTGGAATTATTAAGTCATTTCAACCAGTACAAATATCAGATGTCACTTATGGATATGGCCCTCAACAAAGTACAAGAGATGATATTATGGTTGGTGGAAATGGTGGTGGGGGATCGGGATTGGGTGGTTCTGTTGGTGGTATTCTTTCACCATTCGAAGAAGCTTATACTTTTGCTACAAGTTCAGCTTTAAGTCAAGGGTCTTTTGGTGGTATTTTGGGGGGAATTGCTGACACAGCAACTGGTATTGCTCGTGGTGTGAGTACTGTTACTAACGCTGTCAATCGAACTATCGGTGCTGCGAGTAATTTAGCAAATGTAGTAAGTGGAGGTGCTTTTGGTAAATCAGAGTTTGGAAAATCTGTTAAAGAATTTCAATCTGATCTTGCTCAAGGTGCAAAGGTTGTAACTTCTGTCGCTGGGGCAACAGCAACATTAGCAAATACAGTTAGCACTACTGTAAATACTTTTGGGACTTTACTTAAAGCACCAATTAAATAGAGAGGTGAGTTGTCAAGTGGAATTCAATACAGATCCAACACTAACAAATATTTTGAATCAGTGTAAAGAGATTAAAAAGAATATAGAACTATTTATTAATAATTCCAATAATCGTATTTTAGATATAAATAAAATGTCTGCACAACTTACTGCTCTTTCTGAAACTGAATTGAGTATTACCAATCAAACAATACTCAGACAGTATAAATCTTCTATTTTTGAAATGAAGTCAGAAATTGAAAATCAAATAGCTGAAATAGGAAACTATTTGAAAAAAATAAATTTAATCATTAGTGTAGTCGAAAGAGCAATAAGACTTAACATAGGAGATATTTTTTAAATGCCATCTCCACCAAATGATCTTTCTGAAGTATTTTCATCTATATTATATAACATCTCAGATTATGAAAAATTACTGACTAATATGACTAATATTTTTACCAAAACACTAGGCGATATTGATCGACACTTTTTTCTTCCTATGGACTTTTTAAATCAGTATAAAGACTATCCAAGATATCCACTTGATTTTAAAGTAATTCATAGTCTGAGTAAGTATAATCTAGTATCAATATACAAAGTAGTTCAAACAAACGTTAAGTATTTGTTAGATGTAATTGAAAATTCAGATGTCATGAACTTGAAGTTGAGTTTTGATAAAATTCCAGAATCAGAAGTTCTTCGGGATTATGACTTACAAACGACATATTTTTCAAAAATTAAATCTGATGTCTTTGAATCAAATATATTTAATGGTTTTACGATGGATTCATCGCAGAGATCATATCTGTTTAAAACATTTGGATACTACATTAATCAGGATTTAAAAGAAAGTTCATTAATATTTCTTTATGTTTTATACATAATGATATTACGAAACCTTCGGTCTTCATTAAAAATTTTTGAATTAACTTTTTCAACTAAAGCGTATTTATTAAGAAAGAACACTGTTTATATTCAGTCGTTTAATCGGTATGTTGATAATAACAAACGTGATCTTGCTGATAAATTAACAAAATACGTTCTTGAATATACTTATAAAATTTCAAACCCATCTGGTACTTTCTTAAATGAAGTTGTTGATAGAGTTGAAGATAAGTTAGACGGTTTAAAGGATCTTTTTGCTAATTCAATTAAGATTAAAGACTCAGTTACAAATAATATAATTTTGTATGGAACTGAGATTCTTTACAATTATATTGCGTGTAAGTTTACAAATTCGGCGGCCGAATTCTCACTAAAAGTTCTTTCTTATGATATCATTCACCCTTTAAAAACATTTGAGCTAGAAGTTTATAATTCTATATTAGAAAGGTATTCTGCTCAGAAATTTAGAGAATATTTGTATTTAGTTTATTATTATAAACTAACTCCAAGAAAATTTTTAAATGTTCTTCAATTGACTATTTGTGATTATGTAAAACACCAAATTTTAGAAGGAAAGACGTTTAATACAGCAATACTTATGTCATATATCTATCAAATCCTTGGAACATCTACATCCTCAGTTAGTAATGGAATTGATTTTAATAAATTAGAAAGAATGTTAACTGAAATAATTACTCCACAGTATTTGATAGAGACAGTAGAACAACAGAAAATTGTAGAATTTGCAACCAGAATCAGTCTGGTTGGATATTTTGAAGATATCTTTACTACGGAGGATACAGACTTCCGTAGTTTTATTAATGATTTGTATGAAACAATTTTTAAATACCTAAAAGAATCAGTTCAAATAGAACCATATTTTGATTACCATTTTAATAAGAAAATGGTATTTTGGTATTTAACTAGTTACTTGAAAAGAGATATTTTACAGAATAAAATTTTTAATAGAGAAGAAATTCAGATTTCGGAAATTTTCTATGAAATATTAAATTCCCCGTCTTACCAACCTAAGTTTGATATAGAAAAAATGAGAGTTAGAACAGTTCAGTATATAGAAGGAAACTTAAGTAAAATTGGAACTCTATTTGATAATGTTCTTGGAACGGCGGTGGAGAAAAAACTCCATTCAGAAAATATTACATATTTCTTAAATTAAATATTCTAAATTTTAATATAAAAATAATAGTTTTGAATCTTTTAAATAAAGGAGTTTTTACTTTGTTAGAATCTGAACTTCCTCATTGTTGTGATTCTGGTCAGTGGTTTATTTATGATCCTGTTAAGCGTCTCCGTGAATTAAGACGTAGAGGATTCTCATCATTACCAAAACGTGCAGTGTGTACAACTTGCGGTCGAGTATTACTCGTTGATCCTGGTAAACCAGATGATGAGTTTATAAGACGTAAGAAGGCAAAACAACAAAAAAGAAATGGATTGAAACCACAGAATCAAGAAGAGATTATTCAAATGGATGGTGAAGAAGAATAATTCTTCATCTTTCCATATTTTCATTATTTTTTTTCTTTTAGATGATAGATGGCAGAATCAAATATAATCGTTACTAGATTTTTGTCTAAGTACTCTTCGATTGATTTCTTTAAAGACATCGTAAATATATTTTTATATCCATCTGAATTTAATGTTACTATTGGTTCTAATGATAGAGAATCAATTCCTAATTACTTAAATTCATTTTTTACAGATTTATCGAAGAAGTTGTCGCAATATGGTAATGAAAATAAAAACACTGCTGACAAATTTATTGACACAGCAAGAACTATTCTTCGATTAAGAAATGCTGGTAAAGGATTAATTACATATAATTCTATTGACCAACATTTTACATCTACCAATGCATTAATTAAAAAATTGATACAAGATGTAAAAAATGAGAAAATTGGGAATGATGAAGATTTTCGTCAGAAAATAAATAATATAATTTTATATATTCAATATTATTATGACTTTCAAAAAGCGTTAGATGGTTTCACTAAAATTCATGAGTTTAGTGATTTAATAGAGAAACCAGAGACTACACCAGTCAACGCTGTTGAAAAATTTAAAGAAATGGTATTGCAGTTGGATTCTGATATGTCTAACTTGAGTACAGTTGGACACGAGGAAACAGCTACAGACTATTTTATATTATCTGATAAAGAATCAGCTACACAAATATCAGGACTGATTACTGATTATTTGTGTAATAATTATTCATTTTATAATACCGGTTTGAAAGCGTATGATGATTCAGTTGATGGTTTCGAAAGTAGTTCAGTTCATATTATTGCTTCACCATCGAATGGTGGTAAATCAATAACGCTTTCAAATCTGTTATATCGAATTGCCAAGAATAATACTGATGAATTTAAAGAAGGTGATGCAGCGTTATTTATAACTTGCGAAGACGATACTGTTAAAACCACAAGAAAATTCATGTCGGTATTTGGTAACTATGATTATACAGGAATACGAGAAATCTATAAAGTTTCTCATGAATTTGTTAGTAAACTCAAGAAAGAGAAAGAAGAAATAAGTAAAGAAAATAGAGAAATTATTAATAGTCTTTTCAATGACATGCTCTATGATTCTATTACTAAAACTACTGCTGGTACATTGAAAGTAATTTTTAAATATGCACCAGAACAAAGTCTATCTCCAACTGAGATAGCTCAACAAATAAAGAAGTTTGAATTGATGGGAATTAATATCAAATATCTAATTATAGATTATTTAGATGTTTTGAAACCATCATTAACAAATGGCACTGCTCTTTCTGACGAGTATTATACTCTTGGAGTAATTACACAAGAGTTAAGAACATTATCTAGATTACATGGTATTCCGGTAATCACAGCAACACAAACGAGTAAGATTGGTGACAACGTAGGTCAAACTTTAACCAATTCAATGATTGGTGAAAGTTATAAGAAAGTAAAATTTAGTGATTTTATCTACATCAACTAAGCATGTAGAAAAAATAAAAACAAATCAACTTTTTTGAAGTTGACCGTTTGAAAAAGGTTAGAAAGATTTCATCAGATTATTTTATTAAGATATAATGTATCCTAATAGAACTATAATAGTAAACACACTGAATGCTTCTATATATAATCCTGTTAGGACTAGAAAGTTATATATAAAACTCATTTTCAATTTTCTCAATCAAATCTTGATTTTTAGATTTTAGTTTCATTAATTTTATCTTGATATATAATAATTCTACTACCATCCATAGTAGATCAAAGTTAATTTTCAATTAATAATTCCTTCCTTAATTTAGATTTCTCAAGAAATCTTTCTAACCTTTTATCTAATTATTTCATTTCTATATGAAATAACAGAATGTTAAATTCAAACGGGAAACGACTATAGATATGAAATAGTCTTTTTTCCGGCCGCCAAATTCGGCGGCAGGTAAAAGTAAAAGGCAAAGAATGCGTGACGACCTAGATGTTTTCAATCCAGATGTTGCTAAATTTGTTTTTAAAGAAGGAACAGAATACTCTTCTGAATCACCTTTAATTACAGATATTAAAGATAACTTAATTACAGATTTGAAACCCTTAGAGATGAGAGTTTCAAAATCAAAAGAAAAAGGAAAAGGTTATTACAGGTACATGATCTTTTCCTGTAAAAATCTTAGATTATATAATACTGTTGAAGAATATCTAAAAGATCTTCCTGAGTTAAAGAGTAATAATAAGATTATCAAACAGAAGATCCAAAAGATTCAACAGTTAACTGGCCTAAATTCGGCGGCCGTGGAAGAAGTAACAAATAATGATATTATTGACCAATCATCCCAAGAAGAAATCGCAGATGCCTGGTCTCACGATATATTTTAAAAATAAAAATAAATAATCCCCACCCGATATTAATTTATCGAGTGGGGATTTTTTAATTTTAAATTATTTCTAAAAAACAAGACTTAAACCATTTGTCTATTTCATTTACATCTATCAGTATGGTATGTAAAAAAATACTACCTTTTACTGGTTTATTATTATCATCGGGGTAATAATATCTTATTGGTCGATATTTAATTGAATTATTAATTAATTTAATGAATCCAGTATGTACAAATGTTATTCCTTTACCAATTAGGTCATATTCATTAATAATTATATTCAATCTTAAAAGTGATAATATTTTATTTTCTTTTTTTTGTCCAAGAAGAATTAATTCCCAGTTTAGATGTTGTTGTAAAGGAATACTTGTAATTGGGTCACGGTAAATATCATCTCTATAAAGGACATTATATGATACTTCGTCTTCTTTTAAATTCCTAGATAATATATCTCTAAATATAATTAGATTCTTTCTAATGACTTCTTTTACTTCTTTCTTAATTAAGAAATTGGGTAATATAAATATCTCTAATTTGTCTTCAAGATTCTCTTTAAATTTATTTATTAACGAAAACATACTTTAATTAACACTTACTCAAATTCGGCGGCCGTAAAAAAAGTAAATTACCTTTGCAATAATTACTCCCACAAAATTCACAAGTTTTTTGTTTATCCGAAATACGAACCCGTCTTTTAATTACTTCTTCATCCGGAAGAACAACTCTACTTTGACAAGTCCTATTCCGACATACTGTGTTTGTTAGTATAGCCATATCCCGATTACTTTTTTTACAAACAAAATAATTTTCAAAAGAAAGGGGGATTTTTAATTATCCCCCCCCCCAATCCAGACACTTGCTTGGCCATTACTTGGAGTGAAAATCTCCAGTTATGGCTCTCCACAATCTCTCGTACCAGGGCATTTTTTCAATGCTCTGGATTCCTCTCTCATAGTAATCTTGAACCGACAATATCCGGGGTGCCCCATCTTCCCAGACCATATGACCTGAGAGGTAGAGCACACTACAAATGGTCAAGGCACCGATAATAAGTGCCCACCAATTCCTCTTTTCTTTAACCTTCTGCCCAATTTCTTGGGCAGACTCTGAAATTTTATCAACCGTTTCCTGAATTTTTTCATTCATAATTTGTTCCTTTTCTTCCGACTCTTCCGACTTCTTTTCTTCGGAGGAAATTGTATCCGTTAGATTTTCTTCTTTCGACTTCTTTTCGTCGTTGGAGGAAGTAGTATCAGTGTCCATCTTAATTTCATCATCTGAATTTGAAGAAGAATCAGGAGTGTTTTCTACTTCCTGATTTTCCTCCCTTTTTGGGGGAGGTGTCTTAATTACTTCACCCATATTTACCTCCTTGGGTTTATTTCCTATAACTATTTCTATATTATAATCCTAAATATTCAAATTCTATTAAATGACTCAATCTTCGCTAGAACTCTTTCCATCAACAATCTCGTTTCTGAGTCAGTAATTAAGTTCATTTTCTTAGCTAATTTCAAATATTTTATTGCAATATAAATTTGACTTCTATTCAGACACGAATCGATGATTTTTTGTATCCTTTTCATCATATTTCTCTAATTCCAATCTGACTTAGTTTCTTAACTATCAAATCCGGCGGCAGGTCAATAATCGAAAACATTTCTTCAATCGTCTTGTCATCCCCTTCATCAAATGATATAAAGAATACATTAAAGTTGTGATTGTAAGAACTAATTATTGACACAGCACCATAAACAAATACAAATTTTAATCTATATTCTTTAATAATTATTTCTAATGGATTAATATATTCATCTTCACTTCTTTTTCTTTCATAAATATTGTTTAATGATTTTAAAATACTAAGTAATTCTGTTTCTTTCTTTTTGTCCATACAGTTTATCCCTTTCAAAGGTTTTTGATGTATTAATATTTTAGTTATAATGAACTATTAAATAGGCATCATGTAAAAAAATGTTAGATGTATTTTTTTTGTAACTATTCAAAGATATAATACATCTAACATTTTTATTATGATTTATTTATTTGATAGCATCCTTGCAAATGGGATGCCAAAACATATGCAACAAGTACTAAAGATGAACAAGCCCCTGGCCCATTCACTTTGGTACTCGATCATTATCATGGTAGCTATAATGAAGCTACCAATTAGACTTACCCAAAACATATATGGTTTGGGTATCACCAAAATAAGGATAACTGTAAATATCAGTGTTCCCATTATCATGATACTATAACCTCCTCCTTTTTGGGGGTTTATTAACACTATTTCTATATAAAAAATAGAAATTTTAAATTAATTATTTTTTAATATGGGGGTTAAATAAAAAAATTGGATCATAAATCTCTTTTAAGACATATTTTTAAAGAAGGTGATCAAATGGTTGCTCCTTCAGTTCCTGGCGAAGCTCCATCTGCTGTTTCAAATGCTCCAGTACTTACTGAACCAGAAAACAATCCTGGTCAGGATATCTACAGCTTATATCCAGATCTATCACAGATTGATATTACTTCTGCTTGTAATCTAGCTGAGTATTTTAATCAATTGTGTGAAGATGAAAAGAATAATGCTGCAATGGAACAACAATCACAAATGGTTCCGTCTTTAAAATCACAAGGTACTCCTGACGAGTTTTAATGCTTTCGCTTTCTGATTTTTTAATTTTTGAAACAGCGTCATCTAAAGACATGGGTGGTGTGGTTGCTCGTACAGTTACTACTGTAGCTGTACCTATTCCTGGAGCTGGTGTTGTATTATCTCCTGTTGCATCTCAAGTTGGTGAGGTTGTAGGGAAAAATATTC
>JAEEGL016519437.1_pt1 | contig 12226 bp, 6 predicted proteins | sample 9134231 | NCBI WGS metagenome assembly JAEEGL01 (sample SAMN16246548, study PRJNA631951) | gut metagenome | biome: gut microbiome; feature: rumen; material: fiber-attached | host: Bos | place: Iran: Karaj | collected 2018-10
GTCATTCAAAGCGCCAAGGGCAATAGCGTTAGGAGGCGTACCGATCGGGGTACCCATACCGCCGATGTTTGCGCCGAGAGGAATGGCAAGAGCAAAAGCAGCTTTACCGCGGTCGTCTTCGTCAAAGAGCTTGAGCACCGGGGCGAGGATGGCAAGCATCATGGCGGCAGTAGCGGTGTTGCTCATGAACATGGAGAACACGGCAGTAATGAGCATAAGGCCGAGAAGCACGAACTTCGGGTTCTTGCCGAAGGGCTTCAACAGCACGCGGGCCAGGTTCAAGTCCATCTTGTACTTGGTGGCGGCGGCCGCCAAGAAGAATCCGCCCAAGAAGAGCATGATGATGGGGTTTGCGAAGGTGGCCATGATGGACTTGTGGCTGAGCATGGTCACGCCGTCCACGCGGAAAGGCGACAGCGAAGAGTCGGACATGGTGACGATCATGAGCACAATGACCAGCACCGACGTGGACCAAATCGGGAACGGTTGCAGAATCCAGAAAAGGGCGGCCATCACAAATACGCCGATGACGCGGATTTCGAGGGGATTCAAGATTCCCATGGGGCTTGCGGCATCGAATCCGAGGGATTCGTAGGGCAAGAAGAGGGCGACAATCGCAAGGATCGACGCAATGATGAACTTGATGAATTTAGCCTTTGTCATAGTGGGCCCAAATGTAGAAATTATGGCCCCCGGTGGCAATGAAAAAAAGCCCCCGATTTAGGCGGGGGCTACTTTGTAAGTCAAATGTAAGCGATAGCCTACTTCACGGCAATGGAGCCGGCGGCCTGCTTGCTGCCCACACGGACACGGACCATGTAGAGCCCAGACCTCGGGGCCTGCAGGGTCATGGCGTTAGAGCCAGACACGGCGGTTCCAGAGGTAGAAGACTGGACCTTACCCTTCATGTCGAGAATCTCTACGTAGGCCTTGGCACCGGCCAGGCTTTCGGAGACCTGGAAGCCCACCTGGAGGAAATTACCCGCCTGGAAGGCACGGAGGCCGTTCAACTTCTGGGCCACAATGGTACGGGCGGAGGGCGCCACGCGGACCGTCGCCGTCTTGGCGAGGCTTCCGATAGCCACCTTCAGGGTGTCGTTCTCGGCCATTTGGGTAGTAGTGCCGTCCACTGTCACGAACACCTTGAGGCCTGCGGCCCTCAGGTTCTCGATACCCTCGAAATGCAGGTAACCTGCACGATCGCCAGAGGCGTCCAGAGAGACGGTCCATTCGTAGCTATCGCCAGAGGCCGGCTTGAAGGACTTGGCCAGGGCCTTGTTACCTTCCTTGATGGACAGGTTCACGCGGTCACCCATGCCTGCAGGAGGCTCTTCAGAGTTCCATCCAGATTCGGCGACACCCATAATGTTCCAGCCGTCGCGCTTGCCCTTGGCATCGCGCAGCACGGCACGGATAGCCCAACCCTTATGGTTGGAGGCCAACTCTACCGTCTTCTTCAGAGGCTCCACCAGGGAATCGTTGCCATCCTCGTCAACCTTCGATACAAAGGTGGGCTTGGCGGGCAGCTTCCACTGGCTCGGGCCCTTGACCTTTGCCCACACGGCTGCATAGGGGCCGACCACATCTACTTCTTCGTAAGAACCCGTGCTGTCATTCCAGCTCCAGAATTCTACATCGGGTTTTTCGGTAGCGGACTTCTTCTTGTCCTGGTTTTCACCATAGAGATCCACAGCCCAACCATAGGGGTTCGCCACCATGTTCCAACCGGTGTAGACACTGTCCAGATTCCAGGCCACAGGACCCTTAGGTGCATTCATTTCGCTACGCATCACAAGGGGGCGGCCCTTCATAGAGCTGTACCAGTAACCCGTCAGGTTATCAATCTCATCTTCATCCATCAACCTCTGGTAATGCCAGAAAGTACCATAGCTCTTGGTATCGTCCCACCAGTAGAAACGGATATCGTTATCCCAAGTTACGGAATCCATAACGACGTTAGAAAGCGAGAGCATCTGCCAACCGTCTTCCTTGGCGACAATGGTAGACTTCACCTCGAAATCACGTTCGAACACGTCGGAGGTCTTGCTGTTCTTGACCGTAGCCGTCAGCAGATAGTTTCCGGCACGCAGGGGATAGTATTCCCAGGAATCCGTATAAGGCGTCTCCGTAACCGCAAGCACGGTATCCTTAACCACCTCGCCATCGTCGTCTTCTAGCACAATCTTGACCGATGCTCCGCTGGCGTTAAATTCGGTAGTGGTAAACCTAAACTGGATAGCGCTACCAGACTGGTACAGATCAGCCTCAGCAAATTCAGCAGGCGTGGGGTTCTCGGGCATAAAGTAAGCGGCAAATGTTGCCTTGGCAATACTTCCCGTAAGGGTATCCCCTTCGTGGTAAACGTACTTCTTGCCGTCCAGAGTCATGACCAAGGAATCCAGGATAAAGCCCTTTGCAGGCATTCCCACGACAACGAAGTCCGAGCCCTTTGTGTAGTAGGGCAGCAGCATGGTGCTATCCTTGGCAAATTCATGTATCTGAGAGTTGATAACCTTGCCGGTAGAATCACGCTTCAGTTCCTTAAAGGCTACGAGTCCATTTTCGGCAACAGTCAGCCTAGCCTGCTTGTAACCCAGTTCCTTGACGCAAGTCTCCGCATCAACCCACGATGCGTACAAGGGGTAGCGTTCCAAGCGCTTGCCATTTTGTCTATCCAGTTCATCCGATAGTGCAAAATTGAAGGCTTCGAAAGCAACGGCCCAATTGTCAGGCCTATCATGTTCACAATTAGGATCACCCTCGCAATCGGGGTTCCAGTCGGCATCGCTGCCATCCTCCTGTTCTCTGGGATTAATCTTCTCGGATTCATCGTCCAGGGCAAGCTCAGAATACACCTTCCAGCCCTCTACGCAGTTATCCTCGGTATAGACCCAGAACGGAAGGTCGATGGAGTCTTCTTCGTCTTCGAGCTTGTAGACGCCCACGGAATCAGAATTTTCACCGTAGAACACATCCGCCTTGCCCGTCACGAATTGGATAGTAAACTTCTTGTAGGTGTAATCGGCAGAGAACCACATGGTATAATCGGTAAGACCGAAACCACCAAGTCTCAGCGTATCACCTTCCTTGAGCTTAATAGTCGTCGGTTCTTCATCGTACTCACCCAGCTTCGAGAACAAGATGTCGCCATCGACTTCATAACCCGGATATCCATCGGCATATACTTCAAAGACATAGTCCAGGGAATCCGCATAAGGCACATACATACCGGTCACGCCTTCATTCAGAGATGTCGAAACATGCCGCAGGGTGTCTCCTCTCCATTTCTGTTGCAATACCACGTTACCCAAGGTGGACTTGTCCTCGATAACGGCATTATTCCATACTAACACCTGATTCCCTTGGGCCATACGCGTACGGTTGGGCCAACCGGTACATCCGTTCGGATCTCTTTGCCAAACGGCATAAACCGTCAGCGACCTAGAGCCATCCTTGTTCTGGATATAGGGAGGAACACCATAGACTCTCTCGTGCGCTTCTAAAAGCTTTTCCATTCCGTAAATTCCATCGAACAACGTGTCACTAGAAAAACGATTTGATTCAGGAACAAACGACCACAATCTCTGGCTACACGCATCCAGACTAAACAAGCCTATGCCATTATCCCCTATAAACGCACCAGACGCATTCTCTTTGGTATAGGTCCTTTTCGGGAAGGGATCCTCCTCCAGCCAACGATTAGCCACGTAGAAAGAACTCTTGTCCTGCATATCAAAATCGAAGGTCACTTGATAAGTAACGGTCTTAGTCCGCGGCAAGAAGCCTACGAAAACAGGGTACTGGTAGCTGAGGCTCGGATCCTTTACCAGTTCCAGGGCAGCAAACAGGTTTGTCAAATCTAGTCTGCCATCTTTGTCCACAGCCAAATAGCGTACATAGTGAACGGGCTCCGATTGGTTGGCTCTTATTTCATTTAGAATTTCTTCCGGAGATTCCAAGGCGGTCACGGTGTCTTTCGGAAGTCTATCTTCCGTACGCGTATCAGCCAAAGCGCCCGCCACACCAACCACCCAATCATCGGCAGAAGAGGCTCCTACCTCCCCCACAACCACAAGGGCCACGACATCATCAACAGATTCCCATGCCGTAGACGGGTAATCGACCGTCACATAAGGAGAATAGGGCACATTTTTCATCACAGCGCTGCTAAGGAGAGAAAGAGCTTCCCCCACATTTGCCAAAGCCTCAGTCCTAACAGGAATTTTTCCAGGAGCGCCGAACAGTTCCTGCTGTCCGAGTCCATCTATACCCTCCACCTGGACATTGGCTTTTCCCTGAGCAACGTCGTTTCCATGGAGATCCGCCACAAACATATAACCGCCGGGGGCACTTGTGCTCGCAGAAGGATCGAAAGTCGTAGGATATTCACTGTAAACCACGTAGAGGTCTTCGCCATCGGGAAGATCAGAGAGCGCGTCCGTAAGGAACTTCCCTGAACCGGTGGTGCTCACTTCTTCAAAGAAACATATATCTACCGGCTCATCATACCCCCAGTCTTCTTTGTGACAATCCGACTTTCTTTTCAGGCTGAACTCATAATACTCATAAGTCCACTCATAAGTCTGATTGTTATATTTAGATGTAGCAAGATAGGGAACCCTGGCCCAGACACTGTCACTGGTAATCTCCGATACCGGATTGCCCATAAAGTACGGGTCTGCGTTAAGACGTTCGGCGAAACCCTCCACAGGGGTGAACCAGTCTCCATTACCCGACTCCACAAAGCCGTAGTACACCTTCACAGTTCTCTTTTCTGTGAGGGAAAGGTCCAAATCCGAATCATATACAGCGGATGTCTTTACCGCAAACGGCAATATTCTTCCACTTGCGTCTTGATAGTTCCAGTTGTAAGCCGTGCCGGCAATTTGGGTAGCAGTTGTCGCCCAGGTTGTATTGGTAAGCTTGCCCGCATAGTTGGTATAGAGGGTCATCTTTGAGCCAATCACAACAGGGACTTCCTGGTCCGGGTCTAACAGGTCTGCCGCACCAGCACTTTTCATTTTTTGCTTATCCGCGCTGGACATGTTGTCAAAAGTGGTCCCTTCCACCGTAAAAGTAACCTGGTAGATCGGCTTAAGGCTTTCGTTGGCAAACACCGGCAAACCCTCGTTCACGCCTGACTTGCGGGACCATTCAGATGTTTTATAAGTCCCGGCCAAAGTAGTTTGCGCGTTAGGCGGTGTGAAGTGCATTAAACTGTTCAGGGTGTATGCAAATTCATCCGTTTTCATATAATCAGCAGAGAAAATGCACTCTCCTTCTGGAATGCTCACATCAATAGCGTTGCGGTAACTATGGGTGTAGCTGTTACCAAAGTTCTTCGTTGCCCATTGGCCCGTTATATCATCGTCATCTTCAGCCATATACCCTGCCAGAGCAGACGCCAGGTAGTCGTCTTCGCCGTAGTGGTAGTTGACACCGATGGTAGAATAGCTCGTTCCGCCGGCAAGGTTCAACGTACCCGCCAAGAAACCAACCTTACACAAGCTGTTGTACTTGTCATCAGGCATGGAGATATCACCCACGGTATAGGTATTGACGATATTGATTTCATAATTCGTTTGCTCATCAATTCCATCCGCACGACCGACAATGCCGCCAATGGACTGCTCTGCCAACGTTTTCCCATCAGACTCATCTTCGTTCTGGGGGAGCAAACCTATATTATCAGCGGACGAATGGACATTCAGCCCGCTAATACCCACATCGACAATAGTTCCACCACGGGCAATCACACCGACCAAGCCGCCAATTGCAACTCCAAGCTTCCACCGCTTTTCTCCCTGGCCATTGTACCAGACCTCATCAACGGAGGGGGGTAAGGCATCTGTATTGGCATAGACCTCCACATTCTCGCCAGAAACACCCTTAAAAGTCACATTTTCGCCCGTGGCAGCACCAACCAGACCACCGGCCTGGGCAGCTACAATCTTCACGTTTTTCATGGAGATATTCTTAAAATTACGCCCACTTCCATTCACAATGCCAACAGCCGCCCCCGCCTGCACAACAAGGCCCGAGTAGCCATTCTTGTAGTCATTTTTGATCTCTATATCTACATTGTCAAAATTCACAGAATCAACGTACATGCCCGATATTGTAGAGAAGAAACCTACGCCCATCACGTCATTAGACGAATATTCCGAGATGTAGTCGCTGGGAATGCCATTTAACTTAAGGCAAAGGTTCTTGATGGTATGGCCGTGTCCATAGAATCCATTGCCATTGTCATCCGGCAAAGGTCTAAAGGTAATGGCGCAGGATCCATCGCCATTGGTTCCGCCAAAGTCGATATCCGTAAGTAAATCAAGTGCACCATGTGCACCAGACAAAGCGCTCGTTAAATAAGAATAAGCGTCAGGATACACCCCTAGCGTATGGGTTGCTGTTTCATCGTACCACAAGTCATAGCATTTTTCCACAATCGCCGGGCCACCATCCGTAGAAGGTTCCGTTGTGGGAGTATAACTGCTGGACTGCTGGGACAAAGACAGGACTATACCATCTGTACCACCAGCCTTAACACAGAACTTCTTCCCGGGCACCGGGTTGGTATTCGGGCCAGTATTCGCAGCAAAAGCAAACGACGTCAAAAGCAACAAGGCAAAGACCGTAACGCTCGCCAGGTTCCATTTACGTTCCATAAATACCTCTCTCGGAGGGCACCTTGGGCACCCCCTCCTTTTTTTGCAAAAAATAATATAATTGGGCCAAACAACCCTGCGATGTAGGTCACAAAGTGCAGTAAATCACATTTCGCCTGTTTTTTTGCGGTTATTACAAGCAATGAGCCCCTATGCTTCGTCATTCCGGGCTTGACCCGGAAGCTAGATGGCGGATCAAGTCCGCCATGACGCCGTAGTTAGAACAGGCAGAATCAAGTACTCTCTCTTTTACTATATTAATTACGTAATTGGAGCAAAAAACATGCAGGATTTGGACCAGACTATTGTCACCCCGGGCAACACTATCCCCTTTAGGGTCATGGAGTTACACCCACACCTTATCATCCTGTACCCCCAAACCCAGTTTAAGCAGATCGCCCTCGAAAAGGGCACGGTTATCCTCGGCCGGGGCCAGGATGCCGACATCCGCCTAGACGACGAACTGGTGAGCCGCAAGCACTGCAGCCTGACCTTCGACGGCAAGAACGTCACCGTCCAAGACCTAGGGAGCACCAACGGCACCTACGTAGACGGAAACCAGGTTTCCAAGATGGTGCTGGATTCCGACAACCGGCTCCAGCTGGGCAAGCACGTGCTGAAAATCGACTTCAAGGACGCCAGCGAAGAGGCCTTTGACCGGGAGCTCTACGAGGCGGCCACCATGGACCCCCTCACCAAGATTTCTAACCGCCGGAACTTTTTTGACCGGAGCCTTGGGGAACTGGCCCTTGCCCGCCGAAACAACTTCTTTATCCACGCCATCATGGTGGATGCCGACCACTTTAAGCACGTAAACGACACCTGGGGTCACCAGTGTGGCGACATGGTGCTGAAAGAAATCGCCCGTATTCTCAAAGAAGAAAAGCGAGAATCTGACCTGCTGGCCCGTTATGGCGGCGAAGAATTCGTGCTGCTTTTAAGCGGAATCGGCGTCGAAGACGCCAAAAAAAGCGCCGAGCGGCTCCGTATGGCCGTCGAACGGCACCGTTTTTCCTGGAAAGACACAGTCATTCCCGTAACCATCTCCCTCGGGCTTGCAAGCAAGCAGGGCGAAAATATTGGGAAAATTGAAGACCTTATCGCCGAATGCGACCGCCTTTTGTACGTCGCTAAGGAAGGTGGCCGCAACCAGGTGGCCTTTTAAATTGTAAAGTAATTTCTATATTTGGGCGCCGAAATGTCGAATCTGAATTCCGAGCGCCTCAATTCCTTTGGTACTGCAAGTATCCCAAAACTGGTATTGCAGTTTTCGGTACCCGCCATCATCAGCATGCTGGTGAACGCCCTCTATAATATAGTGGACCGTTTTTTCGTGGGTCAGGGCGTGGGAAGTCTCGGCATCGCGGGCATCACCCTGTGTTTCCCTATCTGCCTCTTTATCATGGCCATGTCTATGATGATCGGCGTGGGCGGCAACACCATTTTCGCCATCCGTCTCGGACAAAAGAAGTACGTACAAGCTAGCATTATCCTGAACAACTCGTTCACGCTGTTGATCTTAATGGCCCTTACCACCTTCGCCCTGGGCGAAATTTTCATGGTGCCGCTCCTGAAACTCTTCGGGGCCAGCGAACAGACCTTGCCTGTGGCCTCCAGCTACATGCGTATTTTGCTCTGCGGTGCGGTATTCCAGACTATTGCCCCCGGCATGAACCACTTTATCCGCTCCATGGGCCACCCCAAGACGGCCATGTTCCGCGAAGTCATCGGCGCCGTTTCCAACATTATTCTGGACTGGCTGTTTATCATGAAGTTCCACTGGGGTATCGAAGGCGCCGCTTGGGCCACCATCAGCTCCCAGCTTATCGCCAGCGCCCTTATCACTCAGTTCTTTGTAAAGAAGAGCACGCCCATCAAGATACGCTGGCGCCACATGAAGCTCCGCTTTGCCTATGTGCGTAAGATTATCATCTTGGGTATCCCGCCTTCACTGATGCAGCTGTGCAACAGCCTGATGAACGCCATTCTGGCCTGGAGCCTCACCACCTACGGAAACATAAGTTTGCACGATACGGGTGTGCTTTCGGGTGGCGACATGGCCATTTCGGCCTTCGGAATCGTGAACAGCATCGCCTCTTTCGTGCTGCTGCCCCTGCTTGGTTTTGTACACGGGACACAACCCATTATCGGCTACAACTACGGCGCCCGCTTGAATTCTCGCGTCAAAGGGACCCTCAAGTTCACCTTCATTTATGCCTTCGGGTTTATGATTGTGGCCTGGGCTATTATGATGTGGCAGGCCGAGGCCCTGGTGGCACCTTTCGCACCGGGCGATCTGAAGCTGCAAGAGACTGCCGCCTGGGCCATGAGGCTCTTTGGGGCAGCATTCTTCATGATTCCCTTGGGACTTGTGTCCGGAAGCTTTTTCCAGGGTACAGGCAAGGCCCTCCGGTCTATGTTCCTGAACGGATGCCGTCAGGTCATTTTGCTGATACCCTTCTTGCTGATACTCCCCCGCTTCTTTGAGCTGAAGGGAGTGTTCCTTGCGCAGCCCATATCAGACGTGGGCGCCGCCCTCATCGGGCTCGCCATGCTGCTGCATGAGTTAAAGAAGTTGAAATGATTGCAGATCCTCGCATGCGCGAGGATGACGAAGCGGATTAGAACAGTTTCTTGGCGTCGGTAAGTTCGCCATTCTTCTCGTGGAAGAGGATCAGAGAACCGCCATCTACCTTGATAAAGATGTTCTTCAGAGTTTCCACCACGTGGTTCTCATCAAACCCAATTTCGTTGTAGGCGGTTTCGCCAATGACGATACCAAAGTTCACCATATCCGGCGATGTAAAACGCAGGTACTTGAGCAGGTCTTCCGGCGTATTCACAATGTCCGTTGCGGTGAGACGTTCGATTTCTTGCGGGTCGCGGGTGCTCACCAGCAGGGGGAACAGATTATCGCCAATTACCTGCTTGCTATTCAGGTAAAGGGTGTTACCCACCATTAAGCTGATGGAGTCGTTCAGCACCTGACGAACCTCGATGATAACGTCACGGCTAGAAGACATTTCCTGCATTTCCAGCTTGGAGGGGCCGCAGGCCACGAAAACGCCAGAAACCATTGCCACGAAGAGAATCAAAAGCTTTTTCATAAGATGTGTTCCTTTTTTGGGGAGAAATATACAATTTTCGTGAATTTAGTGTCACGCATAAAAAAGGCCTAAACGTCATGGCGGCCCTGAGCCGCCATCTAGATTCCGGGTCCCCGGATCAAGTCCGGGGCAGGCTCTACCCGGAATGACATAAGTACAGCCTATCGTTTCAGTATTCCGAGGGCACGTTCCACAAGGTCTGGGGCGATGTGGAAGATTTCGCTGAGCTTTTCCACACGTTCCGCCTCAGGAATGCGTTCCATCCGAGAACCATCCTTGTCGCGAATGACAAGGTTGCCCTTCTGGTAATAATACTGTATTCCTTGGTCCCTATCTAAACGGTTCAGCACAGGGTAGGTCATCATCTCCCGGTAAAAACTTTCGGACCAGTGTTGCTTGAATTCTTCTACCGACACACCCTCTAGCGGGTACTCAAACCTAAGCTTCATGGGGCCGCCAGCACCGCCAGTCCAGAGTTCTAGAGCATCTTGAGCAGGCCGCACCAGCCGCACGCTGTTGGGAACCAGCGGAAAGAAAGCTTCACCGGTACCGAAGGGGGCGGACATGGGCAAAGGGAGCGGGTCGAAAATGAGGTAGCCAGGGTCGAAGAGAAACTCTGGATTGGACGAGAAATGTGGAATGTGAGATGTGTGATGAGTGGTGAGAGAAGAAGGTTCAGACACATCGGGCAGAACAAGGGCGCAGTGGATGTTCCGTTCCTTGCGCTTGTGACCCATCACAAGTCGTGGCGAAAGTCCCATGTCTTTGAAGGCCTGGTATAAATGCCAGGTCATGCTGAAGCAGGTGCCTCCCCCCATCCAAGAGTCCACATCATTCTGAAAGCTGTCATCTAAATTACGCGCACGGGTGGCGCTGCCCGACTGTTCCAGACGGATAATCTTTGTCAGGTTCTCGTAGGTTACACCCGAGAGCCTGTTGCACAGGTCAAGCACCTTTTGCCATGTAGCGGAATCCATAGTGTGAAATGTAGAAAATAGAGTTTAGAGTTTAGATGGCGGATCAAACGTCATTCCGGGCTTGATCCGGAACCGCCATGACGTCATTCCCCTAACGGGGCTTGACTCGTTCGTCATTTTTCTATATTGTAGCCCATGCTCGGGATTGAACAGAGAAAGGGAAACGACAAGCGCTTGTGCGGACGCATGATCGCCTATGCTAGAATTTTGCCCTCCCCCGATGTAGAGCGGAGCTCAACCCCCTTTGACGACATGGTGAAAAACGGGATCCTCGCCCTAGAAGGGGATTTCCGCCAGCAACCGATACTGCCCAACAAGCGTTCCCTGAACAAGGCCATGGACGAGCGCATCGACAATCTTATCGAAACCATGCGTGAAGAAGGCGTAGACCTGCCCGAAGATATCGACGTAGATTCCCTGCGGGATCGTCTCCACGAGCTTTCCAACATGGAAGTCATCCCGATTCCGGCAAGGATTTGTAACTTCAGTAGCGAAGAAGAAATTCTGAAAGAAGACGCCGACGTGTATTTCGTAGGCGAGTTCATTGGCATGAACCAGGCTCACTTCTGCCTCACCACGCTCCCCATCTACTACCAAGCCCGCTACCGCGAACAGGCCAAGGTCGAAGAGATGGCGCTGCTAAACGAGATGCTTTCGCAATTCGAAACCGGCAGCATCATGGACAACGACGATATTCAGAAGGAAACCGAAGAGCTATTCCCCGAAGGGGCAAGCCTCAACACCTTTGTAGGCGACCTGAACAACTTGCTGAATTCAAGAGTGGTTCCATTCCTGCTGGCCTGTGAGACCGAAGCCGACTACGAAGCCCAAGTCCAGCTGTTCTACAAGTTCATGAAAAGCTACCCCGAACAGCGCGATGTGAAGCTTATCGACGGCGCCATCCGCGAGCTGCGCAAGCAGGGCGGAGACCAGGGTGCCCGCAAGCTTTTGGAACTGGGCTGCAAAAAAATCAACGCCCTCTACAACGAAGACATCAAGGGCGCCGAAGATCTGAACCAGCAGATTACGGATTTCAGTTCGTCTACATTTTAGATAGGGTCAGCAGTACCGCCCCAATCAAGATCACAACGGTAGACAGGGCAAGCTTAATACGCCCGCCTCTTGAGGCATATTCACCAAACACAAACACGCCCCAAAGCTGGTTCACCACCAGGTTCAGCTGCAACAGCGGGTAACCTACCGCATAACCAAACATACCATCGTCGGCAATAGCCCAAAAAATGGCCAAGGTGCCAAACATCCACATGACACCCGATCCTATGGAAACAAGGGTCGGCGCAATCATAGAATGCTTGATATCCTTATGACGGCGAAACGTCACCAGGCCTACAAGCACAAGGCTTCCGACGCATACGCCAAAAGAAAAGGGGAACAGGAATTCCATGTCTCCCATGCCGCTGAACTTGAAAGGAATCAGGTAGGTTCCAAAGACAGCACCCGACATCAGGGAACGCCA
>JAEEGL017220450.1_pt1 | contig 12226 bp, 9 predicted proteins | sample 9134231 | NCBI WGS metagenome assembly JAEEGL01 (sample SAMN16246548, study PRJNA631951) | gut metagenome | biome: gut microbiome; feature: rumen; material: fiber-attached | host: Bos | place: Iran: Karaj | collected 2018-10
AGCCAAGAGCAGAGTCGGTGAGCTTGAGAATAAGCTTAAGATTCTGTTGCTTCCCAAGGACCCCAATGATGATAAGAACGTTATTGTCGAGATAAGAGCGGGTGCAGGCGGAGATGAGGCGGCATTGTTTGCGGCTGAGATCTATCGTATGTACGTGCATTATGCTGAGAACAGACGCTGGAAGGTCGAGACGATGGAAATGGAAGAAATCGGTATCGGCGGTATGAAGAGCGTAACCTTCATGATAAGCGGTCAGGGTGCTTATTCTGTGATGAAGTATGAAAGCGGTGTTCACAGAGTGCAGCGTGTACCCGAGACAGAGTCAGGCGGACGTATTCATACATCGACGATTACGGTTGCCGTTATGCCTGAGGCTGAAGAGGTCGATGTGGTGATCGATGAGAAGGATATAAGGATCGATGTCTGCAGATCATCCGGAGCAGGCGGACAGTGTGTCAATACAACTGATTCGGCCGTAAGACTTACGCATATCCCGACAGGAATCGTTATCTATTCACAGACTGAGAAGAGTCAGATTCAGAATAAGGCCAAGGCTTATGCCTTACTTAGAACGAAGTTATACGACCTTGCAATGCAGAATGCACATGATGCGGAAGCAGAAGCAAGACGCAGCCAGATAGGAACGGGAGACCGTTCGGAGAAGATTAGAACCTATAATTTCCCTCAGGGTCGTGTTACGGACCACAGGATCAATCTTACATTATATAAGATAGATAAGATCATGAACGGGGATATACAGGAGATAATAGATGCCTGCATAGCGGCTGACCAGGCGGCCAAGCTGCTTAAGATGGGAGAGAGTGCATGAAGAAAGTCTTTATAGACGGTGGTGAAGGAACTACCGGACTTCGTATACAGGAAAGATTCGCCGCAAGAAATGACGTTGAGATCATTAAGATAGACAGTGAACTTCGTAAGGATGCGGCTGAGCGTAAGAGACTTATCAATGAATCGGATATCACGTTCTTATGCCTCCCGGATGCGGCGGCAATAGAGGCGGTTAGTCTTGTTGATCCTGATAATGACAAGACGGTTATCATTGATGCATCCACCGCCCACAGGACATTGCCTGATTGGGCATATGGTCTGCCTGAGTTATCTTCTGAATTCAGAGAGAAGATAAGAAAGGGTAACAGGATCGCGGTTCCCGGTTGTTATGCATCGGGATTTAACATGATAGTTTATCCCCTTGTGTCACACGGTATCATAGGAAGCGACTATCCCGTATCGGTTACTGCGCTGTCAGGTTATTCAGGTGCAGGTAAGAAGGCAATTGCTTTATATGAAGCCGATGATAAGAGAGAAGATCTCTATGCACCGAGGGAATATGCGCTTACACAGTCCCATAAGCATCTTAAGGAGATGAAGGCCATATCGGGACTTGCATATGAACCGCTTTTTACTCCTGTTGTAGATGATTATTACTGCGGAATGATAGTATCCGTGCCTTTATATACGCATCTTATGAAAAACAAGATGACACCTGAGCAGATTGCGGATGTATTTGCTTCGCATTATGAGGGCGAACAGTTTATAACGGTAAGAGAGTTCGGATACGAACAGGGAGAGCCGAATAACGGCTTCTTGCATGCCAATGCATTTGCCGGCAGAGATGATGCGGAGATAATCATAACGGGTAATGAAGACAGAGTCCTTATATCTGCAAGATTTGACAACTTAGGTAAAGGAGCTTCCGGTGCAGCCATCCAATGTATGAACATTAAGCTTGGTATCCCGGAAGAGACGGGACTGAATATTTAGAATAAATATAAGCCCGTGGGCACAGTTAAATATAATCCAGACACGCTTGCGCTAAGATTCCGGCGTAGCGGTACATAAGCCGTCTGAAAGACGCCGGCTAAGTACCGACGCCTCCATATTGTCTGGCTTTTATTTAACTGTGCCCACGGGCTGTTATTATATCCTGAATTCCTGCTGATTCTTGCGAATGCTGTCGCTTTTGTTGAATTTCTTGCGATACTGCATCGGAGTCATTCCGACATATCGTTTAAATGTCTTGTTGAAATAACTTGCGTAGTTAAATCCCACACTTGAAGCTATATCCGACATTGGTGTCTGATGCACGTCATTTGTTAACATCTCGGCTGCAGCGTACACTCGGTACCTGTTGATGTAATCAATGGGCGATGAATGAAGCGCACGCTTAAATGTTCTGCAACACTCGCTCTCGCTGACCTCGCAACAATATGCTATATCGGATAAAAGTATATCTTCGGAATAATGGGCCGCAATATATTCTGTGGCTCTCTCTATGCGCCATTTATCAAGGGCCTGTTGCTTGGTAAGGGGCACATCATTTACCTGAGTTCTGTGAGAAATGCCTAATCCCCATATATCAAATAGTGCACCTATCGCACGAAGTTCGCTTCCTGCCACTTCTGAGCGCATATATTCGTATATATCGTGTATACGCTTAATTAATGCTTCGTCATCCTCGCTGTTACGGTCAAATGAGAAGTGCGTATGACGGTCATTGTCAAGAAGACTCATAAGGTTGCGACTGGTTAATGTACTTATTACGGATCCGAAGAGTACTGAATGATGGAAATGAACCATCTCAAGTTCCGTATCCTTATCTCCTTCGATGGAATGCGTAACACCTCTTATAATGCATACAGCATCTCCTGGGCAGACATTAACGGACATGTTGTCAAATTGAATATTGATCATGCCGCGACGTACATATATAAGCTCAAATTCGGAATGCTTATGGGGGGTATTCTCCATATAATCCGCATCCGACAGAGAAATCTGTCTTGCAAGGATAGGAGTCAGCAGACTTAAGGGATAATCCGAGTATTCGGGAAGCGGTTGGATGGGACTTAAGTATTCAACTGAATGCAGCATATCGTCCTCTCCGACCTTATTAATTTGTTCTTGTTTTTTACTCATGTTATGTATTATAACACATTTTTTAATGTTATAATCAAGTTTATGAATCCCATAGAAGAATACTACGGCAAGTTTAATGAAGAGAAGCGATTTGATTCGCGACACGGTCAGGTGGAGTACCGCGTGACCATGAAATACATTAAAGAATTCATTAAGGCTACAGGTAAAGCTGCAGAACAGATAAGTATAATTGATATAGGCGCAGGTACCGGCAGATATGCCGTTCCGTTAGTTAATGAAGGCTATAACGTCTGTGCAGTTGAACCGGTCAATCACAACCTTAAGCGCATGCAGAATAAGTCGGATAAGCTTATCTGCCTTAAAAGAGATGCCAGGCATCTTAAAGGTATTGATGATGATCAGTACGACATTACCATAATGCTTGGTCCCATGTATCATCTGTTTAGTCATGAAGATAAGCTTAAGGCTCTTAACGAAGCCAAGAGGGTGACCAAACAAGGCGGCGTGATATTTGTGGGATATTGCATGAATGAATATGCATTTGTTACTTATGCGCTTAATGAGGGGCATTTAAGCGAAGTTATGAAGGCAGGAAGGCTTACTGCGGACTATCACACCGTATCGGAGCCTGAAGACATATATGATTATGTAAGAGTTGAAGATATTGACAGACTTGCAAATGAGAGCGGACTGACACGCCTTAAACTCATAAGTCCGGACGGCCCGACGAACTATATCAGGCAGACGCTTAAGAAACTCACGGATGAAGAATTTGATACATTCGTTGATTATGTTGAGTCCATAGCCGAAAGAAGCGAACTAATAGGTGCGGCGGCTCATACCGTTGATATACTTAAGAAAACTTGAATTTTAGCACTTTAAATGGTAAAATTGTCCAGGCAAGCATCAGATTAAGTGTGACTTAAATATATAATTAGGAGAGTAATAATATGCCAATAACAGAGATACTTGAAGAGAATTGTCGCAAATTCGGCGATGACATATGCCTTGTGGAGATCAACCCCGAGATCCAGGAAGTCAGACGTGTAACATGGAAGGAATACGAATTGACTGAGCCTGCACCGGCAGCACATTACCGCAGGGAGATCACATGGAACGTATTTAACGAGAAGGCTAACAGATTTGCCAATCTCTTATTATCAAGAGGAGTTAAGAAGGGTGATAAAGTAGCGATCCTTCTTATGAACTGTCTTGAGTGGTTGCCGGTCTATTTCGGTATTCTTAAGACGGGCGCTATTGCAGTTCCTCTTAATTTCAGATATGCATCGGATGAGATAGAGTACTGTCTTAATCTGGCAGAGGTCGATATATTGGTATTCGGACCTGAGTTTATCGGTCGTATAGAAGAGATTGCCGATTCAATAAGCAAGAACAGACTGTTATTCTACGTGGGTGCCAACTGTCCTTCGTTTGCAGAGGATTATTCGGAGCTTACGGCTAACAGCTTAAGCCGTTCCCCTGAGATTAAGTTAAGCGATGACGATGATGCGGCTATATATTTCTCATCAGGTACAACGGGATTCCCTAAGGCTATACTTCACAATCATACAAGCCTTATGCATTCTTGTAAGGTGGAACAGGCTCATCACGGACAGACCAAGGATGATGTGTTCTTATGTATTCCGCCCCTGTATCATACGGGAGCCAAGATGCATTGGTTCGGAAGTTTCCTTGTAGGAGGCAAGGCAGTACTCTTAAAGGGTACCAAGCCTAAGACCATAATAGAAGCGGTGTCCGCAGAGAAGTGTACCATAGTATGGTTGCTCGTTCCCTGGGCTCAGGATATATTGGATGCAATAGACAGAGGCGATATCGATCTAAGCAAGTATGAACTCTCACAGTGGAGACTCATGCATATAGGTGCACAGCCCGTTCCTCCGTCATTAATTGCAAGATGGAAGGAACATTTCCCGAACCACCAGTATGATACCAACTATGGATTGAGTGAGTCCATAGGACCCGGTGCCGTACATTTGGGCGTTGAGAATATCCATAAGGTCGGCGCAATAGGTAAGGCCGGATACGGATGGAAGACCAAGATAATAGATGAGAACGGCAATGAGGTTAAACAGGGCGAAGTAGGTGAATTGTGCGTATCGGGCCCCGGTGTTATGACCTGTTATTACAATGATAAGGCTGCAACCGATGAAGTACTTAAGGGCGAGTGGTTGCTTACCGGTGATATGGCCATGGAAGATGAGGACGGATTCATCTTCTTGGTAGACCGTAAGAAGGATGTAGTTATCTCGGGCGGTGAGAATATTTATCCCGTTCAGATCGAGAACTTCATAAGAGGTAATAATAAGGTTAAGGATGTAGCTGTTATAGGTGTGCCGGATTCAAGACTCGGTGAGGCAACAATGGCTATAATAGAGGTTAAGGAAGGAATGGAATGCACTGAGGATGAGATCAATGAATTCTGCCTTAAGCTTCCCAGATACAAGAGACCTCATCACATTGTATTTGAAGATATACCCCGCAATCCCACAGGTAAGATTGAGAAACCGAAGTTAAGACAGAAGTATTGCGGAGAGAGTGTTGTTGCCAAGCAGAACAGAGGTTGATTCTTATAAGGCAGTATATGAACAGGACCATTTATATAAGAAGAATTACATATATAAGTGCCGTATTGGTCATGGCCGGATTGCTTATTTCAGGTTGCGGTGTCCCGCGTACCAAGGGATTTACCGAGACTGCGATGGGCGAGATAGAAGCGCTTGAGTATGAGAATGCGCTTAATACACTTGCTTCTGCAGAAGAAGAGGGCGAGAACCCTGCATTAATTGCAAGAGCAAGAGGCATAGCACATCTTGGGCTTGCACAGTATGAAGAAGCGGAGAGCGAATTCATGACTGCGTTATCATACAGTGACTGGCAGGTGGATGATCTTGACTATGATGTCAATTACTATCTGGCGGACACTTATGAGAAGATGAAGAATTATGATGAAGCCGTTAAGACATATACGGACATCTTAAGCCTTAAGGGTAAGGAAGTTACCGCATTATACAGAAGAGGTTGCGACTATCTTATCCTTGATAAGCATGAACTGGCATCGGCGGATTTTGACAAGGCATTAAGTCTTGATCCCGATAACTATGACTTAAGAATAGAGATAGCGGGCAGATTATCCGAGGCAGGATATGACGAAGAGGGAAGAAGCTACCTTGAACAGTTCCTTATAGAGAAAGAGAAGAAATTATCCAAATTCGATAAGGGACGCATATACTTCTATATGGAAGATTATGAGAATGCCAAGATATATTTTGAGGATGCAAGGGATGATGACGATCAGAACACAATCCTATTCCTTGGCAAGACATATGAGATGTTAGGCGATTATAACTACGCGACCAGTACTTATCAGAACTATCTTACAAGACATCCGGAGTCCGCAGTGATATATAATCAGCTTGGCTTAAGCAGGATCAAATCAGGCGACTATTCCGGAGCAAGAGAGGCTTTCTATACGGCCAAGAATCTCGGTAATACAGGTCTTGATCAGATGCTTAGCTTTAACGAGATTGTGGCTAATGAATATCTCGGAGATTTTGATCAGGCCAAAGCGCTTATGAGCGAGTATTTACGCAAGTATCCGGACGATCCGGATGCTATAAGAGAGAACGTTTTCTTATCCACAAGATAGTGTGTAGGAACTAAGTACCAATTACACACTATATATGGATTGTATGAAAATTAGTACAAAATTTATGTCGACTAAATTTAAGTCTGTTTATTACCCAAATAGCGTGATAAACAGGCTTTTTTGATGCTTGTTTCGTGAAACATAAAAACACAATATGTTATGTCATCGGATAAATGCGGGTACAATATCTTGTGTTTTATGTTGACTTATGTACCCGGCAATGATATTATATGTCTGGTGGGTAAATTTGGCGCCAATTTAGCAACAAGTAGGTATAGTAGTATACGAATTGGAGAGTTTCATGTTTCAGGTAATTAAGAGGGATGGAGAAGAGACGGATTTCGCGTTATCTAAGATAAGCGATGCGATCATCAAGGCATTTAACGCTACGGAAGTACAGTATACCAATGATGTAATCGACTTACTTTCGCTTAGAGTAACTGCTGATTTCCAGAGTAAAGTAAAGGATGACAAGATACAGGTGGAGGATATCCAGGACAGTGTTGAGAAGACACTTGAACAGGCAGGATATACCGAAGCTGCCAAGGCATATATTCTGTATCGTAAGCAGCGTGAGAAGCTGCGTACCATGAAATCTACAATCCTTGATTATAAGGATGTTGTTAATAACTACGTTAAGGTAGAAGACTGGAGAGTTAAGGAGAACTCTACGGTTACATATTCAGTCGGTGGACTTATCTTAAGTAATTCAGGTGCGGTTACAGCCAATTATTGGCTCTCTGAGATCTATGATGAGGAGATCGCCAAGGCACATCGTAACGCCGACATTCATATCCATGACTTATCAATGCTTACAGGATACTGTGCAGGTTGGTCACTTAAGCAGCTTATTAAGGAAGGACTTGGCGGTATCACAGGTAAGATTACCTCAGCTCCCGCGGCTCATTTATCGGTTCTGTGCAACCAGATGGTTAATTTCCTGGGTATAATGCAGAACGAATGGGCAGGAGCACAGGCTTTTTCTTCATTCGATACATACCTCGCTCCGTTTGTTAAGATAGATAACTTAAGTTATAAGGAAGTTAAGAAGTGCATAGAGGCCTTCGTATACGGAGTCAATACTCCCAGCCGTTGGGGCACACAGGCACCTTTCTCCAATATTACTCTTGACTGGACGGTTCCTGCCGACCTTGCGGAACTTCCGGCTATAGTAGGCGGAGTAGAGCAGAATTTCTGCTACAAGGATTGTAAGGAAGAGATGGACATGGTCAATAAGGCATTCATCGAGACCATGATTGAAGGTGATGCCAACGGACGCGGATTCCAGTATCCCATTCCTACATATTCTATTACAAGAGATTTCGATTGGTCGGATACAGAGAATAACAGACTCTTATTCGAGATGACGTCTAAGTACGGAACACCGTATTTCTCTAACTACATCAATTCAGATATGGAGCCTTCGGATGTACGTTCAATGTGCTGCAGATTAAGACTTGACCTTAGAGAACTTCGTAAGAAATCCGGCGGATTCTTCGGTTCCGGCGAGAGCACGGGTTCTGTGGGCGTTGTTACTATCAATATGCCTCGTATAGCATATCTTGCAACAGACAGAGGCGACTTCTATAAGAGACTTGATAAGATGATGGATATCGCAGCAAGATCTCTTAAGATTAAGAGAGGTGTCATCACTAAGTTGCTTGATGAAGGATTATATCCTTATACAAGAAGATACCTCGGAACATTTGACAATCATTTCTCTACGATCGGTCTTGTGGGAATGAATGAAGTGGGACTTAATGCCAATTGGTTAAGAGCCGATATGACGGATCCCAGAACTCAGGAATTTACCAAGGAAGTACTTAATCACATGCGTAACCGCTTATCTGATTATCAGGAGCAGTACGGTGATTTATACAACCTTGAGGCAACTCCGGCCGAGAGTACTTCATACAGATTAGCTAAGCATGACAGGAAGCAGTGGCCTGCGATCAAGACGGCAGGTAAGCCGGGAGATACACCTTATTATACGAATTCATCGCATCTTCCGGTTGACTATACAACAGATATATTTGATGCGCTTGATATTCAGGATGAATTACAGACGCTCTATACATCAGGTACCGTATTCCATGCATTCTTAGGTGAGAAGTTACCCGATTGGAATGCAGCTGCAGGACTTGTTCGTACGATAGCCGAGAATTACAGACTTCCGTACTTCACATTATCTCCTACATATTCAATATGTAAGGAGCATGGATATCTTAACGGTGAGAAGAATGTATGTCCTCACTGTGGCGCACCTACAGAGGTATACAGCCGTATCACAGGTTACTACAGACCGGTACAGAACTGGAACGACGGTAAGCTTCAGGAATACGCTAACAGAACAGAGTACGATATAGAGCATTCATCTCTTAAGCGTCCGGTGAGCACAGTTGTGACATTGTCAGATTATGATAAGGACGTACAGGTAGATGTGGAGACACCTCAGGATGTGATGTATTTATTCACGACCAAGACCTGTCCGAACTGCAAGCTTGCCAAGGAGTATCTTAAGAACGAGACATACATACCGATAGATGCAGAGGAGAATATGGAACTGGCCAGCAGATACGGTATAATGCAGGCACCCACGCTTGTAGTGGTTAACGGAGATAATTACACCAAGTATGTGAACGCAAGCAATATCAAGAGATTTGCCACAGAGCGCAATATGTTGGTTAAGTAAGATGAGAAATACAACGCGAAGGCGCTTATGATTTAATACCAAGAGACAATAGGGCTAGGGTCAATAAGACCTGTGGCCCCTTTGTTGCGCTTATAGGACAGATAAAATAATCCCATACGGAGGAGTAAAATGATAGACAAACTGGTAGAGCAGATTCAGAAGAAGCAGGCCCCTATAGTCGTAGGACTTGACCCCACAGAGAAATTAATTCCTGATTATATTATTCAGAATAAGGTCAGTGAATTCGGCGAGACATTGGAAGCAATGGGTGAAGCCATCTGGGAGTACAACAAGGGAATAATTGATGCGGTATATGAGTATATCCCTGCTGTTAAGCCTCAGATAGCCATGTATGAGAGATACGGAATTCCGGGACTTATAGCATTTAAGCGTACGGTTGATTATTGCAAGGATAAGGGTCTTGTAGTTATAGGCGATGTTAAGAGAGGTGATATCGGTTCAACATCTGCTGCTTATGCGGATGCACACCTTGGAACCGTTAAGGTGGGAAGCAAGACACATAAGCCTTTTGATGAAGACTTCGCAACTGTCAATCCTTATCTTGGCACTGACGGAATTAAGCCGTTTATCGATGTATGTAAAGAACATAAGAAGGGAATATTCGTACTTGTTAAGACTTCGAATCCAAGCAGCGGCGAGTATCAGGATAAGCTTATAGACGGCAAACCCTTATATGAGCATGTGGGTGAGAACATAGCTGCTTATGCCAATGACTGCATGGGAAGTAAATACAGTTATATCGGCGCTGTTGTCGGAGCTACATATCCTGAGCAGGGCAAGATATTAAGAGAGATCATGCCCAAGAGTTATATACTTGTACCGGGATACGGTGCACAGGGCGGTAAGGGGGCCGACCTTGTACATTTCTTTGACAAAGACGGCCTTGGCGCCATCATCAATTCTTCAAGAGGAATTATCGGCGCATACCAGAATGAGAAATATGCACATTTAACAGAGCACGGATATGCAGATGCTGCGCTTGAAGCGGTTAAGGATATGATTGCTGACATTAAGTCGGCACTGAATTAAGGAGTAAGATATGACCCAGTATAAACAGGAATTTATAGAGTTTATGGTGGCACAGGATGTGCTTAAGTTCGGAGATTTTACATTAAAGAGCGGAAGAAAGTCACCTTTCTTCATGAACGCGGGAGCTTACGTTACCGGCGAAGCGCTTATTAAACTCGGCGAATACTATGCCAAGGCCATACATGATGCATACGGAGAGGATTTCGATGTGCTGTTCGGACCCGCATATAAGGGCATTCCCTTAAGCGTTGCAACGGTTATGGCATTTAACAATCTCTACGGCAAGAATATCAGATATTCCTCTAACCGCAAGGAGATTAAGGATCACGGCGATGTCGGCATATTCTTAGGCAGCGTGATCAAACCGGGAGATAAGGTTGTGATCATAGAGGACGTGACTACATCAGGTAAGTCCATGGAAGAGACCGTGCCTATCATCAAGGCTGTCGGTGATGTCAACATACTCGGCCTTATGGTATCCCTTGATCGTATGGAGAAGGGCAAGGGTGATGAGAGTGCACTTAAGGAAGTAAGCAAGTTATATGGTTTCCCTACAGGTGCCATAGTCAATATGGCAGAGGTAACGGAATACCTCTATGGCAGAGAAGTCGGCGGAAGAGTCGTTATAGATGATGATATCAAATCACGCATAGATGCATATTATGCGGAGTACGGTGCGAATGCTTAGTCGTAAATACATATATACTGACAAACAGCATACGGGCAAAGGTATAATGTCTTCGGCCTTAGGAGTAATTAATCTGGTGTCTATCACCTATGTGGTCTATAATACCTATGCCAGGGGCGGCTCGGCACCGCTTCGTTTCGCCTCAGCCTGTGTACTTGTTCTGGTGTTCGCATTCATCGGAATCATACTCGGGCTTATCGGAAGACAGGAATCGGAACGTTTCCACATATTCGCATATATAGGAATGATACTTAATATACTTGCCATTATGGGTATAAGTGCGATACTATATGCAGGTGCCTATATGTAATATTGCGGTTGATCCGATTTAAGGAAGATAGGATTATATGTCAGATAAGACGGATAGCATGGCCACAGAGCTGTATGATATATATAAGGACAGAATAGCTCTTATAGCGGACGAACTTAAGGTAAATGACGGATTCAGTGAGTACTTCACGGAAGTCTGCAGCTTTATAACAGATGTTATTAGAGCGGCTGACCTTGTAAAAACCGGAGCACTTAAGGATATGTCCCTTGAAGATAAGAGAACACTCCTTGACGGACTGTATGTTCGTTTAACGGACGGATATGAGGGAAGTCTTCTTAATCCGGATGTTGCGGTTGAACGCCTTGGTGCCGATATCGGAAGAGCGTTAAGTGCCGTGTATGCCGAGCTTACATCCTTAATCGGTTATGCATATGAAGCAGACACAGAGGCAATAGTTCTTAAGCTTGAATTATTCCTTGAGATATACGGAGCATACAGGGCTGCAACTGATGATAACGAAGAGTTTACGGTAGAGTTGATCACCACCGTATTTGCAGACCATGTATTCGATCATTCCCAGGATATAACCGATCATGCAGCCGGCATATTATACAGAGCGGATAATAACGGCGTAGCCGGCAGGATTATAGAGGAAGCGGATCTAAGCGATCCTTCATATCTGTATGAGTACGGTGAATATATAACCGATAATGAAGTGAAGATGTCTGAGTATCTGGCAGGTATGTCTGAGGACGACATAGACCTTATGGCTTCCGTATTTATAGGCGGATATGTCAAAGGATTTGAGGCTACAGGCAAGGATATTAAGATCAAGAATCTTGCGGAGATAAGATACTTCATTGGATTTGAGCGTGTGGTAAGGAAGGCTGTCGCTATCCTAGAAGATATAGGCATTAAGACCTCATTCAGACGCGCAGAGTTAAGCTTCATGGCAGGCAGAAG
>JAEEGL014008122.1_pt1 | contig 12225 bp, 8 predicted proteins | sample 9134231 | NCBI WGS metagenome assembly JAEEGL01 (sample SAMN16246548, study PRJNA631951) | gut metagenome | biome: gut microbiome; feature: rumen; material: fiber-attached | host: Bos | place: Iran: Karaj | collected 2018-10
ACGCAGCTGGTTGATGAACACAACGATGCACTTGGATTTGCTGATCGCGCCGGCGAGCTTACGCAGTGCCTGCGACATCAGACGAGCCTGAAGACCGACGTGGGAATCACCCATCTCACCATCGATCTCGGCCTTGGGAACCAGCGCGGCTACCGAGTCAACGACAACGATGTCCATCGCACCGGAGCGAACCATGGTCTCGGCGATCTCAAGCGCCTGTTCCCCGTTGTCCGGCTGAGAGATGTAGAGGTTGTCGATGTCTACGCCCAGATTCTTCGCATACTTGGGATCGAGCGCATGCTCCGCGTCGATGAATCCGGCGATACCGCCCTGGCGCTGAGCCTCCGCGACCATGTGAAGGGCGATCGTGGTTTTACCGGAAGATTCCGGTCCGTAGATCTCAATGATACGTCCCTTCGGAATTCCGCCGACACCGAGTGCGATGTCAAGGGAAAGCGCACCGGTCGAGATCGCTTCCACGTTCATCTGACCCATGGAATCACCGAGCTTCATGATCGCGCCCTGACCGTAATCCTTTTGAATTTTGCCGATCGCGGCGTCGAGGGCTTTCTGTCTTTCGTCCTGCATTTCGTATCCTCCTATCGTGATAGAAAAAAAGTCTTATATTATATATTATCGTTCAGAATTTCGAGACGGACCCGATTTAGGGCTCCAATCACAGAAAAATCTCGATTTGAATTTCGATTTCTTGTGTAACGCACCGTAGAAGTTTGTATTTTTCCGTTGATATAAACTCCGAAGCAAACGGTTCCTACGGGTGTTTTTTCCGTGCCACCGCCCGGTCCGGCGATGCCGGTCGTCGCGACAGCCACCTCGCAGCCAAGCTTCTCCGCGGCGCCCTTCGCCATCTCGCCTGCGGTCTCCTCACTGACAACACCGTAGGTATCGATGGTTTCCTTTTTCACTCCGAGAAGATTCATTTTGGCCTCGTTGGAGTACGTGACAAATCCGCCTTCAAAGACCTCGGACGCTCCCGGGAAGCTGACGATCTTGCCCGCGACCCATCCTCCGGTCAGGGATTCCGCCGTGGCGATCTTCCATCCACGCTCCTTCAAGAGTGAAACGATAACGGATTCCATCGTGTCTTCATCGGCTCCAAGCACACATACCCCGAATTTCTCACGAATCATCGCTTCAACAGGGGCGATCATCCGATAGGCCTGCTCGGTGTCTTGTGCTTTCGCCGTGATCCTCAGGTCAATGATCCCTTCCTTCGCGTACGGTGCGAGCGTCGGATTGGACATCGTGAGCATCTCCTCGTGAAGCTCGCTTTCAACAGCAGCCTCACCGATTCCGGCAAGGTGGATCGTCCGTGAAACGAGGATCTCCCCGCTCTTTTCTCTCAGATACGGGATCACCTGCTTGTCAAACATCGGAACGATCTCCGACGGAGGTCCGGGAAGCATAATGAGAGTTTTCCCATCCGCCTCGAGGATAAATCCGGGAGCGGTTCCGTTGGAGTTCTGCAGCGGGATCGAGCCTTCCGGCAGCATCGCCTGTTTCCACTGGTTCTCGGTCAGCTTTCGTCCGAGATTCTCCATAAACTCACGGATGTGCGCCTTGGCTGTCTCGTTTTCCACAAGCTTCTTTCCAAAATACGCGGCCGCGGTCTCCTTGGAGAGATCGTCCCCGGTCGCTCCGAGCCCTCCGCTCGTGATGACCATGTCTGCGACCTCATAGGCCGCCTCCAGCGCTTCCTTCAGTCTTTCCGGGTTATCTCCGACCACCGTCTGGCGGTAGGTATCGATTCCGACCGAAGCTAAGCCTTCCGCGAGATGAGCCGCGTTGGTGTTGACAATGTTTCCCAGCAGCAGCTCGGTTCCGATCGCAATGATTTCTGCTTTCATTCTCCGGAATCCTCCAGCACCGCCTTGTTGCGTACCATGTAATCCACCACGGAGATCAGCGAAAGTGCGACCGAAGCGTACAGAAGCACCAGCGCGATCACTCGGAACCAGAGCGCCGTGATCGGCGAAAGCAGCATGATGACCGCGATCATCTGGGTCATGGTTTTCGCCTTGCCCCAGATTCCGGCCGCGATGACAACGCCCTTTTCCGCCGCGATCAGGCGAAATCCGCTGATAACAAATTCACGCCCGATCAGGATGACACTCACCCACGCGGGGATCACGCCCGAACCGGTCAGACAGATCAGTGCCGTTGCCACCAGCAGTTTATCCGCCAGCGGATCCATGAACTTGCCGAAATCCGTAACGATGTGCAGGCGTCTTGCCAGCTGTCCGTCGACAAAATCGCTTAGTGAAGCGATGAGGAAAACCGCCAGGCACACCCAGGATTTCACCGGCTCTGCCAGCCAATCAGTCAGATAAAGCACCGCGAAGACCGGCACCAGCACGACCCGAACGAGCGTGATTCGGTTCGCGATATTCATTTTCATACCAATTCTCCAATCAGATCATATTCATAGCTTCCGACCACGCGGCAGCGAACCATGTCGCCCGAATTAAGCTCTCGGTCGGAGGTAATGAAAATGAATCCATCGATATCCGGAGCATCGCGCCAGGTGCGGGCACTGTAGACCATCACACCCTCTTCTTCCTCTTCCTCCGGAATCCGTCCTTCGATCAGCGCGGTCAGCTCCATGCCGATGAGCGATGCGGAGATCTCGCTGCTGATGTCCTTCTGCAGCTCCATCAGCTTAGCCTCGCGCTCTTCCTTCACGTCCTCATCGATCTGATCCTTCATCAAGGCTGCGGCCGTGTTTTCTTCCTGAGAGTACTTAAACACGCCCAGACGGTCAAAACGGTTTTCCCTGACAAAGTCCATCATCTCCGTGAATTCTTCCTCGGTCTCGCCGGGGAAGCCGGTGATGAGGGTCGTGCGGATCGCGATATCCGGAATGCGGGATCGCAGCTTCTCCAGAAGCTCACACAGCATCTGCTTGTTGTGATGACGGGCCATGCGCTTCAGCACGGTATCCGAGCAGTGCTGGATCGGAATGTCGATGTAGTGAACGATCTTCTCTTCGCTCGCCATCACCTCGATCAGCTCATCCGTCACGTCCTCCGGATAGCAGTACAGCAGACGGATCCATTCGAGTCCGTCGATGCGGCACAGCTCTCTCAAAAGATCCGGCAGACGATAGCTCTCGTAAAGGTCAATCCCGTATTTGGTGATATCCTGCGCGACGATCATCAGCTCCTTCACACCGCTGTCTGCGAGCGCTTTCGCTTCCTTCAGGATCGCCTCACGGCTGCGGCTGCGGTAGCGGCCTCTCAGCTTGGGGATGATGCAGTAGGTGCAGTGATTGTTGCAGCCTTCCGCGATCTTCAGGTACTCAAAGTACCCGGGCGTGATGATCTCGCGGTCGGTGACCTCAAGGTTGCGCTCCTCCAGCGGATCGAGCACCTTCACCGGCGCCGTCTCCTCTTTTTTGGCGAGCACCTCATCCACGACCTGTACGATCTTTTCATAGCTTCCGGTGCCGACGACCGCGTCGACCTCCGGCAGCTCGCGAAGGATGTCGTCCGCGTAGCGCTGTGCCAGACATCCGGTCACGACGAGCGCCTTGCAGTTGCCGTCCTCCTTGTATCCGCCCATCTCGATGATCGTGTTGATCGACTCTTCCTTCGCGTCATTGATAAACGCGCAGGTGTTGACAACGATCACGTCGGCCTCTTCATCATATTTCGTAATCTCGTAATGATGATCCGCGAGGAGCTTCAGCATGATTTCACTGTCGATCGAGTTTTTGTCGCATCCGAGTGAAACAAACGAGATCAAGGCTTTCTTGTTTTCCATATGTGTTTTAGTTCCTAACTTCTGTCGATTCCTTACTGTACCGCTGCCATGCGCTCAGAGCTTTTCGTGGAGGCGGTAAGCCTTCATCGTATTCTTCAGCAGCATCGCGATGGTCATCGGGCCGACTCCGCCGGGCACCGGGGTCATGGCTGACGCCTTGCCGAGGCACTCGTCAAAGTCAACGTCACCGCAGATTCCGTTCTCCGTTCGGTTGATGCCAACGTCAACGACCACGCAGCCCTCTTTGATCATGTCCGCATGGATCGTATGCTTTCTGCCAACCGCAGAGATCAGGATATCCGCCTGCTTTGTCATGGCCGAAAGGTCCGGGGTCTTAGAGTGGCAGACCGTCACCGTCGCATCCTCGCTCAGCATCAGCAGCGCTTCCGGCTTGCCGACAAGGTTGCTGCGTCCGACAATGACAACGTGCTTTCCGGCGATCTCGATGCCGTTTCGCTTCAAAAGCTCCACGACACCCATCGGGGTACAGGGCACAAAGGCCTCATCAAACTTTCCGAGCGAAACCTTTCCTGCGTTTTCAACGTGGAACCCGTCCACGTCCTTATCCACGCGCACCGCCTGCTTGACGATCTCTTCATTAAGGCCATTCGGAAGCGGCATCTGGACAAGAATTCCGTCCACCGCCTCGTCCTTGTTCAGCCCGTCGATCACATCCAGCAGCTGATCCATCGAGGTATCCCCGGGGAGAACGATCGTCTCGTGAAGCAGTCCGACCTTCTCGCAGGCATTGTTTTTATTACGCACATAGACCTGCGAAGCCGGGTCTTCCCCTACGAGGACGACCGCCAGTTTCGGAAGGCGTTTCCCGCTTTCCGCAAGAACGGAGACTTCCGCCCGAACTTCTTTTCGAATCTGCTTAGCAAGCTGCGTTCCGCTGATAATCGTAGTTTCCATTCAGGCGTCCTCCTTGATTAAAACAATCCTGTGATATTGCCGTCCGCATCGACGTCGATCGCTTCCGCGGCCGGAACCTTCGGCAGACCGGGCATCGTCATGATGTCACCGGCAAGCGCTACGACAAAGCCGGCACCGGCTGAAACGTTCACCTGACGGATCGTGATCTTGAATCCGGTCGGGCGTCCGAGCTTCTTCTGATTGTCAGAGAGCGAATACTGCGTCTTGGCAATGCAGACCGGCAGATTGCCGTAGCCAAGCTCGGTGAGCTTCTTCAGCGTGGTCTTGGTGCCGGGCCCGAAGGTGACACCGTCCGCGCCGTAGATCTTCGTAGCGATGGTTTTGATCTTGTCTTCCAGGCTCATCTCATTCGGATAAAGCGGATGATAATGAGATTCCTTGTTTTCCAGCGTCTTCAGGACTTCATTCGCGAGGTCGATACCGCCTTCACCGCCCTTCTCCCAAACCTTCGACAGGGCGAAATCGCATCCCATTGCGCGGCAGGTGCTCTCGACGAATTCAACTTCCTCCTCGGTATCGGTGACAAAGGAGTTCAGCGTCACAACGACCGGAACGTCATACTGCTGCAGGTTGCGGATATGCGCTTCAAGGTTGACAAAGCCCTTCTTCAGTGCTTCAAGGTTCGGCTTGGAGGTCTCTTCTTTCTTGATTCCGCCGTTGTATTTCAGTGCACGGATCGTTGCAACCAGCACGATCGCATCGGGCTTCAGCCCGCCGATGCGGCACTTGATGTCCAGGAACTTCTCAGCACCCAGATCGGCACCGAATCCGGCTTCCGTTACGACATAATCCGCGAGCTTAAGCGCATAGCGGGTCGCGCGGAGGCTGTTGCAGCCGTGAGCAATATTGGCGAACGGGCCGCCGTGGATGATCGCGGGGGTATTCTCCAGCGTCTGCACGAGGTTCGGCTTGATCGCGTCCTTCAGCAGCGCGGCCATAGCGCCCTGCGCCTTCAGGTCCTTGCAGTAGACCGGCTTGCCATCGTAGGTGTAACCGATCAGGATATTCGAAATGCGCTCCTTCAGATCCATCAGATCCTTGGAGAGGCAAAGGATGGCCATGATCTCAGAGGCCACGGTGATCATGTAGCCGGACTCTCTCGGCACGCCCTGGCTCTTGCCGCCAAGACCGATGATGATCTGGCGCAGCGCACGGTCATTCAAATCGACAACGCGCTTCCAGGTAATCGTTCTCGGGTCGATGCCAAGCTCGTTCCCCTGCTGCAGGTGATTGTCCACCATCGCGGAAAGCAGGTTGTGCGCGGTTGAGATCGCGTGAAGATCGCCGGTAAAGTGGAGGTTGATATCCTCCATCGGAACGACCTGCGCGTATCCGCCGCCGGCCGCACCGCCCTTAACGCCCATGCACGGGCCAAGCGAGGGCTCACGCAGTGCGATGATCGCGTTCTTGCCAAGCTTGCCGAACGCTTCGCCAAGGCCGACAGCTGTTGTTGTCTTGCCTTCTCCGGCGGGCGTCGGGTTGATCGCGGTGACAAGGATCAGCTTGCCGTCCGGACGGTTCTCGATCTTTTTCCAAAGACTGTTTGAGAGCTTTGCTTTGTAGCGTCCGTAGCATTCCAGATCCTCTTCTTCGATTCCGAGGTTCTCCGCCACTTTCGTGATCGGCAGCATTGTTGCTTCCTGTGCGATTTCGATGTCTGACTTGAAAGCCATGGTTTCCTCCTGCCTCTTAGGCATTCTTGTAGGATTCGTACTCTTCCTTGCTCCACAAAACCCTTCTGGGCTTTGATCCTTCATCTTCACCGACGACGCCCTTTTCTTCCAGAGCGTCCATCAGTCTTGCCGCCCGGTTGAAACCGATGCGGAACTGCCGCTGCAGCATGCTGATACTGGCCTTCTGCTTATCCACGACAAATCCTATCGCCTCTTCCAGGTACTCATCGATCTCTTCCGACATACCGTTTTCATCCGAGCCGCTGCTTCGTGAAAGTCCCTGCAGGATCGACTCATCATACTGAGCCGTACCGGTCTTCTTGACGAATTCAACGACATCCTCGACCTCCTTGTCCGAGACAAAGGTGCCTTGGATACGCACCGGCTTGGACGCGCCCATCGGCGCAAACAGCATATCACCCTTACCCAGCAGCTTCTCCGCGCCAATCGAATCCAGGATCGTACGCGAATCGATGCCGGAAGAAACCGCAAACGCGATGCGCGAGGGAATGTTTGCCTTGATCAGACCGGTGATAACATCGACCGAAGGACGCTGCGTCGCAATGACAAGGTGCATGCCCGCGGCACGCGCCATCTGCGCCAGTCGGCAGATCGAGGCCTCCACTTCCTTCGACGCGACCATCATCAGATCGGCAAGCTCATCGATAACAATGACGATCTGCGGCATCTTCCGCAGCGTTTCATCCTTCGACTCCTCAACCATCTGGTTGTAGCCGCGCACGTCACGCACGTTCATTTCCGCGAACTTCTTATAGCGGCGCGTCATCTCCTGCACCGCCCAGTTCAGTGTCGCGGAAGCCTGCTTCGGATCGTTCACGACCGGAAGCAGCAGGTGCGGAATCCCGTTGTAAACTGAGAGCTCAACGACCTTCGGGTCGATGAGGATCAGCTTGACATCGTTCGGATCCGCTTTATAGATCAGACTCACAATGAGTGAGTTGATGCACACACTCTTACCGGAACCGGTCGCGCCCGCGATGAGCATATGCGGCATCTTCGCCACATCCGCGACGCGCACCTCACCGTCGATATCCTTACCGAGCGCAAAGGTCAGCTTGGACGAAGCCTTGCGGAAGGTATCGCTGTCGATGACCTCGCGCAGCGTGACCATGCTCGTTTCCTTGTTCGGCACTTCGATACCGACCGCGCTCTTTCCGGGGATCGGCGCCTCGATACGGATCGACTGCGCCGCCAGATTCATCGCGATATCATCGGTCAGGCTGACGATGCGGCTGACCTTGACACCGGTCTTGGGCTGAAGCTCAAAACGCGTGACAGCCGGGCCGCGGTTGACCTGAACGACCTTGGCCTCAACGCCGAAATTCATCAGGACTTCTTCAAGGCTCTTGGCACTCTGCAGGAGTTCTTCTCTCGTTGCGGCACTGGCTTCGGTCTTTGCCTGATTCAGCAAGGTGATCGGCGGGAATTCATAGTGGCCGGTCGGTCCGACCATGGACAGAGCGCCGGCCTGCTTCTTCTTTTCCAGCTCCATGCGAGCCGCAGTTTCGTTGCGGTCTTCATAGCCGGTCGGGAAGGATTCGGTATCGAACATCTTATCGGTCGAGATGCTCGGATCATCTTCAAAGCTTCGCTCTTCCGCTTCCGCCATCAGCTGCTCCCAGCCGTCCTCCTCAGACATCTGCGCCTCCGGAGCATCAAACGGGATCACTCCGGACGGTTTTTGAATCTCATACGCCGGCTCCGGCACGCTTATCACCGGCTCCGATTGAGAGGCGGCCGTCACCGCCGGTGCTATTGTCTCAGGACGCGGAGCTGCAGCCGCAGCTTCCTCTTCGAGCTCTTCCCTTGTCATCTGAGCCGCTTTCTGCATCGTACGCTCCTGGAAGCGGCGTTTCCGCTCCAGATAGCTGTCGTTTGCGATCAGCGGGATATCGATCGTATCATCCGGACGCGCGGCAGGCTTGCTTTCCACGGTCTCAGGCTTGGAAGCCTGAGGGGTTGCCGGGGATGCCTGTGCACTCTCCGTCTGCGCAGCAGCGACCTCCGCTGTCTTTTCATCCGTCTTCTTGCGACGTGCGATCGTGCTTGACGAAACACGCTGCGGACCGGAAAGCTTTTTCTCCTTTGGCTCGCCCGAATCATCCCCCGCAGCGCCGCGGATCGAGATCTGCGTGTCACCGCTTTCGGTCTCGGTATCCATCGCCAGGAACGCCTGTTTCTGGCGGTAAGCCTCTCGCTCCTGCTGTCTCAGCCTCGCCTGAGCGATCTTTTCATCGGTGTATTTCTTAACCTTCTGCGTCTCTTCCTTCGTCTTTCGGCCGGCCGTCCGCATGCCGGAAACCAGGCTGCGCTCCGTCACCACGATCAGGAGGATCACGATCAAAAATACGATCACGATGATCGTTCCGGTCGCCCCGATCAAGGATGCGAGTCCCCCGCCGATCGCTCCGCCGAGAAGTCCTCCCGTGCGGACCGACGCTTCGCTGTACATCATTTTAACGGACGTCAGTGCCTTGCCGTTAATCACATGCAGCAGTGACGAGATCAGCGCCATGAACGCGTATCCAAGCCACAGTTTTCCCCACAGCTTCGGACTCAGTCCGCCGAAAAGATGGATCAGCGCGATCACGAGCGAATAGATCGTGATGATGTAGGCCGAGAATCCGAACAGGCCGACAAAGAGCGAATTGATCCCTCGGCCGAAAATGCCCATCGAATCCTTCAGGTAAATGCCGAGCGTCAAGAGCAAAAGCACCAGCACGACGCTCCAGCCGATGAGCTCGCCGCGAAGCTTCTCATCCAGCATCTGCGTCTTCTTCTGCGGACTTTTCCTTGTCTTGCTCGTCGTCTTCTTCGAAGAAGATTTCTTTTTACTTTGACTCACGTTATCTCCCCGTTATATCTCTTTCTCTTACGTTCAAAACTTATTCTTTTCAGTGCGCAGTGCACGCACCATGCGCCCTCGGTCAGTGCACAAAGATCCCAAACACGATCACGATCAGGCCCATCGCCAGATCATAGAATCCGAAGTAATGGAACTTCCAGTTTTTCAGCAGTTTCCGCATCCAGATAAGGGAGAAATAACCAATCACGCCGGCAATCACCATGCCGATCAGGTAGCTTCCGATGTTGGCTGCGTCCGTCGCAGAGATCTTCAGAAGCTTCAGCAGCGTTGCGCCGAGGATCGCCGGGATCGACATCAGGAACGAGAAGCGGAACGCGAAATCCCGATCCAGTCCGCAGAACAGACCGGCCGTCACGGTCGAACCGCTACGCGAGATGCCGGGAACCGTCGCAATGCCCTGCACCAGACCCATGAAGATACCGTCACGCAGCTTCATGTCCTTCAGCTCTTTGTGCCCCTGAGGGATCTTTGTCATCAGGAGCAGCAGGCCGCCGGTAATCAACAGCCCGACGCCCACCGCCACAAGCGATGAAAGCAGGAAATCCTCAAGAAAGATCTCAACGATGAGGCCGATGATCGCAGTCGGAATGCTCGCAACGATCACGAGCAACGAAAGCATACGCTCGGTATAGATCTCGATCTTCTGCTTTTTGACGATCCAAAGGAACGCGTCGCGGATCAGCTTCAGGGTCTCGATGATCAGCATTTTAACGTCCTTCCAAAACACGATAAACACCGCGGCAAGCGTACCGACATGCAGCAGCGCTTCAAACAATGCGGATACTTCGGTATTTACGTTAAGGATCGCGCGGAAAATGGCAAGATGACCGCTGCTCGAAACCGGAAGAAACTCCGTCAGTCCTTGAACGATACCCATCAAAATGGCCTGCAGAATATTCAAAATGCTTCTCCTTTGTGTGATACAAAATGTCGGGGATACCCCCATGATGCAATACAGTTTATTGTATCACGAACCCTCTGTTTTGTAAATCCAAAACCGCGTATTAAGCGGTCTGCAAGCGTATTTTTTGACACAGCTCTGCACATGTTTTTTCTTACGTATTTTCCTGCGATTTCTTCCGCTTCTCAGTGGTTTTTCCCATTCGTGCTATGCTATAATAGATTCAACATTCTGATGGGAGGTGTCTTATGTCCGGAAAGTATAATATCTGCCTCGACGTAGGCGGAACCAAGGTGCTCGGTGCCATTTTCAACGAAAACCGTGAAATCATTTACCGTCTGAAGAAGCGTTCCAAAGAAGGCGGCGATTCTTCTGCCAACGTTGAGGAAGTCATCATCAGTGTCGTCGAAGAAATGATCAAGGAATCCGGCATCAAGCGCAGCGAGATCAACGCGATCGCTTCCTGCGCTCCGGGTGTCATCGATCAGGATAAAGGTGTCGTGCTGTTTACCCCGAACCTTCCCTGGCGCAACTACGATATGCGCAGCTCGATGGAAAAGAAGTTCGGTGTCCCCTTCTATGTCGGCAACGATGTTAATCTCGGTGTCCTTGGTGAATACAAATACGGTGCCGCGCGTGGTTACCATAACGTTGTCGGTCTGTTTGTCGGAACCGGTCTTGGCGGCGGCCTGATCCTGAACGATGAACTCTACACCGGACATATGTTTAAAGCTGCTGAGTTCGGCCATATGGTCCTCAACTCCGAAGGCCCGCTGTGCAACTGCGGTCAGCGCGGCTGTCTCGAAGCCTTCTCCAGCAAACAGGGAATGAGCGCCTACATTCGCCAGCAGGTCTCCCGCGGCCGCAAGTCTCTCCTCGCGGAGGATGTAGTCGGCGGTGTCTTCCGCAGCAAGCCGCTCAAAAAAGCCCTTAAGGCCGGCGATGAAGTGGCTATGGAAGCCGTTGAGCGCTCCTGCCATTACCTCGCGATCGCGACCGGCAACCTTATCAACACCTTCAGCCCCGACCTGATCCTCTACGGCGGCGGTGTCATCGAAGCCGTCGGCGATCTGTTCCTCGAGAAGATCCTCAAGGAGGTCGACAAGTACTGCATGCCGACGATCCGCTCCACCGTCGAGATCAAGACCGCGTCCCTCGGTGACGATTCCATCCTCTACGGCGATCTCGCCATGATCGAGGAAGCGGAAGCATAAGGAACACTTCGGAGACAGCCGCTCCACAGCGTCTGCCCCGTTCCGATTCATTGCAACACAAAAGACCGCTGAACCCATTTCGGATTCAGCGGTCTTATTTGTTTTGTTATGATTTCAGGCAGCTGCGATCAGCTTTGCATCGGCTTAGCGATCGTTGCCCCGGCCGCCGCGGCGGAAGCCACGGTTGCCGCTTTTCTCTCCGCCTTCCGGAGGAGGAAGCAGCGCCTTGCGGGAAACCTTGACCTTGCCCTGATCATCGATGCCGATGACCTTAACCATCAGCTCATCGCCGACCTCAAGGACATCTTCGACCTTGTTGACGTAGTCGTAGCTGATCTCGGACAGGTGCAGCAGCGCATCCTTGCCCGGCAGCAGCTCAACGAACGCACCGAAGTTCGCAAGGCGAACGACCTTGGCGTTGTAGATCTCGTCCATCTGGATCTCCTTGGCGATGGTCTCGATCGTCTTGATGGCCTTGCGGCACATCTCTTCGTCGACGCCAAGGACGTAAACGGAACCGTCTTCCTCGATGTCGATCTGGGTACCGGTCTCCTCAATGATCTTGTTGATCATCTTGCCCTTCGGTCCGACAACCTCACCGATCTTGCTGATACTGATCTTGGTAGAAAAGATCTTCGGAGCATAAGCGGACAGGTGCTCTCTGGGCTCAGCGATCGCCTTCGCCATGACTTCGTCAAGGATGTACAGACGAGCCTCACGGGTACGCTCGATGGCGCCCTCGATGATGGCGCGGGTCAGGCCCTTCACCTTGATATCCATCTGGATCGCGGTGATACCCTTGTGGGTTCCGGCAACCTTGAAGTCCATGTC
>JAEEGL017005650.1_pt1 | contig 12225 bp, 9 predicted proteins | sample 9134231 | NCBI WGS metagenome assembly JAEEGL01 (sample SAMN16246548, study PRJNA631951) | gut metagenome | biome: gut microbiome; feature: rumen; material: fiber-attached | host: Bos | place: Iran: Karaj | collected 2018-10
GCTGAATACATAACATACAAGAGGCGTCAAGGAAACCATGGCGTGCGTGTGCGACCTTCGAGGTCGCGGATTCAATGGGATGCCCGGCCCCCAGGCTCGCTTTTGCTCGCCTGGGGTTTCTAACATGCGCCCTCTTCGAGGGCAATATCAATCGCTGAGGGATTACGCCATCATTTCTCAAAGGAAGATTTTACGGGAAAATACTCTTGGAAAAATTTCTGGAGCGAATCATTGTAGTCCCCTGGAAAGTAGCAGAAAAGTTCGGGGCGAATCTTAAGGGCTTTGAGCAAATCGCTTTCCTTGCTGATGAACAGCGGCATTTTATATGGCGCAAAAAGTCGTTTCAATTCCCGCAAGTGTCTTATATCCCTGAGTGTTGTCCGTCCTTTGCAGTAATCATACAGTGGAAACATAATCCTTTGGAACGAGTATGGCGAGCGGAAGCGATGACGCCTTGTGGTCTCGAGTATTTCTGCGAAGTCTGGCTCGGCCAGTGCCTCAAGCATATATGATTTACGGCATGGGTCGATGACATGACCAGCCTGCCAGTTCATGTCGCAGTTGAATTTCTTTGAAATAAGGATATTGGTTCTGGCTCTTGAGGCAAGCCCTTTGTCTTGCAGAAGTTTTTCGCGCAATTCATCATTATGGACGAATGGTTCAGGATTCAATGGCTTCACCTTAACAATCGGATTGCCTTTGGCATCGAAGAACATTGATGGCTTCACGGACCGTCCGAAAAACATGTCGTCATTCGCGAAAAGAAAATGCTCTGAAAGTCTTGGAATATATGGAAGAAAAGACTCTATCATGCTTGAGCAGAACGCTGGAAGATATTCTTCTGGAATGAAATCCTTGTGGTCTATGAGGCTTAGTTTAGGATGGTCTCTATTCAGCCAAGCGGGGCATTGCTGGTCGGTTACAATGAATATATGATTTATCCAGGGCACATATTTTTCCACACTGCGCAGGGAATAGAGCAGCTCGTTGTTGTCCTGCCAGCGTTCGGGAAGCGCAAGCGAAATCTCAACATCATTTGCTTCATGGATGTAGCGGTTCTTCTTCTCGCACCAGACAGGATCGCTGCCGTCCACCCAAAGGTAAACCAAATCTATAGGATAGTCATTCATGTTTTATCCGTAGAACTCCTTGTACCATTCGGCGAATGCGCGGAGACCATCGCGAAGGGAAGTCGAAGGCTTGTAGCCGAAATCCCTTTCGAGGGCACTGACGTCAGCGTACGTCACTTTTACGTCGCCTGGTTGCATTGGTACGAGTTTCGTATGCGCCTCGAAATCATAGTCTTCAGGGAGCACTTTTGCCCGCATAAGTTCCTGTCGCAGAATATCGACGAACTCAAGCAGGTTCTCTGGCGAATTGTTGCCGATGTTGTAGATGCGATATGGTGGAATTGGCAGGCCGTCCGCGCCATTCTTCTGTTCTGGGGCGCAGCGGAGGACCCTGAAGACGCCCTCTACAATATCAGCGACATACGTAAAGTCGCGCTTACAATTGCCGAAATTGAAGATCTCAATGGTCTTGCCTTGAATCAGTTTGTTCGTGAAACTGAAGTAAGCCATGTCGGGACGCCCTGCGGGGCCATAGACAGTGAAGAAACGTAGTCCTGTCGTGGGAATGCCGTAGAGTTTGCTGTATGAGTGGGCGAAAAGTTCGTTGCTCTTCTTGGTGGCAGCATAGAGCGAAACGGGCGTATCGACTTTGTCATCAACGGAAAACGGTATCTTGGCGTTGTTGCCATAGACAGAGGAGCTGGACGCATAGACCAGATGCTCCACGGGATGATGTCTGCAACATTCGAGGATATTGAAGAAACCGATGACATTCGACTCGATGTATGCTTTGGGATTCGTTATCGAATATCTCACGCCCGCCTGCGCCGCAAGATTTACCACAGCCGACGGCTTATACTCCTCGAACAGTTTGGTCAGCATCGCGGCGTCAGACAAGTCGCCGCGCACAAACGTCCATTTCGAGTCGTCACGCATATTGAAGGCCGTCTCTATTTTCTGCAACCTGTACTCCTTGAGCGCAACATCATAATAGCTGTTCATGTTGTCCAGCCCTATGACATGGACATTCTTGCACTCATTAAGCACTTTTAGCGTAAAGTTCGCGCCTATGAATCCAGCGGCTCCTGTGATTAAAATAGTCTTGCCGTCTAAGCTGACATTTGGTATCAACATTTCAATATCCTTTTTTTTTAAATAAAGATAATTTAAGCCATTCTGCCTGGAACGCAAACATAATGCAAACAATAAGAGAGTAAATTGCCCTTCTCATCAAGTTCAATGATTGCGAAAGGGTAGTTTTTCTCGCAGAGCGCTGGTACAATGATGGAGGGGAAGGGAGGGCGGAATGATGGCATGCGACCGCAATGGTCGTGTCCGCTGATAGCAAGTACCATGTTTGGTCCGCAGTTCGCATATATCTCATCCACATTGTCGTAATGGTATGGTGAATTCACGGTGTCTTTAGGATACAACGGGACATGCTGGAAGCTCACGCAGGGCAAAGGTCCAGAGGATAATCTTTTCTGTCGCTCAAGCGACTCTGCCGACCGCCGCGCGTTGTAGCCTTCCGTCTGCTCATCATCTGGAAATGGCAGAATGCGTATTCCTTTGATGTCAAGAAATTTGGGAGGTTGCGGAATGTGTTGATAGAATATCTCAGGGGCTGGATCGTGGTTACCTGGAATCGCAATGAAAGGGCATGGCGATTTGGCAAGAATCGCCGCGATAGCATCCAGAAGCTCAACGTTTTTTGAATCATTCACCAAATCGCCGCCGACTAGAAGGATGTCTGGACAAATCTCATCAAGGCGTGACAATGCGTTATCCAGCAGCTCGCAAGCCTTCTCTCCTGTGCGCGTGGGGCAGGCCGTGTTCTTCGTCAGCGAATAGTGCAAATCAGTTATAATTGCTATTTTCATACTGACTACTCCTCGAAGACAATGACTGCGTAGCCCTCAATGCGCGGAAGAACAACGCAGGCGTAGCCGTCATCCACGGTCATCTCCAGCGGTGTATGGTCGGGCGCGAGATAGGCGCGAGCATATTTTGCGCCGTCCATGCGGAGCATGACCTTCTGGTTCTCGACAATGAGCGGTTCCTCTATCATGTTCACGCCATTTCCTCTGCACTCGGGCATGTAGGCGAGATAATAGACCATGCGGCGGCCAGGCTGCTCGGTGACGGTCACCCTGGCGAACGATGGTGCGTTCGGCGTCTTGAGCAGAGGGCGCGGCAGAAGCCTGTCAAGCAGTACCTTGAGAATCTGGCGGTTTGGCAGGCTTGCCGAGTCGAAATACGACTTGAAGATGGCATGCGAGACATAGCCAACTTGCCCGTTGCAAGTGACGGCAGGACGTCCAGTATCGCGGTCTGGCGGCAGATAGACGAAGCCGTGCTCACCGTCCCAGTGGCGGTTGTAGTATGGTGCACATATAGTGCCTAGGACGTCCGTTCCATTGGCGGCATTTACTTCCACGCCCTTGCTGTAGAGGTTCATTGGCATGTTGGGAAACTCGTTGGCGACGGGGGGTGATACGATGAAAAATGCAGGGTCGAACTGATCGTCCTTTATATACTCCACGCCCCATTCGCTAAAAGCAAATTTTTTTGTTTCTTTGTCAAGACCTGACCATGCCGAGGCTATGATTTTACCGCCCTTGTCAAGATGTGAGCGGATGCGCTTTCTAAATTCGTCGGTAGCGGGCACGTAGTCTGGAAGAACGATGAGATCGTACTTGTCCCATGAGGCGTAATATGACGGAACGTCGAATTGCTGTTTCAACTCGCAGAGCATGCGCGTCCCGCCTCGGATTGAGTCGTGGCTTTCCAGAAACACAGGAAAGCGTTTCGGCGATAGCATGTCATGGCCAGGGTAGGGATAAACCGTTGCCAATGCGATTTCGGCGACGGGTTTTGCGTCCTTTATCCACGGGTCGAGCTTTTGGAGGCGCTTGTAGATTCTGGTGTCAAGCTCGGCGACAGCGCGATTGATGTCCCCGCGCGGATGGAAGTGGTCTCCGATGGTGGTATATAGTCCGTTGGCGATGCCGTAAATGCAGTCATACTCGAGGCTCGCCTCTGTGCGAATGCCGCCGAAGTCTCCCCATGACTGATGGAAGCGTGCCGTCATGTTCAGGACAGGCTTGCCGAGAGTGCGGAGATAGCGTGCGCAGAAGGGGAGGAAGTCATAGCCCCAGCCGCCAGTCGGCAGGCATTCCAATTCAAGGTATGAGCCGATTTTTGCCTGCGCCTCATAGCCGATGCCGTTAAAGTAGAGCATGACGTCTGGCTTGACGGAGCGCGCCGCGTCAGAAATCCGCTTAGCCATTTGATTCTGCTTGCGAAGATTAAAGTCCGCCACTTGCTCGTCATCATCAATGTCCACGCCCTCTCGCCGCATCGACTCGATACACTCCAGGCCGAAACAGGGAGATGTGTAGAAGCAATCTAGGAACATGCCATCGACCTTGCAGTGTGTGATTGTTTCCTTGACCATTTCGACAAGATGGTCGCTGTATGCTGTGTTGTAGCACATCTGGCGTCCGATTGCGCCTCCATCGACTTTCTCATAGATTCTACCATCCTTCTGCATCACCAGCCAGTCGCGGTGCCTGAGTCCTTCGTCTTGACTGATGCCAGCGTTGATGTAGGCTGTGAACTTAATGCCACGCTTGTGACATTCCTCCACGAATTTCGGAAGCAAATCATATGTCAGAGCAGGATGGCGTGTACCTATATTAGTATTGTAATAGGCGTTGCCCAAATTCGCCCGCGCCGGAAACACTACATACTGTACACCCGCTTCCACAAACTTATCAGCTATAGCCTCAAGATTGAACTCACGACCGACATCAGGGTTCGCAGGCATCGTATGAAAATCAAAAAACAGACACCATCTTGGAAAATCCAACATCTATTACACCTCCATTGTGTTTTTCTGCATCATTTCGAGTTGCCAATCCACAAATTGCCGTTAATTTTAATGCCGATAATGCATTTTTACAAATCATTAAGCAAATAAGAGGAACAATTATGTCAAAAATCCGTCTGCAAGCCCACCGCGGAGTCTGCTCCGAGTGCCCTGAAAACACCTTTGCCGCATTTCAGACCGCCGTCGATGAAGGGTTTGACATCATCGAACTGGACCCAAAGTTTACTGCCGACAACCACATCGTCATTCTTCATGATCGTTATGTCAACCGCACTGGCCGCCGTACTGACGGTGCGCCAATCCCGCCCGACACCGCCATCAAGGACCTCACATTCGCACAGGCAAGGGAGCTTGAGTACGGCTCATGGTTTGATTCGAAATTCAAAGGCGAGAAACTTCCATCCCTTGAGGAACTCATCGACTTTATCCACGCCAATTCAATCAGCATCAAATTCGACAATGTTTGGGAGACTTTCCCTGACGAGCCGCGCGGGAAGTTTCTTGCGCAACTTGAAGATGCTGATTTCGGTGGTCAGATAGGATTCACATGCGCAAGGATGCAAACCCTGATGGAAGTCGCCAAACGTTTCCCGAAGGCGGAAATCCATTGGGACGGCGAAAACGACAAGGCGACGCTTGATGAAGTTGCCAAAGTGGCAAAGGGACATCGCCTTACAGTTTGGGTCTGCTACGAAAACGAGCATAGCGACTGGTTCAAGGGAGCCAAGGCAAATGTTGAACTCTGCAATCTGGCACACTCCTACGGTGAACTCGGAATCTGGCTCCTCACGCAAGAGCACGATCTTGACGACACCATCAGTCTCTACCATGCCGACGCCATTGAAACTACAGGCCACATCAAGCCCTCTATGCTCATCAGATAAATCTATGTCTCATACCGTATCATTTTTGCGGCAGACATTGAGGTGATAGCGGAATAGGAGAAAATTGTTAACAATTTTACGAATCAACCATTGATTTTTGGATTGTATAGATTAATTTAAGGTAATTTACAATCTAAAACAACAGGAGATAACAATGAGAAAGAAAGTAATCAGCGCGACAATCACGCCTTTGTTTGAGGACGGCAGTCTTGACAAGGCTGGACTTAAGAACATTTTGGAACGCAACATACGCCATGGTCTTGACGGCGTGTTCTTGTTCGGCTCGATGGGCGAGTGGGGCAGTTTTTCTAACGCATTCAAGGAGGATGCTGTGGAATATGTCTCGAAACTGGTCAACCACCGCATGGATGTTCTGGTGGGCATCAACGCCACGAGCCTTCCGCTGTCACTGGAACTTATGAAGTCCTATAGTAAATATGACTTTGAGGCATATGTGTTCATGCCGCCAGGCAAGACCTCCGCACTGGATCCCGTGAAATCTGTTTTGACAATTCTTGACGCGGCTGACCGTCCCGTCTATCTCTACCATTGTCCGCCCGTCAATGGAAAGGACTTCTCGCTTGACCAGTTCGAAACGATGATGCGTCATCCGAATCTGAAGGGAATCAAGAACTCGTCGTCCAACATGTGGTTGCGCCGCGAAATGCTACTCATGAGGGAAGAGAAAGGACTCAAGACACTCTTCTTCGAAGGTCAGGAATGGGCAGCTGACGAGGCTCTCATCGCGGGTTACGACGGCATGATTTGCGGCATGGGTGCGCTCTGCTCAAAAATGATGCGCAAACTCGCAGATTGCGTTGACAAGGGTGACTTTACAGGAGCGGTCGCCGCGCAAAACAACATGATTCGCGTCTTCCACGGCGTCTATGGCAGAAGCATACAAAACTGCTGGAATGGCCAGAAGTATGCGCTCACCAAGCTCGGACTTATCTCTTCGCCGTTCACGTTCGCGCAAGAGATGAGTTCTCTCACAGACGAGGCGAAGGCACGAGTCGAGAAGTGCCTTGAAGAGTTCAAAGCGGAACTCGACTGAAATTCTGCAACTGGAGACTGCCATGATACCAAGCGACCATTTTGTCCGTTTCTACAACGAGGTGTTCAAATTTTTGGATGAGCGTGGCGGTCTTCAGGCGTATTATCAGACAATCAGTCAGCATCAGGAGCTCCATTGTCTGGAGCTTTTCAAGTCCAAAGGACTCAAAGGCGTCCTTGAATACTATGAGAAAATTAGGAAAGAGGAGAACTGCGAATTGAGCTTTGAGTTTCACGAGGACTACATGATATCCAACATGACACGCTGCCCCAGTCTCTCAAAAGTTCTGGACTCTGATGCCGAACCTTATCCTAAATACTGCGACCACTGCGCGGGATGGTCAAAGCCGCTTTACACAAAATGCGGTATCTACTACGTTCAGAACATGATGGGACGCGACATTCCAGCCTGCCAGTCAGTGAGAACTGAATCTCGCGAAATTGCAGAGCGGTTCCGTCAGGAGTTTTTAGACAAAGGCGTCCCGCCAGAACTCGTCAACTCCAACCTTGACGACTGGCAGGAAGTGGAGAAGAACAAAGCAAGCCGTTATAAACAATAACTCATAAATATCAAGGAGTTATAGCGTATATGCCAACTGTAGCTAACATCTGCAACTACACCATTATCGTACTATATCTTCTGACGACAGTCTGGATAGGGCTGCGCTACAGCAAGCAGGACGAGAATACAGAACAATATCTGATGGGCGGAAGACGCATTCCATTCTTCGCAGTGGGCATCTCCTGCATGATGAGCCTCTTCAGTTCTATTTCACTCGTGCGCTCCACAGGCGAAATTATCAATCATGGCATGACGCTTGGGTGGATTTCAATCCCATATCAGTTCCTCACAATTCCTGCGTATCTTCTGTTCATGCGATTCTATTTCAAGCTCGGAAGCTGCACGCCATACGAGTACCTTGAATACCGATACGACTCGTCAATCCGCCTTTTGGTGGCCATCTGCGGCTTCTACGGCCGTGTAATGTACATAGGAATGGTGTTGTTCACTACTGCCAAAATCTTTGAAGGCGCATACGGTTGGCCAGCATGGGTCTCGATACTGCTGGTCGGCATCATAGGTGTCATCTACACTGTTATGGGAGGACTTCAGGCCGTTATCTGGACGGACGTGATGCAGTTCGTAGTTCTCACAGTCGGAGCAATCGCAATCATCATCGCGTTCCAGTTCTGCATTGACGGTGGTCTCGTCGAAGCGGTTCTTTGCACATTCCGTGAAGGCCATGGCTATTCGGGTTTCTCCAACCCTGACTTCTACAAGATAACACCATACGTGCGGCTGCTGTTCTGGGTGCAGTTCTACGGGTTGATAACGTCGCCGTTTTCATCCGCCGCTTCCGACCAGATTAGCATCCAGCGACTGCTGGCCACGAAAGACTGGAAAGAAGGTCTCCGCTCACAGTGCCTTAGCGCCGTGTTGAGCCTCGGCGTCATCTTGGGCCTCATGATCATCGGATGCGCCTGCTTCACATACTACTTCCAGAATCCAGACCCAATCGTCGCGGAAAAAGGTGGTGACATCGCCTTCTTCCATTTCATAAGCAGCAAGTTACCCACTCCTCTGCCAGGTCTCTTCATGGCGGCCCTGCTCGCTGCGATCATGTCTACTCTGGATTCAGGCATGAACTCAATGGCGACAGTGTGGCTGAAGGAGTTCCACGTCCGTTATATCAATAAGAATATGGACGAGAAGAAGCAGGTAAGCGTTTCGAAGTGGGCTACTGGAATCGTCGGTGTCTTCTCAATCCTGCTTGGACTCGCGCTCGACTTCTCTGGCAAATGGCTCTCCCAGACGACCGCCGAAGTTGGCACCATCTTCGGGATTCTCGGCGCAGCCACCTTCCCTGCGTTTATCCTTGGCGTCCTTACCAAACGATGCACTGGCAAGATGATTTGGGGCTATACCTTCTTCTCAGCAGGCGAGCAGTACGGCGGAATTTTGTGGTACACGCTTTCACGCCGCGCGGAGATGGTCTGCAAGCAGGCGATGGAGGCAGGAGAACCATATAAGCTCGGCTGGGCGGGACCACTTCCGCTAAAGTACCTTCTCATTCCGCTAATTGCATCGGCTGTTCTCATCATCGGCGCCATCGCCCTCCGCAAGGCTAAGATTACCAACGTGTCGTTCAAGAAAGACGATGTGCTTGATGCCGTACAGAAGAAATGGAAATGGACGTACCTTACAATTATGGCAATTGGTCTGACGGTTCTCGGCTGGACGACCGCCATGGCAATTTGGTACTTCTACAGCAACACAGGCGACACCACGATACCACGCGCCCGCTCGTTCGCTTTCTCGCTCCCGATAACCTTCTTTGCATTCATCATCTATGTGCTTTGCAACCGCAAGCTGCCGCGCGAAGAGTATCAGGGACTCACAATCTCCACCATCAACGAACCCATACTCAAGCAGCCTGAAGGTGTCCGTGCCCTTAAGAAAGAAGCCGCAACCAACTGATATGCCTAAAACAACAAGAAAAACACTACCGTCGCAATCCTGCGACGAACGTGAGCCTGACTTCATATCAGCTTCGCATCAACTGACGCAGAAGCTCTTCTCAAAGGAGCTTGAAAGCGGCATTCAGCTTAAGGAATCTGTGCTTGCGAAGGAGTTCAACGTTACGCGTCCAGCGATGCGCGAGGCGCTCAGCCAGGCGATAGGCTGGCGGCTGGTCGAATACGTTCCCTACTGTGGATACAGAATCCGTGTCTTCACGCTCGGCGATCTGCGCGACTGGTCGGAGACCCGCGAAGGCATCGAGCCAATTGCGGCACGACGTGTGGCAAAGCGTGGGCTGACATCTACCGAGAAGAGGGAACTCCGGAGCCTTCTTGAAAAGACGATGGTTCCTATGGCAAAGCGCAGCGACCCAAATGACCTGTTGCGCGATGACATGGCGTTCCACTACGCAATCGTGCGCATGAGCGGCAACTGCCGATTCAACGAGCCTGGTCTGGCGGGATTTTACAACAGCGTTTTGGCGCATCATCACCGCTATCTATGGACGTTGCTCTCCTATACGAAAACTCCTGAGCGCAGTTCCTATCCCGACCTTGACGCCTACTTCGCCTCAACCGAAGTCGAGACAAACCGCTCGCACAAATTGATTCTCCAAGCGCTTGAAAATCAAGACTATCTCGCCGCTGAGGCGCACGTGCGACAGCATTGTGCCTGTCAGACGGAGAGTGTCCTGAACGCTATAAAAATCATCAATGATGAATCCATCCCGCTTGATGAACTCGAAAATACAGAAGCCATGCAAAGACTAATTGCCCAATTCGGAAAAATGGTTTCAAAAGCAAATAGGTAGTTAAATATGTCAGAAAAACAATGGATCACAGAAGGCTATGAGGCTTTCAGCAAAGGCAAGTTCGGCAATGGCGGCCAGAACATCTATGTATCAAAGAAAAAGGGTGTGCTACAACGCATCTATCAATATGATTTGACTCATAATGGCTATTTCGACCTTGCGTTCGCTAACTGCCAGAACCACAGCGAATCTGCGCCTAGTTATATCTATGACCTTGACGGTAACCGACTTGCCACATTGAAGGCCATGGGTTCCATGAGTGCCGTGGCGCTTGACCTTAGCGGTGACGGATGGACTGATATTGTCATCGCGGGTTTCTCAGATGCCGCAACCGCCTTCGCTCTTACAGAAATATATTATGGCTCAAAGGACGGTTATTCAGACAACAACCACATCCGCCTCCCTGCGCCTGTCGTGAAAGACTGCTGTTGTGGACGCTTCAACGGCGGACGTCCAGCCCTTGCATTGGCGCAGACAGACTACGGTCAAGTTCGAATCTTCTATCAGAGCGAATTAGGCTTCGAGTGGCATCATTATCTTGACATTCCAATCAAATGCGATCTTATCGCTGCGGCAGACCTTGACGGCGATGGATACGACGAACTAATCGTCCGCGATTCCAGTTCCACCGCCACCACCATCTACTGGGGCGGTCCTGAAGGCATCATCGCTGACCGCAAGACCATGCTTCCGAAAGCCGCCGCAGCCGACATTCTCACGCAGGAAGAGGAGAAGAACCTTACCAGCGAATTTGAGAAGGGTTTCACGCTGCCGAGACTACTCCAGACAGTTGTTTGGAAAGGTCAGAAGTGCTTCACGCTTTCCACAGGTCGCAAGGTCATCTTCTTTGGCTCGAATGCGACGAGAACCATCAGTCGAGTTGCCGAATTCGATGTCAAGATGGTTCAGGCGGTCGCCGTTGCCGATTTGGACGGCGACGGATTGGACGATGTTGTATTCGCCTCCCGCGAAGTCCGCGATGGCAAGCAGTACAGTCAAATTTGGCTCAACTCCTCCAAAGGCTTCACTGAAGAGCGCAAATTCACCTTTGAGACCAAGATGGCGAGTTGTGCAGACGCCGCGCCTGGAATGGCTCTCATCGGCCAAAGCGGCTCAGGCGATTACTACACCAATGACGCACTTCTGTTCACCTTCGAAGGCGGTAAACTCAATACAACTCCAAAACGCTTTGAGGGCGAGAACACAATGCGTTGCCAAATCATTCGCAACCCTGGACAGAAACCGCTGATTTTCCTTTGCAACCACCACTCGCGCCGCATCGTAGGAAGCGACACTATAAACCTTTATACTGGCGGACCTGACGGCTACTCCCGCGACCGTTGCCTTAAACTGCCAGGATGGTGCGCAGTCGATACAACCTACGCTGACATCGACGACGACGGTTGGGCGGAACTTATCGTCGATAACAACTCCGAGAACTCAATGAACAGAGACCCTGGACATCATGTTCACCATTTCGGTCCGAACGGCTTTGAACCAGAACGTTCATTCATGCTCAAGGCTGACCTTGGTTGGAATACCATCGTCGGAGACTTCCGCCACTGCGGCGTGCTTGACATCATCGGCCCGTGCAACATGTGGACAGACATCCGAATTTGGAAAGGCGACAGCCCGAACTACTCAGAATACGAAGACATTCATCTCAATGGCCACACTGGAATTCGCTGGATTCTTGCTGCAGATTTAAACAAGGATGGTTGGCTTGACCTTATCATCCCATTCATCAGCGACACACGCACGGTCATACTCTGGGGCGGCCCCGAAGGCTTCAGCATGGAGCGACGCACCGAGCTTTCCGTCTATATGGGTTCATGCGCGCGAGTCGCCGATTTGAACAAGAATGGCTGGCCTGACCTTATAATAGGTTGCCATACAGATAGTTACAGAAACGGTGATATTCCGTACCGCAATCCGCATTGCTCCTATATGGTCATCTACTGGAACGGTCCAGAAGGACTTTCCGAACAGCGCAA
>JAEEGL010246707.1_pt1 | contig 12224 bp, 6 predicted proteins | sample 9134231 | NCBI WGS metagenome assembly JAEEGL01 (sample SAMN16246548, study PRJNA631951) | gut metagenome | biome: gut microbiome; feature: rumen; material: fiber-attached | host: Bos | place: Iran: Karaj | collected 2018-10
CAGCCCATAGAACTTCTTTTTAGTATAATCGCGGGACGCCTCGAACGCATGCTGCTCTTCCCAGATGTCCTGCCACTTTTTCTCGATCTCCGCCGGTCTGTACTCGCCGGCTGCTTTCTTTTCAATGCTCATATACGCTTCGCATCTCCTCATTGAAACGGTTTATATATTCCGGCGCGGCGGTCAATCCGTCCGCTCGGACAATTCTTCGTACACCTGCTTGTGTCCCACGTTCTTGTACGCGGGCCGGATGATACGGTTGGTGATGGACAATTCCTCCAGCCGGTGCGCGCACCAGCCCGAGATACGCGAAATTGCGAATATCGGCGTGAACAGCGCTTTCGGGATGTTCAGCATCGAATACACCAGTCCGGAGTAGAAGTCCACGTTGGCGCAGAGCTGCTTGTCACTGTGCTTGATCTCCGCGAACAACCCCGGCGTCAGCTCTTCGATCTTCTCCATCAGCCGGAATTCCTTCTGGAAGTCCGGACCGGAGACCGCCACCAGTTCCCGCGCTTTTTCTTTCAGCAGCTTGGCTCTGGGGTCCGACAGCGTGTACACCGCGTGCCCGATGCCGTACACCAGTCCGGAGCGGTCGAACGCCTCCCCTTTCAGTATCTTAGACAGATAATCCTTCAGCTCGCCTTCATCGTCCCAGTGCTTCACGTGCGCTTTGATGTCTTCGATCATGTTCATGACGCGGAGATTGGCGCCGCCGTGCTTGGGGCCTTTGAGCGAACCGACCGCCGCGGCAATGGAGGAATACGTATCCGTACCGGTAGAGGTGACAACGTGCACCGCGAACGTACTGTTGTTGCCGCCGCCGTGCTCGGCGTGGATCACCAGCGCCAGGTCCAGTATCTCCGCTTCCAGCTGCGTGTATTTGCTGTCCGGCCGGATCATCTGGAGCAGATTCTCGGACGTGGACAACCCGTGCTGCGGATTATGGATGTACAAGCTGTGCCCTTCGTAATAATGCGACTTCGCCTGATAGGCGTACGCGGTCATCGTGGGGAACTGCGCGATCAGCCGTATGCACTGCCGCATCACGTTCTTCGGGTCAAGATTATCCGGATCATCGTCGTAGGAATATGAGGCCAGCACGCAGCGCGCCAGCTTGTTCATAACGTCCGGGCTGGGCGCCTTCATGATCATATCTTCGGCGAAGCCGTTCGGCAGGCGGCGGTTGTCGTCCAGCATTTCCTTGAAGGATTCGAGTTCGGAACGCGTGGGCAATTTGCCGCACAGCAGCAGATAACAGCACTCCTCGAAGCCGAAGCGTTTGTCTTTCCTGAAACCGTCCACCAGCCGGTCAATATCTATTCCGCGATACAGCAGCCGCCCTTCGATGGGGGCTTTTTCGTTTTCGGCAAAAATATAACCGCGCACTTCACCGATGCTGGTGAGGCCGACCAGCACGCCGGATCCGTCCGAGTTACGCAGTCCGCGTTTAACGTTGTACTTCTCATAAAGACCGTTGTCAATATAGTCCGCATGTATTGCCTGCTCCGCCATCCGGGCGATGAACTCCGAGTGATCGCGGGTCTCTTCCTCTATTCCGTAACTGAACACATGCCTCACCTCTTCCGTATTACCCACGGCATCGACCGTGATATTTTATTGTACTGAAAACGAGGAAAAAAGTCAATCAGGGAATTGCACTTTGTGTCATAAGAAGAAGGGCTGTTCATCCGCCTCGCTGAAAGGTTTCTGAACAGCCCTTATTAAACTATTTCAGTTGCCGGGGAAACCCGGAACTGCCGCTTATCAGAAGGATCTCTTCTTCGCGAATACGACGGCGGCGCCCATTGTCAGCACCGCGAGGACCGCGAACATAGCCACGGCAGCATCACCGGTCTGAGGCTGAACAGGAGTCTGGCCCGCATTGAGGTCAACATCCCTAAGTTCGCCCAGGTCCGCAAACGTGACCTGTACTCTGAGCGTCAGATTGTCTTCCAACTCGCCGTTTCTGAAGTAAGCGGCGCGGTTGTTCGGCCAGGCTTCCTGAGTCATGGGCAGAACCAGATAATGCAGCGCGGCCGCGTCGGTGATCTGCTCGAAGACCATGAGGTACTGACCGGCGGCCAGCGGATCGTCGAATATCAGCTTGATGCCGCCGTTGCCGTTGGCAGCGATCTTGCAGTTCGTGCCCGCGATCTCGGAGCGCTCGCCTATGCCCGCGTCACCGGCAAGTTCGATCTCACCGGAAGCGACCGGCGTACCGGCTCTGGAGGTGGCGTAGTCGGAATTGTACTTGTAGAGTTTCACACGGACAGTAGCAGCCGTCTGGCCGTCATTGGCCGGGTTGCTGGCCCAGTAGTTGGGAACGCCGATCTCGGAGACCGGTGCGCTCGGATTGACTACGACGCCGATCTCGCGGCCGGAATGGTCCGCCGGGTTCTCGCTGTCATTAGAAAGCCAGAAGGAGCCGTCCCAGATGATGCCGCCGTTGTCGCAGGTGAACGCTTCTTTGGTGCCGGTAGGCTCGCCGGGATCTTCGCCGGGATCATCGCTGGTCTCCGGAGCCGGAGCGTCCGCAAACTTCAGCGTGAGGAACGTGTTGCGCTCGTGGCCGGATTCGCTGTTCAGTTTGACCACAGTGCCGTCCTGAAGCTGCGCTACCACGCCGATCGTCTTGGTGCCGGTAAGCTGGCCGATCGGAACTTCAACGTAGAAACGCTGTACATATTCCGCGTTGCCCGCGCCGAAGATGCTTTCAACGCCGCCCTTGAGCGTGTCTTCGTTGGCTCTGGTGTAGCCGGGAGCCAGCGTGATCTCGTCGTCGATCATGTAGCCGAAGCCGATGACCGGCTGCTTGAAATCGACCCAGCCGGTGTAGCCGACAGAAATGCCGCCGTATTTGGTGGCATCCATCACGCCGTTTTCCGCGAAGGTGTCGATCTTCGCTCTGGCGGAAGATTCCGCGTCAGAGCCGAAGCCGTTGGCAAAGTTCCAGAAAATGCCGTCCAGGCTCATGCCGAACTGGTCGGAATTCGCGTAGTCAATGACATTGTTGGTGGGTTTGAATTCGATGTTGTCAACGTTGTTCATCTTGAACTCGAAGTTGGCGTCGGGGTTGCTCTGGCTGTTCAGTTTGACGATGGTGCCGTCCTGCAGCACAGCGACGACGCGGATCGTATACTTTCCGGCCGGGGCCAGCGGGATCCAGACCAGGAATCTGCGGGCGTATTCGCCGCCGGCATTGCGGACCGCGTCCTCAGTCTCTTCAAAGAACTGGCCGTACGTGTCGATGACCGGTTCTTCGTCGTTGTACTGATAACCCATGGCCACGATAGGCTGATCGAATCCGATCCAGCCTCTGACGATAATTACGTCAAAACCGCTGGTATAAACGTACGCGGATCTGGGCAGACCGTCGGCACCCAGACCGTCCCACCACGCGTGGAGCGATTCGCCGCCCGCCGGAACATTGGCGCCAACAGCCGTACCGATCATGCTGTGAGCCCAGGCGCTCCATCTGATGTCGTCCAGATAGCCCGCCACGAGACCCGAATCATCCACGTTAACGATATTTGCTGCGCTCGCCGGAATAATAAACAGCGAAGCGATCAACGCCAGCGCGATGACAAATGCTAAAAGTTTTTTCATGATTAAACCTCCCTTTCACGGCTTTCGGCCGCTACTATATCGATTGTTATTCTATATTCTCGCCCGACGGCTGTCAAGCGATAATATCAGTTTGCGATCAGGCTCCACTTTTCATTGGCCTGCTGCTGCATTTTTTCGAAGCCGGTCTGCAGATCGACCTTGCCGGACAGGATGTTGTTCCACAGCGCCATCATCTTTTCGTTGGACAATATATCCCGCACCTCGAACGGACACTGGACAATTACCGTCGCGGGACGCGTATTGTCGGTGTATGACACGAACGCGGCATAGTTTTTATCCGCCCACTGGCTGCTCTTGTCCTTCCAGAAATCATCCTCCGCCAGCGACCGCAGCAGCGGCACGTCGCCGCCCAGCTGGCTGTGGTACGCGCGCTGGCCGTGATCGGTCAGGAAATACAGCGCCAGTGCCGCCGCGGCATTCGGGTTCGCGGTGCGGTTGAACACTACGTAGCCGGTCGCGCCAGCGGACACTGTGTGGTTCTCAAACGCCGGAAACGGGCAGAAATCCCATTCCACATCGGCCTGGTCGTACATTTTGCCGTACGCGTCCAGATACGTGAACGAAACGCAGTCAAGGAACGCGACCCGGGTGAAATTGTCGTCGCTGTTGGGGATCTTGGAGAATTTGTGCGCCATATTGCCGGAGAACGTCTGCCCCAGCGGGAACAGCCAGCCTTCCATCACGCCGTCGTACATCTCCTGGATGCCGCGCATGACCTCTGCACTGTCGGTGATCGTGATGCGGTGGTTTTTCTGATCCACCCACTCGCCGCCGTACGCCCGGAAGAACATCTGCCAGATGACGTCCCACCAGAGCCGGATACTGAAGCCGGCCTGCTCCACCACGCCGTCCTGAGAGATCTGTGTGACCTGGCGGCAATATTCTTTGAAAGTCTCCCAGTCGGTGGCAATACTGTTGTCGAAATCTATGCCTTCCGCCTTCAGGATGTCCGCGTTGTACATCAGCGTGGCCAGGCCGATGTTGCGCGGCACCATGTACAGCCGGCCGTCGTATTTGCCGCATTCCAGCGCGCCGGTGTACACGTCGCCCATGTCGATGTTGAGCGGCTTCAGATAGCTGTCCAGCGGCATCAGCGCGTGGTGATTGAAGTGGTAGTTGCACACGTCGTTTTCGTCGCACCAGAACACGTCGCCTATGTCGCCGGATGAGATGCGGTTAGCAAAGGTCGCGCGGCTCGCGCCTTCAACGTGGACGCGGACGTTGGGGAAATCCTGCATGAACGCCGTTGCCACCGCGTTCACGCCGGCCATCATTTCATCGGTAGCATCGGAATTGTCCACGGTGAACAGGATGCTCCCTCTGATGTCCAGTTCTTCGACCGTCAGTTCCTGATCGATTTCTCCGGTCTGCACCGGGGCTTTCTGACAGGCCGCAACGCCGCCCAGCAGCAGGACCGCCAGGCCGAGGCACAGCGCCCGGATCATTACGCTTACACGATTTTTCATTGTCATCACGCCTTTCGCGTTATTGCGTCTGCTTCCTGCTCTTTTTCTTTTTAACGGATACCGCCGTGATCGCCGCGGCCGCGCCGGCCGCAACGACTCCCGCGCCGATCAGCACCGGTACGGTCGGGAAATTTGCAGGCCTGCGGGTATCCCGGTTTTTCGGCATCGCCGTAGGCAGCGGCTCCGGTTCTTTCGCGCCTTCACGCACCAGCACCGCGCCGCGGTATCCATCCAGCGCCAGTTCCTGCCCGTCGTTCACCGTGACGATCTCACCGGAGAACAGGTCGTACACATCATATGTGCCGCCGCCGAAAGAGACTGTCAGGGTTTTGCGGGTGGGAGTCGGATTGACCGCCACGATCAGCTGGCGTCCGTCGCGCATGTACGGGCTGGTCAGGATGCTGCCGCCGGCGTCAATACCGAAGCCGTAATTAATTGCCCCCGCCAGCGCGGTCTTCAACTCATCGAACGAGCCGCCGGCCGAACAGACGCGGACAATACCGCTCTTATACTTCTCCGCCGCATTGCGCACTTCGTCGTTCCGGCCCGGTACCGTCGAATATTCCGGCACGCCGTCCACCCAGATCAGCCTGCCGCCCGCGCTTTCGAACTGCGCCAGTTTGTCCAATACCGCGGGGTCCATGGCCTCGGTCCAGGCCAGCACTATGACCGAATACGAGGTCCGGCCGCATTCCAGTTTGCCGTCCGTCACTGTTCCCTTCAGTATGCTCTCGTCGTCAATATAGTTATAATCATAACCCGCCTTCAGCATGTTCAGGCAGAGTTCATTGAAGTTCTCGGAAATGTCGGTCACTTCGCCCTCATACACCGTGTCCGCTTTGGTGCGCGCCTGCACCGCGGCGATGGGATAAAACACACCGATCCCCGAATTCATCCGCGCGCCTTCCAGCAGCACGTTCAGGCGGCCCACACAGTCGTTGAGCTTGCGCGCCTGCGCGGAATTGTACGATTCCTGCGGGTTGAGCATCACGAATTTATCCGCGCCGTACATGCGGGTGATGATCGCCCCCGCGAAGGAAGTGCCAAAGGGATCCGCTTTGAAGTTATCGTCTGCGATCGCCTCCGGGTTGAACTCCACCAGCACGTGAGGCATATCCATATTGCGCGCCGAAGACGACGCCAGTTTGATGGCCACGAAGCTGCCGATCCACTGATTGCGGTCCATCAGCCGCTGCGGACTCACCTGCAAAAGATCGCAGCCCGCCAGGCCCATGCGGTTCATGCAGGTCAGGAAATTGCCGTACAACACCACGTTATACGCCAGTTTTTCCTCCAGCAGAAGATGACCGGAGCCCGCGGTGCCGTGCGCCTGACACCACTCGTTGATCTGGCCGAAATAGTTTTCGGAAACGAGTTTGGCCACCGTCTGGTAGAAGTTGATGCGCACCACTTTATCCGTTTCGGTGTCGCCGCCGTACAGCGAATCCAGGTGATCAAACAGGCTGTAGCCGTGCATCTGCTCGAACTCCGCGGGCAGCGAATCCTCCCACGGCGCGAGATACACGGGCACGGTGCCGCCGGTGTGGATCGGGTTGGTCATGTTGCTGGTGAACAGGCTGGGCTCGTCGGTGAAGAACGCTTCCACGCTGCTGAAAGTTGACAGCTTTTCGGCGTATCTGGCGTGGGTCAGCGAGATGAATTTGGCGATGGCGCCTTTGCTCATGACGTTGACGTACGGGCGGCCTTTCTGCCAGGGGTTGAGGCTGTCCCGCTCCACCCACGCATCGTACGTGGCGTACACTTTGAGCGTCCAGCTGCCGGCTTCGTCGATGTCAACGGTCCGGTCCGTAAACTTCACCGCTTTCGCGCTGCCCCCCGCCGGGATCAACACCGCGTGCTTTATCACGGCATACTCCCCGGGCAATTCATACACGCTCTTCCCGGAGCCGCTCTTCTCGATCCTTGCCAGTCCGTAGGGTTCGTATTCGGGATCGCCCTCTGTCACCATGCCGTACGCGGAACCCGACGGCCACTGGTATTCATCGTACAGCCACAGCTGCGTCATGCCTTTGTCCAGACAGTATTGGAACGCTTTGTCCAGCAACTGGAACTCGCTGTCGCTCTTCAGGTATTTACTGTTGAACGTGACGTTGGTGGTGATGCCGCCGTAACCGTAGCCGTCGTACAGCTTGTCCACCAGCGTCTTGTAGGACGCGTCAAAATTGTAAAGCAGCTTCATCATCCGGTACTCCGCGCCCGGGCTGATAAAGCGGTCGTAAAGCCATTTGGTGCTCATGTCGTTGTCCCCCGTCCCGGTTCCGCTAAGGCCCGTGTATGCCTGCGCACTTTCCGCGGTCTTAAAAAAGGCTATGGATTCGATCGTGGCGGAATCCCCCGCACCGGCTTTCCCGGCCGAACTGCCGAACGGAAATATCTTGACCGAATCCTGCCAGGTACCGGTGCGGTCGGTCTTATCGGAGACCTTCTGGAGCGCGGCGCTCATGTCCACGACCACCGTCTGCCAGTCGTCCGTGTCGGCGTACGTGAACGTGGCATCAACGCTGCTTTTCCCGAACCCGGCAAAGCACGTCAATTTGCCGCCCCGGTCGCGCACCGCGGTCTTGATCCGGATCGCAATGTACGGATAGCGGAGCACTTTGGCGCCGGTGTCGATCAGATCGATCTCCACAGAGGGACTGCCCTGCACCTTGCCGGAACTGCCTTCCTTGCCCGCGATCAGCGTGAGCAGACCGTCTTCCAGAACGATGTGCCCGGATGTGTTCACGCCGAAGTCCCACGAGGTCATGCCGTCGAAACAAATGTAGTGATCCGGCCGTTTGGCGTTCGCGGCAGTCGTGTCCGCGGCCTCTTCCGCGTTCGCGCGCTGACCGTTCCGGGCCGGAGCAGCCAGCAGCAGGCACAGCGCCGCCACCGCCGCGCACAACACCGGTATCAGTATTCGGTTTATTGCCGCGCGTTTAAACATATGCATTCAGTCAATTGCCCCATTTGTACAGCCCGGTGTACGCCTCGGCCTTCGCTTTGTCATTGAAGAACGCGATCGACTCCACCAGCAGCACATGGGTCTCATCCATGGTATCGGTCTGCGGATCCGCCTCATCGTCGTACGGGTCAATGCGCACGCGCACCAGATCTCCGTCCAGCGTGTCGGGATTTAAGAAGTTGGCTTCGGCGAGGTCAAGCACGATGACCTCCCAGTCCCCCGGATCCGCATACTGGAACGCTATCATCGGCCAGCCGCGGCTGTCGGTGGTCGTCACGAAGCGGATCTGTCCGACTTTGTCGTTCGCCTGTGCCTTTACTTTAAGCGCCACGTACCGGAACTCGGACGCGGAGATCTTGGGATCCAGCACGACCCATACATACGGATCCCAGGCTTCCGGAGAAAGCAGCATACCTTCCTTCTCCTGCTCGATGAGAACTGCGTTGTTGGGGCCGGCTGCCATCTCATCGTCGCCGTACTCGGTGAAATCGCAATAGTATTCCGTGCCGATGTCGTTGACCTCCGGCGCACCGGCGGGCCGCTCGGTGGGTCTGTGGGTGGGTGCCGGGGTGCTGCCGCCGTCAGGCGTCGCAGTCGCGGGGAGCGGCGTCTTGTCCGGATCTTCCGGCCACTCGTACAGGCCGTTGTACGCCTGCGCTTTTTCCGGATCGGTGAACAGCGCGAAGGACTCTACCAGCAGCGTGTATTCGTCGGCCAGCATTTCGGTGTCGAACTCGTCGTCGTACGGGTCAATACGTATCCGCGTCAGCTCGCCGTCCATCGTGTCGTCGTTCATCAGCGCGGCCTGAGCGAGGTCAAATACGAGCGTCTCCCAGCTGCCCGGAGTCTGATATTTGAAACTTAGCATTGCCCAGCCGCGGTCGTCCGTGGAGGTCGCGAATCTGAGCTGCCCGTTTTTGTCGTTTTTATTGGCCATCACGCGCACCGCCACATAACGGTACTCCGCCGCGGCGAGCGGCTCTTCCAGTATGATCCACACATACGGGTCGTGGCCCTGCGGGAACAGCAGCACGCCCTGCTCATAATTTTCCAGCCCGGCGGCTTCGTTGGGATCGGGCACCAGGTAATCTTCGCCGTATTCGGTATAATCAAAGTAATACTCCGTGCCGGGATCGCGCACTTCGGGCATATCCGCGGGCACGTCGGTCGCCGGGACGTCCGTGGGCGCGGGCGCTTCGGTGATGGCCGGCGCGTCGGTGACAACGGGCGCCTCAGTTACGGCCGGCGCCTGCGTAGCGGGTACTGCGGTCGCCTCGTTCGCTTCGGGCGCTTTCGTGGGTTCGGGTTCCTTATTGCCGGTCCCGCACGCGGACAACAGCGTCAGCACTAACGCCGCCAATACCGCGATCACTTTAACCATTGACTTTTTCATTCCGGTTCCCTCCCTGAATATATACCGGTGCGTTATGTTATGTGCAATTTATGCGCATAGTCCGCCCGCGCCGGCAAAATCTCGGAATTTACTGTTTATATCTTACCACAACCGCCGTTTCACCGTCAAACAAAATGTCAATATGTGCCAAAACAGTTGCGTTTTGTGCAAAAGTCAATTGCCCCCGCGTCTGTTTTCCGCTATTTGCCCGCCTCCCAGTCCCGCGGACTCCAGCCGGTGCACTTTTTAAATACGCGCGAAAAGTAGTAATTGCTGCTGAACCCGGCGCTGCGGGCGATCGCCTCCACCGTGAGCCCGGACGCTTTACGGGCACGCAGCATGTCTTTGGCGAGTTCGATCCGGCGGTTGGTCAGGAACTGCAGCGGTGTGCTGCCGGTCTTCCGGCGGAACAATTCACGCACGTAACTGCCGCTCATGGGTATGCGGGCAATGGCGGCTCCGAGGTCGTACTCCGGGTCGCTCTGGTTTTTTATGATGTCGTCAATAAGCGCCGCTATGTACGGATTGTCGCCGCGCTCTTCGGACAGCGTCAACATATACTGATACAGCACTCCGTACAGGCTGTCAACGATGTTCTCATAATTCTGCCGCCGCAGATTGTACTCGCTGTACATCTGCTTGAGTATAGTCAGAAAATCCCGTTCTTTCGTGTCCTTGAACCGGAAGAATACGCGGCTGTTGAGGTTGTCGTCACTAAACGTGAAGAAGCAGGAGTGGAAATCGGTGTCGGAATTGTCCTCGTGCTGCACTCCCGCGGGGATAACCAGTATGTCGCCTTCACTGAACGGCACCTGCTCGCCGCCGATCACCGCCTCGCCCCGGCCACTCAGGTAGTACACGAGTTCCGGAAATGCGTGCGAATGCGGCTCGATATGCCTGCGCCGGTCGCTTTTGTAGCCCATGGATTGGATCTTCATTGTGCAGAACGCCTCCACATATTAATTATAGCAATGGCAAAGGAAAATGGCAAACTGTCAGCCACAATGATTGAAAGAGCGGTATGTGGCTGACGTTCACCTTCTATCTGTCAGCCACAATAATTAAATAGGCGGTTTGTGGCTGACGTTCATTCTTATTCTGTCAGCCACAATGATTGAATAGACGGTTTGTGGCTGACGTTCGTCCTCTTTCTGTCAGCCACAATTTTTGAAAAGGCGGTTTGTGGCTGACGTTCATCCTTTTTCTGTCAGCCACAATGATAGAAAGGACGGTTTGTGGCTGACGTTTGTCCTATTTCTGTCAGCCACAATGATAGAAAGGACGGTTTGTGGCTGACGTTAGTCCTATTTCTGTCAGCCACAATAATTGAAAGAGCGGTTTGTGGCTGACGCTCGGCCCCCGCCGTAGTATCATTTGCCCTTTGCCCCTTGCCATTTGCCCTTTGCCCCTTGCCCCTTGCCATTTGCCCTTATATCTTATTTGTGTTACAATCACTTTAGTATAAATTTGGAGGTCAGGCCATGAATTCGGAAGCGCGGAAAAAAACAGCAGCGGTAGAGGCGGCGGATATATTGCTGCCGGCGAGGGGCATTGACCTCGAGAAGTTTGCGGTGGTGGCCTGCGATCAGTTCACGCAGGACCGGGCGTACTGGCAGCGTGTGTACGCAAAAGCGGACGGCGTGCCGTCGGCCGCGTGGCTGATGCTGCCCGAAGCGTTTTTGGAAGACGGCGACACGGATGCGCGCATTGACACCATAAACCGCACGATGCGGCAGTATCTGGACGAGGGCGTGTTCCGCGAATTGCCGCATTCGATGATCCTCACCCGCCGCACGTTCCGCTCCGGCAAAACGCGCACGGGGTTAGTGGCGGCAATTGACCTCGAACAGTACGACTTCCGGCCGGGCTCCGGTTCGCTCGTGCGAGCCACGGAGGCAACGGTCCTCTCCCGCATCCCGCCCCGCGTGGCCATCCGCCGCGGCGCCGCGTTGGAGATGCCGCATATATTGATATTGATCGACGACCCGGACCGCACGGTGATCGAGCCGCTGGAGGCAACACTCCCCGCGTGCCGCAAACCCGTGTACGATTTTGAGCTGGCCGAGGGCGGCGGGCATATTGACGGCTTCGCTCTCGGGGACAAACGCGAGCAGGCGAAGGTGCTGCGGGCGATTCAGAAGCTCGCCGATCCGGCGCTGTTCCGGCAAAAATACGGCGTTTCCGAAGATACGCCCGTGCTGCAGCTGGCGGTCGGCGACGGCAACCACTCCCTGGCCACCGCCAAAGCGCTCTACGAAGAGACCCGCAGTCCGCTGGCCCGCTACGCCCTGGCCGAGATCGTCAACATCCACTCCCCCGGCATTGAATTCGAGCCCATCCACCGCGTGCTCATGGGCGCCGATCCGGAGCTGGTTAAGGCAGCCGCCAAAACCTGGTTCGACGAAGATCTGGTCATTTGTACGGGGGACAGACCCGTGTTCAAAAAAGCGAAGAAAGAATATCACAAGATAGATTTTGTAAACGGCAGCGAGCGCGAAACGTGGTACGTGGCAAAGTCGCGGCATCTGCTGGCGGCGGGGGCAATAACGGAGTTTATTGACCGGTTCCTCGCGGAGCATCCGGCAGCGGGCGTTGACTACATTCACGGCGACAGCGAAGCCGCGGCGCTGGCAACGCAGCCGGGTAATACGGCATTCCTGTTGCCCCCGATGGCCAAGTCCGACCTGTTCCCCACCGTCATTAAATACGGCGCCCTGCCGCGCAAGACCTTCTCCATGGGCCACGCGGAGGAGAAGAGATATTATCTTGA
>JAEEGL010814424.1_pt1 | contig 12224 bp, 4 predicted proteins | sample 9134231 | NCBI WGS metagenome assembly JAEEGL01 (sample SAMN16246548, study PRJNA631951) | gut metagenome | biome: gut microbiome; feature: rumen; material: fiber-attached | host: Bos | place: Iran: Karaj | collected 2018-10
CCCTGACGCCCGCCGTGGCCGTGACCCTCGCCGACGGCATCACCGCCACCGGCGGTATCATCACGAGCGGCGACAACATGTATGCCAAGGTGGGCGCGAACGCCACCGTCAGCGTGGCAGTGCCCGAGGGCTACATCGTTAGCAGTATCACGGTCACCCCCGCCGCCACAGTCGTTGACCTGGGCAACAGCTCGTATAGCTTCACCGTGCCCGCCGAGGACGTCAGCGTGAGCGCCCAGTTCGACGCCCTGACTAGCAGCGTAGCCTACATCGACGAGAACGGCGTGGTGCAGTACAAGCAGCCCGGCGAGTACACCGTGCTCACGGGCGGCGGCGAAACGACGCTTGCCGGCGGCTGGTACGTCGTGAATAGCGACATCACCTATACCGGCACCGTCACCCTTGGCGGCAACGTGAACATCATCCTTGCCGATGACGCCCAACTCAACTTAGGCACGAGCCAGAGCCGCTTAAGCAGTAACTGTATCATTGCACCCGATGGCAAATACAGCCTCACCATCTACGGCCAGGCAAACCAAAGCGGCCACCTCAGTGCCTATAACAGTAGTTCTTCTACAGCTGTCTATGTAAAGAGCTATACTCAGCATGGCGGCAACGTCACCATCGACGCTACCGGTTCGACATCTCTCTGGACACATGATAACGGTAACTTCACCCTAAGCCGGGGCAACCTCACCGTTAACTCGAGTTCCACAGCCATCCGTGTTGACCCCAGCCGCAGCTTCTACATGAGCGGCGGCTCCCTCACCGTCACCAGCTCAGGTGGTAACGCGATTTACAGCAATCGTATCCACTTCACCGGCGGCGACTTTACTGCAATCGCCACAAATGACCATAAAGGCATTTCTGGCCATATAGACGAACTCAGCTGGACCAACCTTACCGACCATTTTTATGTAAGCAGCATCACCGGCTCCATAAACATCGCTTCGGGCAAGACATTCTACGACGAGAACGGCAATACATATACCAACAGTAACGCCAACACCGGCAACATCGCCGGGAAGAACCTGCGCCCATACGACTGTCGTCTCACCCTCTACGACACCGCCAACAACAGCACCGCCATTGCCAGTGCCAACGGCAAGATCTACAACGTGACGATGAGTGGCCGCAAGCTCTGGAAGGACGGCGCGTGGAACACGCTCGTCCTGCCGTTCCCCATCGCCAACATCGAGGCCGAGGGCTGTCCGCTGAAGGGCGCCACCGTGCGCGAGCTCGACGAGGCCTACATCACCGGCACCACGCTGACGCTGAACTTCAAGGCCGCAACCACGGCGATAGCAGCCGGCGTGCCCTACATCGTGAAGTGGGCCGACGGCACCGCAGGCCAGTACACCCAGGACCCCGTGTTCACAGGCGTCACCATCAGCAGCACCAAGGCCAGTAGCGTCACCAGCGACGACGGCCGCGTGCAGTTCCTCGGCACCTACGGCCCCACCGACATCTACTCCGCCGCGAAGGACAACCTCTACCTCGGTGCCGGGAACAAGCTGTACTACCCGTGGGGCGAGGACATGACCGAATACTACGTCAACGCCTTCCGTGCCTACTTCCACGTCAGCGGTGCCACCAGTGTCCGCCAGTTCGTGCTGAACTTCGATGGCGACTGCGAGGCACAGGGAATCACGACCACAGATTACACGGATTTAACGGATAAGGCTGGCGCGTGGTTCGACCTGAACGGACGCCGACTGAGCGGCAAGCCCACGGCTCGCGGCATCTACATCCATAATGGAAGAAAGGTCGTGGTGCCCTAAGGAGATTTTTATGTCTAAGGAATTTAGGAATCAAGGAAGGCTGCGCGATGGTCTCAGTCTAAGGAATCAAGGAATCAAGGAGGGCTGGTGCCGACAGGCGCAATTCCTAAATTCCTAAATTCCTTAGACAAAGAAAAAACTGAGACAAAGAAAAGAAGAATAGTTTCATTAGAACAAAAGATTAGAGATATGGATAGAAGCTACACTTACCGCGTCCTCGGATGCGTGTACGAAGTATATAAGCAACTGGGGCCCGGTCTCTTAGAGAGCATCTACGAGGAAGCCCTCATCCGCGAGCTCCACAGCCAGGGCTTCGAGGTGAGGAACCAGGTGCAGGTGCCCGTCTACTACAAGGGCGAGCTCATCTGCCCTGACCTGCGCCTCGACCTCATCATCGACGGCCGCCTCATACTGGAGCTGAAGAGCGTCACGGAGTACCGCAAGCTCTTCGAGAAGCAGCTGCTGACGTACCTGCGCCTCATGGACTGCGAGCTGGGCTACGTCATCAACTTCAACAGCGAGAACATCCGCGAGGACATCTTCCCAGTCTATAACAACCGCTACACCGGCTCCAAGGGCTGATTTTATTTCTAAGGAATTAAGGAATCAAGAAATGGCTGCGCGATGGGTTTTATGTCTAAGGAATCAAGGATTAAAGGAAGGCTGCGCGATGGTCTCAGTCTAAGGAATCAAGGAATCAAGGAAGACTGGCACCGTCAGGCGCAATTCCTAAATTCCTAAATTCCTTAGACAAAAAAAGACTCAGCAGAAGATATATTCTAAGGAATCAAGGAATCAAGGAAGGCTGGCGCCGACAGGCGCAATTCCTAAATTCCTAAATTCCTTAGACATTATTTTCTACGGAGGAATGGAGATAAGGAGAAGCACTGCGCAGCCCCTCCTTTCCTCCAAACCTCCGTAGACAAAAAATAATCCGCAGAGTTTAACACGAATGACCATGAATAATAATATTATATGAGAAATTCGTGGGCAATTACATGGTCATTACATGTTAAGAAGTAAAAATCTCCGCGAGATGCACCGCAGTTTCGCGGATTCTTCGTACCTTTGCACCCGAAAATCCATAATCATTAAAAATACAGGTATATGAAACAACAAAAACCAAACAGAATGATTTCAAGGGCAGCCGTGACGCTGCTCATCATGCTGCTCACCGCCACGACGGCGGGGGCAGCCGACATCACGCAGAACACTGCGGTGGTGATTAACAGTGGCAACAAGGCCCAGTACAACAACAAGAGCGTCGCGGGCAACGTGCCGGGCACCTCTCAGGCGGGCAACATCGACACGTTCATCTCGCAGGGAGCCATCGTGGTGGACGGCATCGAGCTGAACCTGACCATCGACGGATTCAACGTGGACTATTCCGAGCAAAACTCCCTGCTCTCGGGCATCTCGCTGGTCAACGGCGCCAAGCTCCACCTCACCGTGAAGGGCGTGAACACGCTGACGGCAGGCTATGGCGGCGCGGGCATTGCCGTGCCTTTCGGCTGCTCGCTCGAAATCACCGCAGCCAGCACGGGCACGCTGAACGCCACGGGCGGCAGAAACTATGGTGGCGGCGCGGGCATCGGCGCGAGGGGCGATGGCAGTAACTCGAACATCAAAAGTACCAGATACTTATATCCTCAGGGCTGCGGCGATATCACCATCAACGGCGGCACCATCAATGCGCAGGGCGGAACATGGTACTACTACTATGTCGCCAACGGCGGTGCTGCGGGCATCGGAAGCAGTGAGTGCAGTGGATGTACTGCCAGCGATATCACTTTTTGTGACAACACCTACGTCAACAACATCACGGGCACCATCACCATCAACGGCGGTACGGTTCACGCAACGGGTGGCTGCTGTGCGGCAGGCATTGGCGGAGGTTCCACAGGAACGGTAAAGTCCATCACCATCAACGGCGGAAACGTCACTGCCACGGCAGGTGAAGATGCTGCTGCCATAGGAAGCGGATTTGGCAGCACACAAATGGAGGAGGGTAAACTCACCTGTGCTGACATCAGCATCACAGGCGGCTCGGTCACGGCGAATGGCAATATTGGCTATGGTGAAGCATGGCTTGCTGGAACCAATGTCGGCGGCAGCGTGACCATCGGCGATGCTGTTACGTTGAGCTGCACGGGCACCATCAGCCCCTCTACCCAGCACTTCACCCGGCGCACGTTCCGCATCACGGTCTATGATGCGTCGCTCACCGCTACGGCAAATGATGTGCTGGTGCAGTTGCCTGGGGGTAAGACCGCCTATTGCGACCTGCAGGTGGAGAAGCCGGGCATCGGCACCGCCACTTTAGATGTGCTGTACGCTGACTCTCAGCTCGGCGGTTCAGGCACGTTGACAGTCCGGGGCTTCACCAGCGAGACACTGTCGCTCTCAGAAAGCAGCCACGACGTGGTCTTGGGCGGCTATTGCTACACCTTCTCGGGGGCTATCTACGCCAAGGACATTGCGCCGGGCACCACAGCCACCATGACGCTCGACGGCGTCAGCGACCTCTTTGCCAACGCCACCTACAACCCTGAGACGGCCGGCACCGGTACGACGGCAGGCGTGGCCCGCTTCAGCGGCTATTTCATCACACCAACCGAGCTGTCGGGTCAGCAGACTTTCCGCGTAACAGACAGCTACAGCAAAGTATATACCAAGGCCGTTACCTTCCCTGCGGCCGAAGCCCACAAGAGCAACCTGAGTTTCTTGATTTCTGACGGCAGCGGCCTCAGCGGAGTGACGTATATCGACGAGAACCAGACGGAACAGACCTGCACGGCATTCCAGATGCTTGGCGACGGCACGACATGGGACACTGTGGGCACTTCCCCCTGGCTTGTATGTAACAGCGACATCACCATCGGCGAGCGCATCACCGTCAACGGCACCGTGAACCTGATACTCTGCGACGGTGCCACGCTGACGGCCAACCAAGGCATCACTGTGGGTAGCGGCAACACCTTGAACATCTATGGCCAAAAAGGCGACCTGGGCAAGTTGATAGCCGATGCGCGCAACTCCTCGGGAGGCTGGTATACGGGTATTGGAGGTATGCGTGTAAGTAATATCATTCAATCTTGCGGCAACATCTCTATTTATGGCGGCGATGTGACGGCATACGGTGGAGAACAATCTGCAGGCATCGGTGGCTGCTATAAGGATTATTTCGGCTCGATTACCATTGCCGGCGGTATCGTGAAGGCGAAAGGCGGTAACTATATAGACTCATATTACGCCGCAGCAGGTATCGGTGGCGGCTGTAATAGTTCTGGCGGTTCGATTACCATTAGCGGTGGCACGATTCATGCCGAGAGTGGCGATGACAAATACACATTCTATGGTGCAGCCGGCATCGGTGGAGGTTGCGGGGGCGATGCAGGAACCATCGTCATTACTGGCGGCAACATCACTGCCATCGGCAAGGGCGGAGGCAAAGGCATTGGCCCGGGAGATGAAAAAAGCGGCGGCACGGTGAGCCTCAGCTGGACCAGGCCCACGGATGCCATCTATGCCAACAGCTACGGCGGCACGGTGACCCTCAGCAGCAACTTTATGCTGCAAGGCACCGACACCGAAGCCACCACCGACAACATCGGCGACAAGACCATCGTGCCTGCCTGCACCATTGCCTTTGATGCCAACGGCGGCTCGGGCGAGATGAACAACGTGGCTATGGCTGTGGGCGCGACCTACCAGCTGCCCGCGTGTACATTCACCGCCCCGGATGAGGGCAAGGTGTTCTACCGCTGGCAGATAGGCACAACGGAGTATGAGCCGGGGGCCAGCATCACCGTGAGCGGCAATCTCAGCGTGACAGCCCTCTGGCGCGAAGGCAACAGGACCGTGACCTTCAACATGAACGGCCACGGCACGGACATCGAGGCGCAGACCGTGCCCTACGGCAGCCCGGCCACGGCACCCGACCCCGCGCCCACTGCCGAGGGCTACGAGTTCGCCGGATGGTATTACGCGCCCGACGGTTCCGCCGTCGAGACACCCTACGACTTCAACACCCCCGTGACCGCCAACATCGAGCTGACGGCCCACTGGAGCAAAATAGTGGACGCACCCACGCTGACCGTGACCGGCAGCTACACCTATAGGGGCGAGCAAATCATCCCCACCGTCACCGTGAAGGACGGCGTGACGGTGGTAGACGAGAGCGAATACACCGTGACAACGACGAACACCACGAAAGCCGGCACCGCCACCGTGACCATCACCGACAAGGCTGGCGGCGACTATAAGTTAGGCAGTAAGAGCGCGGAGTTCACTGTGCTACCGAAGCCCGTCACCGTGAGCGGCATCACGGCGAAGAACAAGGTGGCCGACGGCAACACGGAGGCTACGCTCAACATGGCCGAAGCCACGTTGACGGAAAAGGTGGAGGGCGACGTGCTCACCGTCTCTGCCACGGGCGCGTTTGCCAATGCCGAGGCTGGCGAGGGCAAGACAGTTAGCATCAGCGGCCTGACGCTCGGCGGCAGGGATGCCGCTAACTACGTGCTGGCCGCCAAAGGACAGCAGACCACCGCCACGGCCACCATCTACGCTCCCCACACGGTGAAGTTTGCCGACGAGACCGGCACTGTGCTCGGCGGTTTTGCCGTCGAGACCGTCCTGAACGGCGCGAAGGCCACAGACCCAACGACCGACGCGAACCGCCCCGCCAAGGACGGCTACCGCTTCATGGGCTGGAACTACAACGGCGAGCCCTTCGACTTCAACACGCCCCTTAACTTCGAGACCACTACCACCCTGACGCTGACGGCACGCTTCCTGAAGCTGCACAACATTGCAAGCGAACTCTACTCCAGCGGCGGCGATGGCACCGTGGCTTTCGACAAGAGCGTGGCCGTGGTCGGCGAGGAGGTCACCGTGACAGCTTCACCCGACACAGGCAGTGAACTGGCCTACCTTGACATCTTCTATAAAGAGAACGACGAAGACACGGCTATTCCCTTCACCATGACGGGCGTGAAGACGGCCAAGTTCACGATGCCCGACAAGGACAATGTGCGCGTGGGCGCCGCATTTACGCTGAGCAACAACCTGCTGGCCGAGCTGAAGAACGCCAATACCGGCAACTACGAGGTGACGAAAGCCGCCGACCTGGTGCTCATCAGCTCCTGGATGGCGGCAGGCAACCAGATGTCGGGCGAGACCATCCTGCTGATGAACGACATCGATGTGAGCGGCTCGGGCTTCACATCCTTCCCATATACGATTCAGGGAAGCAATTCACCATTTAAATTCATGGGCACCTTTGACGGCGGCGGCCACACCATCAGCGGCATCAGCATCAGCACCAGCGGCGACGCGGGCCTCTTCGGGTCGCTCGGCGGCACGGTGAAGGACCTGACAGTCACAGGCTCTGTGTCGGGTGCCGGCAAGGACAGCAGTGTGGGCGGCATCGCTCAAGCAGTGCAATCAACAGGCACGATTCAGGACTGCGTGAGCCTTGTGAAAGTGACAAGTGGAAACACAACCTATACGGGCGGCATCGCCGGCGTGAACAGCGGCACCATCAGCGGCTGCCACTACTTAGGCAATGGCGTGCCTGGCGCCGTGGGTACTTATAGTTATAATGTTGCAGCCACCAACTGCACCGCCCTCTACGCCGTGACAGGCAGCGACGAGGAGACCAATGGCATCACCACCGTGGGCACCACGACCAGCGACGGCACCATCTATGGCGACCGCTACCATCAGGCCGGCAGCCAGGTGACGATGGAACTCACGGCAGGCGGAAAGGACGGCTGGACACTGAGCGGATTCAAGTATCAGAACAACAGCAACGACGACGTGAACCTGACAGCCAACGGCAACGGCACCTATACGCTGACCGTACCCAGTGAGGATGTCACCATCCTGCCCAACTACCGATACAGCACTCTGACCATGCGGCAGGACGACCAGAACCGCTACCTCGTAACCTCGGTGGCCGACCTGAACGAGGTGGCATCGGTGACCAGCGTGCTTGACGGTTGCCGCGACATGACCTTCGTGCTGGCCAACGACATTGAGTTTGGCGAGAACGACAGCTTTGGCGGCATCGCCGTGGATGGCGACTACGACCACTCGTTTGCTGGTACCTTCGACGGCGGCGGCCACACCATCAGCGGCATGAACATCACCGGCAGGGCAAAGAACTTAGGCTTCATAGGCTACCTGACGGGCACGCTGCAGAACCTGACACTGGAATACTGCACCGTCCGCAATACCAGCGATGCCAGCGGCACATACGCCGGTATGCTGGTGGGCGACAACAACTATGGCAAAATGTATGGCAACCGCGTCATCGGAGGCACAGTAAGCGGTGCCAATGCCGGTGCCATCGGCGGTAATTGGTCTCCAATGGATGCCAGCAATAACCTCTATAACGACGAGGTAACCGTCATCAGCGGCGGCGAGACCAAGGCTCCCGGTAAGTGCGGAACCAGCGACCGCGACATGAGCTACTCTGGCGACAACGCCGCCGTGGTGGGCTGGCGCGTCATCTTCCTCGATGAAAGCGGACAGTTGGCTCCGGCACAGTTGGTGGCTAACGGTGTCGCTGCCACCAAGCCCGTGGTCACCCCCGCCCCGCGTGCGCACTTCACCTTCAACAACCAGTGGAAGCGCGGCGGCAGCAGCACGGAATATACCTTCAACCAAGTGGAGGATGCCGACAAAATCACTTCGAACACCACGCTCTACGCCGTATGGAACGAAGAGGCCAAGTACACCGTGAGCTACAGCGGCAACGGCGGCAGCGGCAACGACGTGAGCGAGCAGGTCTATGCCTCCGAGGTGAGCGCCTTCCGCCTGCCCAACTGCTTCTACACAGCCCCGGAGGGCTACCACTTCAGCACATGGCGCATTGGCGGCACCGACTACGCCCCTGGCGCAGCGGTTGGCTTCAGCGACGACATCACCGCCACGGCACAGTGGGCACGCAACGCCTTCGAGCTGGCCGACAACGCCGACAACAGCAGTGTGCTTGCCGCTTACTCCGGCAAGGTGGCCGACGTGACCCTCGCTGGCCGCACGCTCTTCAAGGACGGGAAGTGGAACACGCTGTGCCTGCCCTTCAGCATCGCCGACATCAACGCCACGGCCAAGGACGAAGACGACAACACCTACTATACCTGGCCCCTGCACGGCGCCACGGTGAAGGAGCTCGTCTCTTCCAGCTTCGAGGACGGCACGCTGACGATGAACTTCACTGAGGATGCTGTTGGAGGGGATTTGCAATCCCCGTCCATCGAGGCCGGCAAGCCCTACATCGTCAAGTGGACGAAGCCTGATGGATACGATGGTCATGAGAACGAATTCGACATCAGCAATCCCGAATTCACCGGTGTCACCATCAGTAGCAGTAACGCAGGCAGGACCGCCACGGACTACGTGGACTTCATCGGCACCTTCAGCCCCGTGCCCCTTACTATCAACGACAAGAGCGTCCTCTTCCTCGGCGAGGCCAACACCCTCTACTGGCCCAACGCCGCCAACTACAACAACGGCACACCCGACGACGATACCGACGACTACTACCGCTTCAACGCCTTTCGTGCCTACTTCCACCTGAAGAACGGCCTCGCGGCGGGAGACCCGAACGCTGGAGTACGTGCCTTCAAACTCAACTTCGGAGACGGCGAAGCCAGTGGAATAACGACCACTAATTTCACGAATTTCACGAATGAGGCTGGCGCATGGTATGACCTGCAAGGCCGCAAAATCGAAAATCGAAAATCCGTAAATCGTCAATTACCCAAGGGTCTCTATATCCACGGAGGCAAAAAGGTCGTGGTGAAGTAGTAGGTCACGCTTCCAAGCGTGACAGTAGTGGGTGAAGCAAAGCACTTTGCGGTAGTAAGTCACGCTTCCAAGCGTGACAATGGAGTAACGCTTGGAAGCGTTACCTACTACGGCGGGCGAAGATGACGAAACGGCGCATCTTCGTCCGCTTTTTTGTAAGTTTAACGTCCGAAACGATGCAGATAAAAAAATTATTCGTACCTTTGCAGCACGATTGATAGAAAAAGCTTATGACTACAATGACAGTACAAATACCCACTGGTCAGGTGGGATGGTTTGAGCAAATGCTGCGCAGTATGGGCTGGATGTTCCGCAAAGAGGAATCACCTGTTGCCGAGACCCTGGCGCAGCCCCGCGTGTTTGAGGCCGAGGTGGACGAACTGCTCACGATGTTCAACACCGACCAGATTTCGCAGGAGGATGTTGACCGCGAGTGCGAACTTGTAAGGGAGAAACTCTACAATGCACGGCAGACCCGTTAGAATCATCATCGACACCAACCTCTGGATTTCGTTCCTTATCGGACTGAAGTCTTCGCCTGCGGTCCGCAACATCCTGACCGACAGCACAGTTAGTATTGTTATGACCGACATCCTCCAACAGGAAATAATGACTGTGGCCTCACGACCCAAGTTCGCCCGATACTTTGCCCCTGAGGCCTGCGACCGCCTGTTAGCATTCCTCCGCGCCCGAAGCGAGGACTATATCCTTGGCGACATTCCACAACGCTGTCGCGACCCAAAGGACGACTATTTGCTGGAACTGGCCCGCCTAGCCGATGCCGACTTCCTTGTTTCTGGTGACAAAGACCTCACTGACATGCATAGTTTTGGCCATTGCCAAATCATGACGCTTGCCGAGTTCAAAAAGAAATTTTTGTAAATACCTCCTCACCATCATGCAGAAAACGAACGAGACGACAAGACGATGCGGCTTTCCTTGGAACAACCGGGGGAGGCCGAAGTGCTTTATTTATAACACGAATGACCACTAATTATACACGAATTGACCACAAATTATTTATGAGAAATTGATGGATAATTAATGGAAATTCATGTTAAAAGAAAAAAGAAACAACGAACCATAAAATCATAAACAAAAATGACAACGAATCAACTTAACCAACCAATCAAGAGATTGGTTTCGAGGGCAGCCATGACGCTGCTCTTATGTGTGCTTACAACGGCAAGTGCGTGGGCAGAGACGGTGACCGCGAATTACATGAATGCCGACGGCACCACCGGTAGCCACAGTGCTACAGTCATCAACCAGAGCAACATGCCGACGGTACTTGGCACGAACGGCACTGAGTCGTGGTACGTGGTGACTGAGAATGTCAGTTACACCAGCCAAATCCAACTTAGGGGGGACGTACACCTCATCCTTGGCAACGGCAAGACGATGAACTTCGGCACGGAGGACAATCCGATAGATTTTACGGCTATCGACTGGGCCGAGGATAAGGCTACGCTCACTATCTATGGAGCAACTGCAGACAGCGGCACACTCAAGATCAATCTTGGCAACAGTTCTTCACTCTTTGCTACCAGGGGCATTTACCTTTATAAAAGTTACACTCAAAACAGCGGCAACGTCATCATCAAAAGCATAGGTGAATCTGCAGATAACTGCATACTTGCCGATGACTTCATCATGAATGGCGGAAAACTCGATGTCACCTCAACAAAAAGGAATGCTATTATGGCTTGGGAAACCGCCACCATCAACGGCGGCAGCATCATAGCCACAACCGAAGGTACGGGTATCTATGCAGGCAAAGGAATCACCATCAACGGCGGCAATATCTCGGGCTGTGGTTATGATGTCATCTATTGCTATGAAAACGGCATTACCATCAATGGCGGCAATATCTCTCTCACTGGCATGGGTTCCAGCGGTGGCAGGATCTTTTGTTTCTATGGCGGCATCATCCTCGGCTTGAACAACGACACCGACCGCATCTATGTACAAGACTTTGATATCTACGAAGGTACCATCAGCGTCGCCAACGGAAAAAGTATCAAGGATGCCAACGGCAACAGTTACTTTGGCATACTCTATGACAGTCAGACCCCGGCCAATGGCAGATTTGCAAGCACTAGCGAACTGAACGCTGCCATCGGCGGCAAGATACTGACATCTACAGGCTCGAACGTCACCTTCTATAACGTGAGCATCGCCAGCACCACGAACGGCACAGTGACAGCCAACCACACCTCGGCTCCGGAGGGGACGGTTGTCAGGCTGAACGTCACGCCCGCCACGGGCTACTCCATCGGCACGGTGAAATACAACGACGGCAGCGACCATGTCATCACTCCCGTCAATGGCGTCTACTCCTTCACCATGCCTGCCAAGAACGTCACCGTGTCGGCTACGTTCACCCTCACGACGGTCACTCCCGACCCCACTGACTTCACGCAGGACGGCAACGTGTACACCATCCACAATGCCACGGGCTGGGGGCTGTTCTGCGATGCCCTTGACGGCGGTGAATCATTCAGCGGCAAGACCGTGAAACTCGGCACCAGCATTGAGGTCAGCCGCTGTGCGGGCAGCGGCACCGACCAGGAGACGGCCATGAACGAGCATCCCTTCTGCGGCACCTTCAACGGCCAGGGCAAC
>JAEEGL010905460.1_pt1 | contig 12224 bp, 6 predicted proteins | sample 9134231 | NCBI WGS metagenome assembly JAEEGL01 (sample SAMN16246548, study PRJNA631951) | gut metagenome | biome: gut microbiome; feature: rumen; material: fiber-attached | host: Bos | place: Iran: Karaj | collected 2018-10
CTCTGTTTCTACAGGTTTTGTTTCAGGTACTGTTTCTGGTTCTGTTTGAATATCTGTTATTGGTTCTGTTATTGGTGGTACTGTTTCTTCTTCTGTAGATTCTTCAGTACTCTCTTCTGTTGCTTCTTCAGTAGCCTCTTCAGTTGTTTCCTCTGTTGTTATTTCTGATGGTGCCTCTGTTGTTATTGTTGGTGGGTCCTGTGCTGGAGGTCCATAATATGTTGGTGGATCTTCTTCTTCTGGATTTTCACCAGCTGGTTGTTCTGTTTGTGGTTCCTCTGCTGGTGGGTTTAGTTTACTATAATAATCATCTATTAATTGTTTATAATTCTTTGTTGTATCTAGAAACTCTGAGTACGGGCTCAGGTCTAGTTTAAAGTCCGCTACAAAGGATTGATTTCCATTCGCATCTTTAACAGGATTTTCATACATATTTTTAACTTGATCTATTGCACTTTGTATTATCTCTTGTGCAGCTTGTACTACAGGTGCTAATCCTTCTAGTTTTCCTAAATATGTATTTAATGTTTCCAATACTTCTTTATATTTTTCTAACTCATCTTTGTATGGTTGAATATCAGCTGCTGTATATTTCTTTACATCATAACAGTTTTGAGCTTCTGTACTTCCTTCTGGTAATGGATCACATTTTTTTTCAGTAGCTTCTTCCATTTCTTTGATTGTAGTTTCAACCTGTTCTATGTTAGCTTTTACTTCTTCAATAGCTTTTTCTATTTCGGGAATTTTACTATCATCTAATTCTCCAGCTGATGCAAGACCACTATATTCAGTTGAACCTACAGCACTTATACTATCACTTGCTTGTTCAACGTAATCAGTAATAATCCCCATAGCAGTCTTTAATGTATCTGATATAAATGTTGCTGCTTTAGCATTAGCATCAAGTAGGTTTTCATAGTTAGACATATTAGTTTTAACGTCATCCCAAACTCCACCTTGAAGGATATTACTAGATCCAATTCCTGACATAAAGTCAGAAACTCCTGCTTTTAATTGAGTAGCTTTTTCTATTTCTGCATCAAGTGATGGTACTACTGAGTTAATTGCACTTTCTAAAGCAGTTATACTAATATTTCCGACACCACCAGGTGTTATTTTAGAACCAAGTAGGTTAGCTAAATCATCATATCTACCTGCAGCAGTTACTGCACTTTTTGCAGTGTCATATAAATCACTTGTTGCTTTCTTTAATGCATCAATATTTGTATTTAAACTTGAATCTGAGTACATACTCTTCATCGCATCAGTTAATCCTGATTCTGCTATTACTGCTCCACATCCATCCATTTTATATATTGCATTTGCGATTGCATATACTGCATCTGCTTCAGCACTTAAATTACCATATAATGCATTTGATACAGCACCATAATAATTAGAAGCACCATATATAGCACCAATAACTCCTGCTTCACCAGATTTACTTGATTGATAGTTTAAATCTTGATGAGCAGTTATTTTTCCTTTAATAGAATCAACAGAATTACTAACAAAGGCTAGGTTAGAACCCAATGAATCTCCCATATAAGGAAACTCGTGAGCAAAATCAGATAGTTCTGGATGTTGTTCTCTATAATCTTGCATACTTTTAATATACATTTCATCAACTCTCTCTTGTACTTCTTCAGCAGATAGAGTTCTTGTTTTAGGATTTCCATTTTCATCTATATAATGTTCTGTATATTTATATTCTAGATTATATTTATGTCCATTAAAATTGTAAGAACTAGGTAAACTAGTGAAATCAAATCCACCATTTGGTAGATTATTAATACCATAATCAGATAATAGGGCATGAGGTAATCCATGTACATCTCCACCATTTTTGATTTTGATATCTACATCTATTACATGAACACCATCTAAACCAGATATGTGTCTATACATACTTCTGCTTTTATTTTGATACACATTAAAGAATGTAACATTGTTTTTGATTAATGTTTCTCTTTCTTCGTTTGTAATTTTTACTGGTTGTCCCCATGAGCATTCAGATATTACTGCACTAAAGTTTTTAGCTCCAGTATTTTTTGCATATTGAGCAGCATATTTTGCTGTCATTTCTGAACTGTAACTAAAACCATATAATACAGTGTTATTTGGATTAACTCCTAAATTTTTTGATAAATCTTTTATGAAACTACTAGCAACTTTTTGCCATCCTGATGTTTGATATGCACTACCACCACCAGCATTTTGCATAATTATATCTATACCATTATTGTTGTTATTTAGTTTTCCTAAAAGATGATTACCATTACCATTTTGTCCATAACCATATAATGAAACACTTGCATTTCGATCAATTTTTCCAATATTAACTATAAAATTAAAAGTTCTTCCACCAGAAGTATATCTGATTTGATATAATCCTGGGCCTTTCTTAGCAAGGTCATTTATTGAGTTTAATTTAGGAATACTCTTTGCCATGGTTATCACACTCCATATATTATAATTCTACCATAATATTACACCTTTTACTATAAAAATATATAAATAATATAGGTTTATTTTTATAGTTTTTTTGTGTATAATTATATAGGAGTGGTGGCATTTATGAATGATGAAGTTATAGAATTTAAAAACATTAATGAATTATATAAAAGAGTTAGTCCTGCATTATATTCTAAATGCTTAGAATTAAGAAAATTAGGTATGAATCATATTACTGGAAAAGATATATGGTTATATCTTATTGAAAATGAATGGAAGAATAGAAAAGAGTTAGAATTAAATGATGTGGTGAGTGATATATTATTTGCTGATAAAGACAAAATAGATGAATATGTATCAAATAAAATACTTAATTCAAAGAAAGATTAACAAGGTGATAAAATGAAAAACATATATAAATTTTTAGTAATAATTATTCTTATTATTTTAATAGGAGCTTATTCAATAAAACCTATTATTAGTAAGATCTCTTATGGTATTGATTTACAAGGTGGATTTGAAATTCTTTATAGAATAGAACCTCTTGAAGAAAATGACACTATTGATGAAACAGATTTAAAAAACACTTATAATGCTATTGTAAATAGAATAGATACATTAGGTGTTTCAGAACCTGTTATAAATTTTGAAGGTGATAATTTAATTAGAATTCAATTACCTGGGGTATCTAATGAAGAAGAAGCTCGTCAAAGAATTAGTACTACTGCTGTACTATCTTTTAGAGATGTAGATGATAAATTATTACTTACTAGTGATGTTTTAGGAAATAGAGCAACTATTGAACAAAATACATCAGCTAAAGGTCAAATTTTTACATATGAAGTTAAATTAGATATAAAAGATACAACTAAGTTTTATGAAGCAACTAAAGAAATAGCTGCTCGTTCTAAAACTGGTGATAATTTAATGATTACATGGCTTGATTTTGATGAAGAAAATGATTCATATAAGAGAAGAGTAGAAGACTATGGTGAACAAGATGCATGTAATGATATGAAGTGTATCTCTGCTGCTTATGTAAATGAAGCTTTAAATAGTAAAAATGTTGTTATAACAGGTAACTTTACTAAAGAAGAAGCTCAATATTTAGCAGATTTAATAAATAGTGGTGCATTACCAACTAAATTAGTAGAAGAAGCTACTCCAAAGAGTGTTTCTCCATCTTTTGGTTCTGAAACTATTTCTAAAACAGGTTTAGCAGGTTTAATAACTTTTGTTCTTATCTCTTTAATATTAATACTTAAATATAGAGTAAGTGGTTTAGTAGGTAGTATATGCTTATTTGTATATGCATTACTTGTATTTGCTATATTTAATGCAGTAGATGGTGTACTTACTTTAACAGGTATCGCAGCATTAGTTCTTGGTATAGGAATGGCTGTAGATTCTATAATCATTTCAAATGAAAGAATTAAAGATGAATTATATAAAAATAGTAAATTAATTCAATCATATAAAGAAGGTATTAAGAGTAGTTTAGTTGCTATAGTTGATGCTAATATTACAACATTAATCGCAGGTATAGTTTTATATATATTTGGTGAATCTTCAGTAAAAGGTTTTGCAACTATGTTAATAATAACTATATTTGTAACTATTATATCTACTGTAGTTTTATATCGTTTCTTATTAAGTTTAGCTATTAAAACTAAATTCTTTAATGAAAAACAAAGTGCGTTATTTGGTAAAATTAGAGATCATCGTAAATTTGATTATGTTCAAAAATCTAGAATACCAATGATTATATCAGTATGTATAATAGCTCTTGGTATAGCTTTTGCTATTGTAAGAGGATTTAATTTTGGTGTAGATTTTACTGGTGGTACTAATATAGTTTTATCAAGTGAAAAAGATATTGATTTTAAGAAAGTAAATGAAATAGTTAAAGATTATGATGTAAGAGATTATGATTATTATATGGGTACTAATAAAGAAGGATTTATAGTACTAAATGATATTTTAGAAGAAGAAAATGAAATAAAAGTTAAGAATGAATTATTAGAATTAGGTATTGAATCATCATCTAGTGAAATTAGTACTTTAGTTACTAAGAGTTTAACTAAGAATGCTATTTATTCATTAATATATGCAATGATAGCTATTGTTATATATATGATTATTAGATTTAACTTTAATTACGCTATTACAGGTATATTAATGTTATTACATGATGTATTAATAATACTTGCATTATTCTCAGTATTACATATTAGTGTAGACTTTATTTTAGTGGCAGCATTATTAACAATAATTGGTTATTCTATTAATGATACTATTGTTGTATTTGATAAAATTAGGGATGTTAAAAAGAAGAAATTCCATAATAGAAAGAAACTTACTTATGAAGAATTAACAGAACTTGTTAATGAATCTAGTTCAAATACATTTAATAGAAACTTATGGACAAGTATTACTACTATTGTTTCAATAGTTACATTATTATGTGTAGGTTTAAATGATATATTTACATTTAATATAGCAATATTAATAGGATTATTTGCAGGAACTATTTCATCATTATTAATAGGGCCAAGAGTATGGATGGCTTTAGAAAATATATCAATGAATAGACCTGAAGATGATGATGAAGATGGACCTCAAGAATTAAAGATAAAAGGAATTAATGATTAAGGGAAGTGATATTATAAAAGATCACAGTTATGAGGATTTAAAAGACCTATTAAAATCATATATGGAAGATGAATATATTGATTATATTGATAGGTATTATGAACAAGCTAAGATTATTTACGATGGGATGAAGAGAAAAACAGGAGATGATTATATCCTTCATCCTATTAACGTTGCATATATTTTAGCTTCTTTAAAAATGGATTCAGAAACTATAGGTTGTGCATTAATACATGAAGCTATTTCTCTTAAGAAGATGACTTATGAAGAAATAGAAGAAATGTTTGGAAAAGATGCTGCTGATATAGTTTCATCTATAACAAAAATAAGTAATTTAAAACAAACATTTAAAATAAATAACCCTGAAAAATATAGGAGAATTATAGTTGGGTTATCTGAAAATCCAGCAACACTTTTTATTAAATTTGCAGATAGACTTCATAATTTAAGAACTTTAGAAGTTCATGATGAAGTTCATCAACAATATATAATAGATGAAACACAAAATATTTATATACCAATAGCACATAGACTTGGTATGAAAAAGATGAAAAGTGAAATGGAAGATTTATGTCTTCAATACACTGATCCAGAAGAATATAATAGAGTATTGGATAGAATAAATTCTTCTAAAGCAGAACTTGAAAAATCATTATCAAAAATGAAATATGAAATTATGCAAATACTAAATGAGCATAATATTAAATATGAAATATTATCAAGAGTAAAATCTGTTCGTGGAATTTATAATAAATTAAAAGCAGGTAAAGCTTGGAATGATATATATGATTTACTAGGACTAAGAGTTTTAGTAGATACAGTTGAAGATTGTTATAGAGTAATAGGTTTAGTACAAGCTAAATATTCACCTATACCAAATAGATTTAAAGACTATATAGCAAATCCAAAACCAAATTTATATCAAAGCTTACATACTACTGTTTTTGGTGAAGATAAAAGAATTTATGAAGTTCAAGTAAGAACTTATGAAATGGATGAAATAGCTGAAAAAGGTGTAGCATCACACTGGAGCTATAAAGAAAAAACAGATGGTAGTGTTAAAAATAATTTAGATAAAATATTAGAACAATTTAGAGTATTAGTAGAAGCAAATGATATTGAACAAAATATGGATTTCTTTGTTAATATAAAAGATGAATTAAAAAGAAGTGAAATATATGTTTATACTCCAAAGGGAGATATTATTGAACTACCTAGTGGAGCAACACCAATAGATTTTGCTTATAAAATTCATAGTGAAGTAGGTAATACAACAACAGGTGCTTTAGTTAATAGAAAAATGGTTAAATTAGACTATGAACTACAAGATGGAGATTTAGTAGAATTAATTACCCAAAAAGGTCATGCTCCATCAAAAGGTTGGTTAAAAATAGTTAAAACCGATACAGCTAAAAGTAGAATTAAAGCATATTATTACAAAAAAGAAAGAGAAAAATATATTGCTACTGGACATGAAATGCTTAATAATGAATGTAAGAAGAGAAATGTTGATTTAAATGAATTATTAACTGATGAAAATATAGATAAATTATGTAAAGCATATAAATTAGATAATTTAGATGATATATATTTTTCAGTAGCAACATTAAAAGTATTACCATCAACTTTATTAAATAAATTAGAAGTTAAAGAAGAAAAACCTAAAATAAAACAATTACCTAAAAAAGGTGGTAGGAATTCTAATGGAATTATAATAGCAGGTTCAACAGATATATTATCAACTCTTGCTACATGTTGTAATCCAGTTTATGGAGAAGAAATAGTGGGATATATAACTCGTGGATATGGAGTTAAAATTCACTCTAAAAATTGTCCTAATATAGACCTAGATAGTGAAAGAATTATTGAGGCTAAATGGGATGAGAATTTAGATAATAGATATTCTGCTAAAGTAAAAGTATATGTAGAAGACGTTAGTGATATACTTCTTAAAATTATTACACTTGCTACTAAATCAGATATTATTGTTGACTCAATTAATTTAATAAATAGAAATAAAGAATTATTTTATGACATGAGTGTTAAAGTAAGAAATATTTCTTCTCTTACAAATTTCTTAGATGAAGTTAAAACTATAAGTAATGTTAAAGAAGTAGAAAGGATATTTATTTAATGAGAGCAGTAATACAAAGAAGTAAAAAAAGTAAAGTTACAATAGATGGAAAAGTAAATGGAGAAATTGATCATGGATATGTAGTTCTTGTAGGTTTTACTGAAGGTGACAATGAAGCTATTATAGATAAAATGGTTAATAAAATAGTTAACTTAAGAATATTTGAAGATGATCAAGGTAAAATTAATTTAAGTATTCTTGATGTTAATGGAAGTATATTAAGTATTAGTCAATTTACTTTATATGCTAATTGTAAAGAAGGAAGACGTCCATCATTCACAGAAGCATTAAATCCTACTGAAGCTACTAAATTATATGATATTTTCAATGAAAAACTAAGAGAATATGTAATAGTAGAAACAGGAATTTTTGGTGCTGATATGAAAGTAGAAATATATAATGATGGACCAGTTACTATTGTTTTAGATAGTAATGAGTTATTTAAATGAAAAGAGGATAAAAATGGAAGATAATAATTTTAATCAAAATAATAGTGAACCAGTTACAAATAATGCACCTGGGCCAGAACAAACTCAAAATAATGGTGAAGTGGTTCAAAATAATGAACCTATTCAAAATAATATTGAAAGTGTTACTCCAATGAATAATACAAATAATGATAATTCAAATAATGTTGGAGAAAAGAAGAAAAATAATACAATAATTTTTATAGCTGTTATAGCAGTATTGGTAATTGTAATAATAGTATTAGTTTTAAAAATGAATGGTAATAAAACTAAAGAAAATAATAATATAAATACAAATCAAAATAATATTCAAAACAATGATAATACAAATAATAATTCTAGTAACAATAATAGTTTAAATAATATTACTAGTCCAGAAAGTAATACATTTGTTAAGGGAAACAAAGATTATTTATCTTTATTTTTTACTGGTGATGTATACAGTGGTAAAGAAGAAGTATTATCAACAGTTACTAAAGTTTATGGAAAAGAAGTAAGTGTTTCTGACATTGAAAAATGTGCTGAATCTGTAAATAATGGTATTTTAACAAATTTATCACGTGTACAAATTAGTGTTGGAAGTAGAAAAATGTATTTTTCATATAATTGCGGGTTTGCAGATTTTGTAAAATCAGCTATTACAGGTAGAATTGAAGTAGATGGAGCTATATTAGTTGTAAAAGCTTCAGCTGGGATACAACCACAATTGAGAGAAGAATTATCTATATTAAATAAAGTAGGAGCATCAAAAGTTTCAATATATATAAATGATGATGTATCAAATGATAGTGCAATAAATCTTGTCAAAGATGATGTTAAAGAATTGCTAAAGAGTTATAATTTTGATCCAAATGCTACACCAATGACCGTTGGAAAAGCAAATGATACTAATGCTGTTAAGCAGTTAATAGAAGCAACAGATAAATGGATAGAAAGTCCTCAAACAAAAGAGGAAAAACCATTCTTAATGAGCATTGAAGATGTATTTACTATCACAGGCCGTGGAACTGTTGTTACAGGTCGTGTTGAAACAGGAAAAATTAGTGTAAATGATTCTGTTGAAATAGTTGGTATTAAGGATACACAAAAATCCACTGTAACAGGTGTTGAAATGTTTCAAAAAACAACAGATAAAGCTGTAGCTGGTGATAATGTAGGTATAGTTCTTAGTGGTATTAATAGAGAAGATGTTGAGCGTGGACAAGTTTTAAGTGTTCCAGGTGGCATTAAATCATATAAAAAATTTAATGCAATTGTATATATATTATCTAAAGAAGAGGGTGGACGTCATACTCCATTCTTCAATAACTATAGACCACAATTCTATTTTAGAACAACAGATGTTACTGGCGTAGTTACATTACCAGAAGGTACTGAAATGGTTATGCCTGGTGATCATACTGATATGACTGTTGAATTAATCACTCCAATGGCAATAGAAAAAGGAACATATTTTTCTATTCGTGAAGGTGGTAGAACAGTTGGTGCTGGTATAATTAATAAGGTAATAGAATAAAATAAGGAGGAAATATGAAAAGTAAGTTATTAGGTATTTCAATGCTAACAGTTACATGTTTATATGGCATGTTAGCAGCAATAATTATTCTAGTAGTTAAACTATTAGGTGGAGAAATATTATTTGGAATAACAGTTGGTATTTTAGTATTAGTTATTCAATTCTTAATATCTCCATGGTTAACGGATTTATCAATGAGATTATTTTATAAAGCTAATTTTAATGCTGAACTTCCAGAGTATTTAAAATCATTCTTATTTGATGAATGTAAAAAATATAATATGAAAAATCCAAGAGTAGGTGTAATAGATGATGGTGGTCCTAATGCATTTACTTATGGTAGAACTAAAAATGATGCAAGAATAGTTATTACAAGAGGATTATATGATTTATTAACAGAAGAAGAAGTAAAAGCAGTAGTTGCTCATGAACTTGGCCATGTTGTTCATTATGATATGTTATTTATGACTGCTGTTCAAATTGTACCTTTAGTTCTATATGCAATATATGAAGCATTTGCAAGAGGCAACAGTAGTAGTAACAATGATGATAATAAAGCAGCTATAATTGGATGGATAGCATATATCTTGTATTTAATAAGTCAGTATATTATTTTATGGTTATCAAGAACAAGAGAATATTATGCTGATGAATTCTCTTTAGAAGAAACTAAGAATCCTAATTCACTTGCTAGTGCACTTGTAAAAATAGGATTTGGTTTAAGTACAGCTGATACTAAAGGAAAACATAATATTAATAAAAAGAATGCTCTTGGTATATTTGATTCAACAACATCTAAATCTTTAGTAGTATCTTGTACAGATGAAAACAGTCAAGTATCTCAAGAACATATTAAGAATGCTATGAAATGGGAAATGTGGAATCCATGGGCTCTATGGTTTCAATTAAATTCAACACACCCATTAATATCAAAAAGATTACTAGCTATTTCTAAACGTAGTGAAGAGTTTGGTCAAAGACCATATATAGTATTTGATTTAGAAAAACCGGAGAGTTATGTTGATGATTTCTTTGTTGAATTATTAATTAAATTCTTACCAACTATATGTATTTTATTAACAATAGTAGCAGCATTTGTTCTTAGAGAAAAAATGATGATTGCTATTGGAGTAGGCTTGTTATTAACGGTAGCAACAGCATATATTGGGTTTGATAGAGCACATAAAAATGCTAATTATACAGAAACAACAGTAAGAGATCTTTTAGGAGAAGTAAAAGTATCTCATATTACATCTATACCTTGTATTTTAAAAGGAACAATTATTGGTAGAGGTAATCCAGGATGTATATTTAATGAAGACTTTATTGTTAAAGATAGTACTGGTATTATATTCTTAGATTATAATCAACCTTTAAATATTCTAAATAAAATATTTGCTATATTTAAATCAAAAGAATATTTTGATAAAGAAGTAACTGTTAAAGGATGGTATAGAAGAAGTCCTGTTCCATATGTAGAAATAAAAGAATACACTGTTGATGGAAAAACTAAAAAGATATGGACATATAGTTTAGGAAAAGCAATGTATTATGTCTTTGGAGCAATAGCAATAGGTATAATATTATTTTCAATAATATAAAATAGTTCAAATGAACTATTTTTTTTGTTATAATCAAAATAGGTGATAATATGAAAAAGAAAGTAATATTTATAATATTAGGGATATTAATAATTATTTGTGGTGTTGTAGGATTCTATTTTTATAGTAATAGAACAGTAGCTACTATTACATTAGATATTAACCCAAGTATTGAAATTCATTTAAAAAAGAATAATTTAGTAAAAGAAATAATCCCATTAAATGATGATGCTAAAGAAATAGTATCAAGTGATATGAATGGAAAAGATTTAAACGATACTATGAATCTACTAACAAAAAATGTTGTAGAAAAAGGTTATGATAAAGATGGTATAGTAGAAGTATTAGTGTGGTCAGAAGGAATAGATAATAAAGAAGTAGAATCAATAATATTTAAATCTTGTGAAGATAATAATGTTGGTTCTAATATTAAAGTAGTAGAAAATGTTACTGAAGAAGATAAAGAATTTGCAAATAAACATAATATTTCACCAGCAAAAGCTTCATACATAAATGATGTAACAAAAGAAAAAGATAATATTGAACCAGAAGCATTAGTTGAAAAACCTATTAATGAACTTGAGGATGCAAAAGAAAGGGGAGTATACTGTGATGAAGGTTATACTTTAGAAGGAGATTTTTGCGTCAAAGAAATAGGAAGAGAAAGTCTCAAAGAAGGAAAAATATGTCCACAAGGATATTTTGAATATGATGGTAAATGTTATGAAGAAGCAGAAGGAACAACAACTGATAAATTAGTTTGTTTTAAAGATGAAACTTTAGAAAATGGAAAATGTTATAGAAGAGAAACTGTTAATGCTATAGCAGCTAAAACAGAATGTACTAAAGGTGAAGAAAAAACAAAAGGTGAACTAGGAATTCAAAATAGAGAAGGAACTGACGCTAATGAGAAAGTATGTGTAGATCTTTCAAAAGCAACACATCCAGTCTCACCATGCGAATTAAATGATGGAACAGAATGGACTAAATCTGGAGGTAAATGTTATTGGCATAAAGCACCAATAATCGCAACAGGTTGTCCTGGTAAAATTAAAGTAAATGGATTCTGTTGGGATGATGCATCTAATGTACTAATATGTAAGGGTGCAAGAGATGGAAAACAATATAAAAGTAGGAATGATTATTGTGAAAAATCTATTAAAATTATTGAACCAACTGTAACGGAATATAGATGCGAAGATGATTTCATTCTAGAAGGAAACAAATGTAAAAGAGAAATAGTACATGATTCTCATAATGAAAAAATATGTCCAAGTGGATATACTTTACTTGATAGTGGACAATGCATTAATAAAAAGAAAACTGCTAATAAAATTGATGGAAGTTATTGTGAAAATCCTGATTCAAGAAGAGAAGGAAATGAATGTGTTATCTATAAA
>JAEEGL011672686.1_pt1 | contig 12224 bp, 8 predicted proteins | sample 9134231 | NCBI WGS metagenome assembly JAEEGL01 (sample SAMN16246548, study PRJNA631951) | gut metagenome | biome: gut microbiome; feature: rumen; material: fiber-attached | host: Bos | place: Iran: Karaj | collected 2018-10
GAAGGTGCGCGACTACGAATGCGACCTGCAAGGCATCGTCAACAACGCCAACTATCAACACTACATCGAACACACACGTCACGAATTTCTCCTTGCCCACAACATCAGCTTCGCCGAACTCCATCAGCGAGGCATCGACTGTGTGGTGGCACGACTCACCATGCAATTCAAGATTCCACTCAAAAGTGGCGACGATTTCATCTCAAAACTCTGGATTAAGAAAGATGGTGTCAAGTACGTTTTCATGCAGGACATCTTTCGCAAGTCCGACAACAAAATCGTTGTCCGTGCCCAAGTCGATACCGTCTGCATCATCAACGGTCGTCTCTCCGATTCTGACGAACTCAACGAGACTTTTTCCCCATTTTTCCAATAAAATTCCTCTCAGTCCAGCCCCTTCTTTTGTGATGAATGCCCATTAGTCCAGCAACTCTTGTAGGCGCTTGAAAGCTGGTGCAAGAAGGGTGGCATTAACCTCCTCTCCCGTTGGCGAACGGAAGATGCAGAGGCGCTGCTTGGGCTGTAGGCTGTAGATGCTATGTAGATTCACAAGTGTGCTGCGGTCGGCACGGACGAAAATCTCTGGACTGAGCATCTTGGTCAAGGCACCAAGTCCAATCAATACGGTGTCGGTATCATGGAAAGTCACAAGTTGCGAATAGTTGCCGTATCCTTTGAAATAGGCAATGTCCTTCACATCCACCACAAGAGTGCCACTGGCTGTACGCAGTGTGATTCGTTCCTCATACGACTTTTCCGTCATCTTCACGATGTCCTCAGCCAGTGCGGTCTGAGGACTTGTTGTTTGATGGGATTTCGCCTGAGCGGATGCGGACGAAGCGTTTTGGCTGTCCCTCACTTCGAGCGCTTTCCTACGGATAGCCTCTATCTGTTCCTCCCGCCAGAGTTTTTCCCGCTGCAAGCGTACCATTCGCAAATGGTTGCGCCGTTTCTCATACCAACGAGTGACGGCCCACACCAGCAAAGCCAAGAGGAGCACTCCTGCCAGCCACACCCACCAGTGTTGCCACCATCGGAGTGGTGGGACAATGTAAGTGTCTTCCTCGTTATGTGCCAACAGTTCTTCAGGATCGAATGATGTCATTTGCTCCACGCCTGGCAACCATACCGTTCCGTTGTTGCTTTCAGCCATCATGGCTTTCAGCGGTTCAGTCATGGTGAAACCATTCAGATGGTCGAAGAAATGGATGTTGCTCAGTTGATAGTCTTTGTCGATATGACACACAAAAAGGCCATCGACCACTGCCACTACTAAATAGCCTCGAGGCGAAATATACAGAGAGCGCACCTCATGCCCACAGAGACCAGGCATCTGCTGATTAAGAGTCTCAATCTGCCCATTCTTGACCATGAACAATGAATCTGCGGAAGCAAAGAAGATGCTACCTCGATGGTCGGCAACGAGTGCAGTGATGATTAGTTTTTGCGATAGATATTCCAGTTTGTTCACTTCGTGTTTCTGATTGATGCTGAACAGACCAGTACTACTGCCAATCCATAGCAAGTTGTCTGCTCCTTCGGCAGCACACCACGGATGGAGAATCTTTGTAGTCAGAGTATCTAACACCTCCGTCTCTCGCTGCCAGACGGAGATACTCGTCCTGCTGCCCACGATAAGCTGTCCCCAAGCTGCTGCCACAAATTGATAACGGTCATGGGGCAAGCCCAACCAGCTATACGATGGCTTTCCCTCCTTGTCAGTGGCGATGCAGACCACATCGCTATTCCCTGCAAAATACACCTTTCCTCCCATCTTGGCGGAGTTTGAAGCATAAAACTGCTCAGGATCGTCGCTGATGACCGAATCCCCCACCATCAACTTTCCGTTCAGTGTACCCATAACCAGCTGTCCAGCATCATCAATGGCTACAGCCCTGACGATGTCATTCACGTCAGTCAGCCAGTGGTTGGTGAAGCAGCGGTTGAAGAATTGATAGACGCCCTGATACGTGGCCACCCAAAGACGGTCCCATCGGTCCACCAACACGTCGCGAATGAGGTTGATGCCACTCATGATTTCCCTGATGCACGTTCCGTCCCAGAGATAGACAGTGTGTTCATCGGCTATGACCATACTGCCTGAACGCAGTTTCCTGACCGTCAGACCATAGCTGGCTGACGACCAGTTGGCTGCTTGTATCAAACGTAAATCGTTTCCTTCTGCGGTATAAATGCCATCCGAAGCAAAGGCGAGCAGAGCAGAGTCGGTACGCATCAAGGTAAATACGTCGCCCTTGTCCGATAGTTTGGTGGCTTTCCCTGCCTTAATTCGCCACAAACCACTCTCTGTAGGCACAATGGCTTCATTGCTTGCAGTGTCATAATACAGTTTGCGGTCGGGCGTCATCTCTTCTAATAGCCGATGCTCTAACAATAGCTTAAAACCCTGTTTCGTCATCAGGCAAAGCCGCCGGTGCTCCTCCAAACTGTCCTCCAACAGCACATACCCATTCGGCAGACTTCCTGCGTTCAGGTTGTTCAGCAGCCAATGTCCTTGCGGGTCAAGTGGCATGGCTTCCACACCATCGAAGTTCACACGCCATTGACGGAAAAAGCCCAGTGCCCTCACTTCGTCCTCCACTTCTGCAAATCCCACGATGTTCAGTCGCCCTTTCAATAAATGTGTGAAAGCGTGGCCATCGAAGCGCACGAAGCCCGAAAGCGTACCAATATAAATATATCCCTTGGAATCTTGCCACAGCCGTTCGGTCTGCATCTGCGGCAGTCCGTCCTGTGTCACGTATCGCCTATAGGTCAGATGGCTCTCCATTTGTGCCTGAACACCAATGCACAGACACGACATGAGCCAAAAGATGATTGTTCGTTTGAATGTTACCATAGCGCAAAAGTACAATAATTAGAAAAAAAGTCAAAGTTTTTGTCCATTTTTTTTGCAAGCCCATCGAGTTCGTCACTCCTAGTAGTTTGTAAAGTCTAAAAGTTTATTAAAAGTCAATTCAGTTAGCAGATGTAGCCAAGCAAATCAAGGCAAAATACAATTATTACAACTGGTTGATTATTAGATAAATAGCTTGCTCATGTCATATATTTTTCGTATCTTTATAGTTGAAAATCAAGCAATTGGATTCAACTATGGCAAAGCGAAAATATACCATAAGACTCACAAAGAAGGAGCGCAAGGAGCTCAGATCCATCGTCTCCAAAGGTAAAAGTGCATCACGAACCATTATGCGTGCCACAGTGTTACTGAATCTCGATAGTGATGCTGGGCAGAAATGCGATATTGATGAACTATGCAAGGTATTATGTATATCCAAAAGCACTATCAATAAAATCCAGAAGGACTATCAGCAAAGAGGAATTGGGTGCATTTATCGCAAGAAACGCAATTCTCCTCCAGTCGAGGCTAAAATAACAGGTGAAGTAGAGGCCTACCTGATAGCGCTCGCTTGCCATGCTCCTCCTGAGGGCTACTGCAAATGGTCCTTGAGGTTATTGTCAGAAAGAATGGTCGAGATGAATTACATAGACAGCATAAGCCACACTTCGGTCGGGAAGGTTCTGAGGGAGAACTGCCTGAAGCCGCATCTGGTCGAGGAATGGTGCATCCCCAAGGAGCAAAGCGCTGATTTTGCAGCTTGCATGGAGGATGTGCTGGAGGTTTACAGCCGTCCGTATGACGAGCGCTATCCGGTCGTCTGTATGGATGAAAAACCGCTGCAGCTATTGGGTGAAGCCCGTAAAGGATACCGAAAGAGCAACGGCACCATGATTCAGGACAGCGAATACGTCCGTAATGGCACATGCAGCATATTCCTGTTCACGGAACCGCTTGCAGGTTTCCGTCATGCAAGAGCCCTGGAGCACAGGACAAAGGTTGACTGGGCCAGGCAGACGAAATGGCTTGCGGATGAGATGTATCCTGATGCGGAGAAAATCATCATGGTGTGCGACAATCTCAACACGCACGACAAGAGCTCGTTCTACGAGACGTTTCCACCCGCAGAAGCCCTGAGACTCGCCAAGCGGTTCGAGTTCCACTACACACCCAAGCATGGCAGCTGGCTCAATATTGCAGAGATAGAGTTGTCCGCGCTGTCAAAACAATGTCTCGGGAAAAGAAGGATTGACAAACTGGATGACCTGAATGAGGAACTGGAGAAATGGCATACTGACAGAAACAACAAACAGAAGGGGGTTGACTGGCAGTTTACAAATGAGGAAGCAAGGATTAAGCTAAAACACTTGTATCCTTTAATAAACTTTTAGACTTTACAAACTACTAGGTGCCAGTTCGTCAAAAAGTTGTGTTGAAATAGTGGTTAAAACTTGTTTTTTTCATATTTTTGCTGCCAACAAAACAAACAAACAGTATTTCATTAATTAATCTTTTCGAACATTATGAAAACAAATTTCACAACTAAAAGGATGCTCGCGACATTCGCGTTGCTTTTGTTTCTGGTGCCCGTGATACCATTGTCGGCATGGGCACAGAGCGTCAGTACCGTTACTACATCAGAAAACATAGCCAGTGAGTCCACTATATATGTGGGCGAGGTTGTCGTAGATGGTACGACGATGGTAAAATACCTGTATTCGGGTAACATTTCCATCAAGGAAGTTGTCATACAAGACTTGCTTGATGGTCTGAAAGGTATGAATGACGGAGATTACGCCAACCTGCTCGAAGGCTTTGAGTTCGATTATTCTACAGACTCCAAAGGCCTTGCCCTTTGCTCAGATTCCGAACTCGCAGCAGCGATGGATGCGAATTGGAGTAGTGCACAATATGTTGGAACCCAGTACTTCCCAGACAATTCAGTCGCATCCGAAACCAACTCAAACCTGTATGATGTAGATACTGGTTTCAAGGCTAAACTTGACGCACAAACTGAGGCAAGAGCAGAGGATATCGAAAATCTTGCTAACGTGGAAAAGTGCATCGTTTCCCATGTCGATTCGAGGACTGTGACCGATGTGTGGTACAACATCGTGGACGGACAAGTCGTAAGACACTCCGATATAAATGTCATTTATGATTCGGAAGCGATTACGGTTATTTACACGAAGGCAGAGCTTGAGTCATCACCAAATACTACACAGGAGGCTGTTGACCTCGGCTTGCCAAGCGGCACCCTTTGGGCTACATGCAATGTGGGAGCCAACGAACCTCAAGACATTGGCCTCTTCTTCGCTTGGGGCGATACGGAAGGACATGGTAACGACCCTGCTGATGGTTATTTCTTCAATTGGGAGAACTACAAGTGGTGCGAAGTTGTTGGTTACGATTCCTATTTCACCAAATACTGCTCCGACAGCAGTCGCGGAAAAGACGAATTCATCGATGGAAAATCCGAACTCGACCCAGAGGATGACGCTGCATACGTCAACTGGGGAAGCCAGTGGCGCACACCAAGCAATGAACAGCTGGAAGAACTGAGGAATGAATGCACTTGGACTCCGACCACCCTTCAAGGTGTCGATGGCTACGAGGTAAAGGGTCTAAATGGTAACACCATCTTCCTGCCTACAACAGGCTGGCGTATCGACGACATGCTTCTTGAAGGCGGTGCCTACTGGTCGCGTTCCTCTGATCCAGAGGATGTTGGTGGTGCCTACTATCTCAGTTGGGACGACTGGGGCTGGTACAGCTATGGAGGTCGTGTCAATGGACAGTGCATACGTCCTGTTGTCAATGATTCTAAAACAGAATCAGTGACTCTCAACAGTGACGACGAGGGCAACTACTGGGCTACGTTCTACAGTGACGCATCCTATACTGCCGATGAAAACACCATCGTCTATACAGCCAAGGTGAACAGCGACAAGACAAAGGCAATTCTGACCAAGGTGGCAGACAACACCATCCCTGCCGGCAACGCCGTATTGCTGAAATCTACCAACAAGACTGCCGTCTTGACGTATGCCGACGGCGTATCGGGCACACTCGAAGACAACGAACTCCAAGGCACATCGACGCCTATCACGACACCAGCCAACACCTACATGCTGGTGAAGGGCAACAACGGCGTGGGTTTCTATCATTGGACGGGCGAGACCATCCCTGCAGGGCGTGGCTATCTCACCCTCAGCAGTGCAGCAGGAGCCCCTTCATTCTTGAGCTTCGGCATTGGCTCTGACGACAACACCGGCATCGAAGCATTGGAACTCACCACCGAGGATGACGGCATTATCTACGACCTGGCAGGTCGCCGACTGACGACAGCACCTCGCCAGGGCATCTACGTAAAGAATGGCAAGAAGTACATCGTAAAATAAGAAGATAGGAGGAAACGAAAATGAAAAAGACTATCATGATAATAGCCGACAACGGAAAAGGAGCATATCAGAAACCCGATATGGAATTGTTAGATCTACTGATAGAGCCTACACTCCAAACCGTTTCTGACCAGGAAACGCTCGACATCATTCACGAAGAGGAGGAAGAATGGCCTGAAGACCCTGATACGGGTCAGCCATACGCTCCTTGGTAAATCCTCTTTTGGGGGATTGTCTGAAACGCATAAGGGGATTTACTGAAGCGTTCATTTGATTAGCTTGCGCCGAACTAAAGCTTCAACTAGTTGCCCGAAGGTTCGCCGACTCGATGCCGAACCTTCGGCGTTGCGTTGCCGAACCTTCGCCATGTCAATGTTGAGGGTTCGCCATTTCAGTTGAACCGTTAGCTCGGCGCAAGCCAATCAAATGAACGATTGGCTATCGCCGAACTAAAGGTTCGGTACAATCAAAGAAGCGCACCAGTACTTGCGAAGTTGAGAATTTCATTGAGCCCAAACTCGCATGTGACATTAATTATCAAAAAAATAGTCTTGAGCGGTATGAAAGCCCACATGAATGTGATGGCGTCATGAAAAAAGGCTGTTGCAGAGCCGTTATTTGCAAAAAAATTGTCAACTTTGCACGGAAAATAACAGAGCGATGTATAGTTTGAAGTATAAAGTGACAACAAGTTGCTGCGATAAGGATGGGCGACTGAAACTCTATTCCGCCCTACAGATGATGCAGGACTGTTCGGAGATGTGGATTGACAGTGAGATGGGCGTGAAGCAGTATCTTGCGGAGCAGAACATGACGCAACTGCTGGCTTCTCGACAGGTGGAGGTGATGCGTGTGCCGAGTTATAAAGAGGAACTGACGGTGACGACTTCCGTGTATGAAATGAAACCGATGTTCGGGTTCCGAAACACTTTCATTTATGATGCAGAGGGAAAGCCATGCTACAGAACTTGGAGCATGGGGGCATTTGTCGATAAAAGCAATGGAAAGCTGAAACGCATTGACGATGCCACGATTGCTACGATGGTGCTGGAGCCTCAGTTGGAAATGAACTATCGCGACCGCCGTATCATTCTGCCTCAGGAGGGAGGAAAAATGTGCGAACCCATCCGAGTGATGAGAGCTGACATCGACTACAACCAGCACGTCAACAATGCCAACTACATCCGCATGGCAATGGAATTGCTACCCGACGACTTCGAGGTGAAGGGACTGAGGGTGGAGTATCGGGTTGCTGCGAAGTGGGGCGATGTGCTGATACCTACCATTTACGATACGGAAACGGGCTTGATGGTCGCTCTGTCGGTCGGTGACAGCGTGAGCGCTATCATCGAATTCAGTTGAAGTCGGTGATTGTTTCGAATGCGAATAATAAAACAAGAAAGGTCGGATTCCTATCGATGGATTCGACCTTTTTTGTATAAAGTGGAATGGATGAAGAAGGGAAAAATGTGGTTTTTACCATGCAGATAGTGGTAAAGATACATAATTTCAACACGAAGTTACAACAATGAAAGTGCGTATTTCATTTATTTTTGTATTTTTGCAGATGAAATCTTTTGTACTAATTAACTAACAAACCAATTCAAGATGAACAAGTTACTTATTTCAGCCTTGTTGCTGAGCGCTTCCGTCTCTGCAACGGCACAGACGGAACCCATCCGCATCGACCTCAGTCAGAAGGGTGCAGTGGTGTCGCCTAATCTCTATGGCATCTTCTTCGAGGAAATCAGTCACGCTGGCGACGGAGGTCTCTATGCCGAACTGGTGCAGAACCGTGGTTTCGAGGAACAGGTGCTGCCTTCGAGCATGACCTACCGCGACGGCAAGGCTTGGGCGGTGGATGCCATGAACTATGAGCACCGCACGAACCGACGTTGGAATATTCCGTGGAACATGAAGGAAAAGGAGATGACGGGCTGGCGCATCGACGGAGTGAAGAGCACAGTGAAGGGAGAAGTGGTTGAGGCTTCTTCGCCGCTCCACAAGAATACGCCTCACGCCATGCAGCTCAACATTGCGAAGGTGCAGAAAGGCGGAAAGGCCGTGCTAACGAATACAGGCTACTGGGGCATGGGCTTGAAGGCTGGCGAGAAATACGACTTGCGCTTCTATGTGCGTAGCAGTAACTACAAGGGCAGCATCACGGCTCGACTGGTGAATGGCGAGACGGGCAAGTCGCTTGGCACAGCCTCCTTTGCAAAGCAAACATTGAAGGACTGGACCGAATTGACGGCCACGTTGACTGCAAGTGAGGCTGCCATGAAGGGAGAACTGGCGTTGGAATTCGACCAGACAGGTACGGTGCTGGTGGATTACGTGTCGCTCTTCCCTCAGAACACGTTCAAGGGTCGCAAGAACGGACAGCGTGCCGACGTGGCACAGATGCTCGTGGATTTGCACCCTCGCTTCATGCGCTGGCCAGGTGGCTGCATCGTGGAGGGAGCCACATACGAGAACCGTGTGAAATGGAAGGAGACACTTGGCGACCCTATGACTCGTCGCGGAGAATGGGACGTGTGGGGCTATCGCGCCACTTGGGGCATGGGCTACCATGAGTTCTTGCAGTTCTGCGAGGACTTGGGCATGGATGCCATGTTCGTGAACAATGCCGGTATGTCGTGTTCCGTGCGTAACGGTGACTTCGTGAGCAGTACGGAGGATATGGACGCTGTGGTTCAGGACTTCCGCGATGCCATCGACTATGCTTTGGCGGACCCTGCCACGAACCGCTGGGCGAAGATGCGTGCGGAGGCAGGACATCCAGCACCATTCCCACTGAAATATGTGGAGATTGGTAACGAGAATGTCGGTCCTGAGTACGTCACCCACTTCAACTACATCTTCAAGCGTTTGCAGGCTGAGTATCCGAACATCATCTTTATCAACACGCTCGGCCATACGGACCGACTGCTGGAGCAGATTCCTGGGCAGTACATGGTGGATCCGCACTGGTATCGCAACCCCGACTTCTTCTTTGCCAACAACCATCTCTTCGACGATGCACCGCGTACCCACGACATCTATGTGGGTGAATATGCCTGCAATGGAGGTGTGGGAGCTGGCAATCTCCTGGCAGCACTGAGTGAGGCGGCTTTCATCATGGGTATGGAGCGCAACAGCGACGTGGTGAAGATGTCGAGCTATGCACCGCTCTTCGAGAACGAGAACCGTCGCGACTGGCCTTGCAACCTCATCCACATCAACAGTTCGCAGGTGTATGGTCGTGCCTCCTACTATGTGCAGCAGATGGCAGCCGAGAATCGTCCTACCTACAATGTGTTTGTGAGCGAACCAACCACAGCTGGAAAGGCGCAGCCATTCCTTGCTGGTGGCATCGGACTGGGTAGCTACGCCACGCAATGCGAATACCGAGACATCAAGATAAAGACGGCTGACGGACAGGTGAAGAACGTGAATGTCGGTGACTTGAGTCAGAAGAAAGGTGAGTGGAAGGTGGATGGCAATGTCATTCGCCAGACTTCGAACCAACAGCTCACACTCGCGCAACTGCCACAGTTCAGCAGTGACAGTTACACCCTCGAACTGAAGGCGCGCAAACTGGGCGGTATGGAAGGTTTCTTCGTTTATTACGGATTGGACGAACGCGGCATGAACGGCTATGTGGCCAACATTGCTGGCTGGAACAACCAAACCACTGCCTTTCAGCCTATCCGCAGAGGAAGGACGAACGACGTATTAGGTCGCAGCAAGCATCAGACGGTTGATAACGACAAATGGTACGACATTCGTTTGGAGGTCACTCCAATGGCCGTCACCCTTTTCGTAGATGGAGAACAGATAACTGTTGCGCATCCTGCTGAGCAAACTCGCCACTTCTGCCAGACGGGTTTCGACGAGCAGACAGGCGAACTCGTCATCAAGGTGGTTAATGGTACGGAACAGCCTTATCGTCGCTCCTTCAGCATCGACGGTTGCGCTGGCATCCTCCCAACGGGAAAGATCATCACACTCAGTGGCATCGCTACCGAGGAGAATTCCTTCGACCAACCAACGAAGATTGCTCCACAAACTGCGCTCTTCGGCCATTTCGACAAGCAGTTCAGCTACGACTTCGCACCGATGTCGTTCACCATCATGCGCATCAAGGTGAACCAGTAAAACAATGAGGACAACAATATGAAAAGGAAACAGATTCTAAAGGCTGTGCTCCGAGCAGCGTGCGTGGCGTGTGCTGCACTTATGCCGTTCAGTAGCATGGCACAGCCTATCACGGCGGGTGAACACACTCGTGTGCAAACCATCTACGGACCTATTGAGGGTTATCAGGACGGTGCGATTTTCACGTTTAAGGGTATTCGCTATGCCAAGGCTGAGCGCTTCATGCCGCCACAGGCACCCGACAAGTTTACGGAATTGCGTCAGTGCAAGGTCTATGGCCCACAGGCTCCGCAGGGAGAGTCGCTCCGTTGGAACGACCGCAACAGTCAGACGGACTATGGCTTCGGCAATCAATTCGTAACGGAACCGATGGACGAAAATGACTGTTTGGTACTCAACGTGTGGACGCCAAGCATCAATGATAGCAAGAGGAGACCTGTTTTCGTATGGATTCATGGAGGAGGGTATTCTGGTGGTTCTGGCCACGATCTTCCTTGCTACGAAGGACGAGGCTTGGCTGAATTTGGTGACATCGTTGTCGTCAATCTGAATCATCGCTTGAATGTGCTTGGCTACATCGACCTGACAGGACTTGGTGGCAAGTATTCGCAGAGTGTGAACCTCGGTCAGCAGGACATAGTGAAAGCATTGGAATGGATACGCGACAACATCGACCGTTTTGGAGGCGATCCCAACGAGGTGACGATAGGTGGTCAGTCTGGCGGTGGTGGAAAGGTTTCGACCCTGCTTGCCATGCCAAGTGCAAAGGGGTTTTTCAAGCGTGCTATCGTGCAGAGTGGTTCCTCCTTGCGTCAGTCATTGCCTGAAGGGACACAAGCCTTCGGAAGGGCTTTCGCTCAGGAATTGGGTCAACCTGCCACAGCAGAGGCCGACTTCTCGAAATTCACTTACGATGAACTTAACTACGCTGTGAGCCGTCTTGCACAAAAGGGCATACGTGGCGGTCTATCGCCTGTGGTGGATGGTTCGATTCTTCCTCAGCATCCTTTCGACCCAGCTTCGCCTGTATCGAAGGATATACCTATGCTCATCGGTACCGACTTCAATGAGTTTACTTTCGATATTAGTAAGGACATGACTTGGGAGGAAGCTGAAGCTGCAGTTCGTCAGCGTCAGGGTGACAGGGCAGACAAATACATCGCTGCTTTCCGAAAGGCCTATCCAAAGGCTGAGCCGAAGGAAATGACGTATGTCGATACTGGTTTCCGTGCAGGAGCAGTGAAACAAGCAGCAGCCAAGGCCGAACAAGGTGGTGCTCCTGCATATCTCTATCTGTTCACTTGGAAGCCGACAAGCAATGCCCTCGGTGCTTCTCACGGCATGGAATTGCCTTTCATGCTTCACAACGTCAGCTTGCAGCGCGAGATGACGGGAGCCTCACCTGCTGCCTATAAGTTCGAGCGACTCATCAGTAGCATTTGGGTTGCGTTCATCAAGACTGGTAATCCAAACGTGAAGGGATTGCCAAAGTGGGAACCATACACAGCGGAGTCGGGTGTCACCATGATTCTCGACAACAAGTGTGAGCCACGCAAGCATCATGACAAGGAACTGATGGAATTGAGTCGTAGCATCTGGTAATACAATAGAACTCTCCTGCAGAGAGGTTGCGAATGAACGAACAGGACGCATTGACCCACGAGCCAATGCGTCCTGTTGTGTTTGTGTGTCGGGCATGACACTAACCTAGCTGGTTTAACTCCAGTCGCGGGTATTTACCGCCAAGCGAAGCGAAAGACAAGTCGTTGTCAGTAATGTCAAGGATGAAGGAAGTCAGTAGCGAGACTCTCGAGCCTACGAAC